>Ga0209403_10005618_pt1 | contig 13052 bp, 9 predicted proteins | sample ArcticOcean_MG_C_8_FD_187440 | JGI IMG/M metagenome (GOLD analysis project Ga0209403, IMG submission 187440) | Marine microbial communities from western Arctic Ocean - ArcticOcean_MG_CB11_86 (SPAdes) (version 2) | ecosystem: Environmental > Aquatic > Marine > Oceanic | place: Arctic Ocean... | reverse complement strand
CACCGGTCAACAGCACCGCCGGGACACCGTAAGTGATGAGCATCTGGGCGGCATGGACCATATCGTCGACGTCGCCGATTTTGAAACCGGTCAGAGCCTCCGCCTCGGGAATATTCGGCGTGATCAGTGTCGCACGCAGCAGCAGGCGGGCCCGGAACGCCTGTGAGGCGCTGTCCTCCAGCAAGGCGTCACCGCTTTTCGCGACCATCACAGGGTCGACGACGGTGGGAATATCCCGCGCCGCGCCGTCGAGCACGTCGCCCACCGCCTCGATGATTTCCGCCTTGTGGACCATGCCTATCTTGATGGCGTCGGCGCCGATGTCATCGAGAGTGACGAACAGTCCAAATCTCGTCACACCGGAAATCCGGCCCGTAAAGGTGGCGCCACGCCGCGATTCGAGAAACGCGGCGAGATATCGGTCTTTTGCCTCCCGCTCCGCAGCCATGGCGCGTCGTTCCGTGGTAGAGATCTGCTCACCGATTTCGGCCAGAATTTCCGCGGTTTCCGCGTCCAGGCCGTCCTCACCTTGACCGATGGCTGATATCAGTCCCCGATGCACCAGCAGGTCTGCATAACGTCGTATGGGCGACGTAAAGTGCGCGTAACGGCGCAGATTCAGTCCAAAATGTCCGCTGTTGTCGGGAGCATAGACGGCTTGGGTTTGCGTTCTCAGGACTACCTGATTGACGAGGGGGGCGTGTGGCGTGTCGGCCACTTGTCTCAGAATCTGGTTGAAATGGGCAGATTCGATCACCTGCCCTTTGGCCAGGCGCAAATCCAGGCTGGATAACAATTCGCGCAGGGATTCGACTTTCTCCTCCTCGGGACGCTCATGAACCCGGTACATACAGGCTATTTCGCAGTCCTCCAGAGTCTCTGCCGCTGCGACATTGGCGGCGATCATGAACCCCTCGACCAGGCGGTGTGAGTCCCAACGAGCGCGCGGCCGGACGGTCTCCACGTGTCCATCCTCCCCTAACGCGACCTGCAGTTCGGGAAGCTCGATATCGAGGGGCTGTCGACGCTCGCGGGCCCGCAGCAGGGCAGCGAACGCGCTATAGAGATGCGAAATGGGTAAGTCGGCGAGGTGTTGTTCCGGTGCCACCTCGCTACTGTCGTGGGCATCTTGCACGCCTCGATATGTCAGGTTGGCGGCAGCCCGCATCAAGGCACGGGTGAATTCGTGGCGCCGTTTATTGCCCTCGGCATCGATCCACATCGTGACGGCGAGACAGGCCCGATCGACGTCCGCCCGGAGCGAGCAGAGGTCGGCCGATAATCCTTCAGGCAACATCGGAACGACGCGGTCTGGAAAGTACGCCGAGTTGCCGCGCTTGCGGGCCTCGCGGTCGAGTTCCGAACCAGGCAGGACGTATGCGGCGACGTCGGCAATGGCAACGATGATCTTCCAGCCGCCAGGATTCTTGGGATCGTCGTCGGGCGCAGCCCAGACGGCATCGTCGTGATCCCGGGCATCGGCGGGATCGATCGTAATGAGCGGCACGTCCCGCAGGTCGCGTCGCTTTCCGAGCTCTGGAACCGTCGCGGTCTTGGTTTCTTCGAGCACCAAGTCGCTGAATACCGTCGGGATGCTCTGGTTATGGATGGCGATCAGGCTGTAACTGCGCGGGTCATCGAACGAACCGAGGCGTTCCTTGATCCGTGCCTTGCCCAGACCCAGTCGCGTGCCCCGCACAGTCTCGGCGAGCACCAATTCGCCGGGGGCGGCGCCCAATGAATCTGGGCCGGCGACCACGAACTCACGTTTGATGCGCCGGTCCGTCGGTACGATCCGACCGTGGCCCGCGACCAGATTGAAGACACCGAGGATCTCGTCCGGCTGATCGGCGATGCGCCGCATCACTTCCGCTTCATAGAGTCCGTCCGAGGTTTTCTTTAACTTGGCAAGCACCCGGTTGCCGGGGCCTAGCGCGGGACCGCCGCGCCGGGTGGGCGCCATGACGATGCGTGGTGGTTCGGTCCCGCCGTCGTTTCCACCGTCCCACTGCACGGGGCGCGCGTAGAGCTCTCCGTCCACGTCCGTGCCCGTGATCTCGATCACCGTCACGGGAGGCAGTTCGCCGGATGCGTGCAGTGACCGGCGGTGGCCTCGCTCGATGAGGCCGTCCTCACCGAGTTCCTTCAGTAATTTCTTGAGCAGCATTCGGTCGGCGCCCGTGATTCCAAAGGCGCGGGCGATTTCCCGTTTGCCGACCTTTTCCGGACTTTCGTGAATGAATTTAAGGACGGCGTCCCGGGTCGGGAAGACTGACGTCTTCTGTCCTTTGCCTTTGGACTCGCGCGACGGGCGCCTGCGTCGACCTTGGACCAAGCCGGGCGTTCCCGCTACGACGCCGCTTCCGGTGCCGCCTTGGATCGTGGGGTTTTAGTCCCCTTACGCCCGCCCGTACGGCCCTTGCCCTTCTTTGCAGCCTTTTCCGTCAGCAGCGTGATCGCGGTTTCCATCGTGACTTCCTCGGGAAGCACACCCTTGGGCAAAGTGGCGTTGGTCCGGCCGTGCTTGACGTAGGGGCCATAGCGGCCGTCCATGATGACAACCGGTTTTTTATCGCTGGGATGGTCTCCAAGCTCCTTGAGCGCGGTGCCGCCACGCCCACGGCCGCGTCCGGCATCGGCAAGCAGGACGACCGCACGATTCAGGCCCACCGAAAGCACGTCATCGTCGTTCTTTAGGGATGCATACTTTCCGTCGTGCAGAACGTAGGGTCCGAATCGGCCGATTCCCGCTGAAATTTTCTTGCCGGATTCGGGGTGGGCGCCCACTTCGCGCGGCAAGGCCAACAGCGCCAGCGCCGTTTCCAGATCAATTTCATCCGGAAGGATTTCACGCGGCAGAGAGACCCGTTTGGGTTTCTCCTTCTTCTTTGCGTCGCTCTCGGGGTCGGCGTCGAGTTGGACGTAGTGGCCGTAGGGGCCGGATCGCACACTGACCTCCCTGCCAGTCTCAGGGTCCTGTCCCAGCACCCGGGGACCGCTGTCCGTCGCCCCGTTCCCGCTGTTCCCGTCGACCAGCCGGCGCGTATAGCCGCAGTCGGGATAGTTGGAACAACCGATGAAGGCACCGAACTTGCCGAGTTTGAGGGAAAGTTGACCGGCATCGCAGGTCGGGCAGGCGCGCGGGTCAACGTCGGGGTCGTCCGAATGGAAGAAATGGGCGCCCAGGGTCTCGTTCAAAGCGTCCAGAACCTCGCGAACCCGCAGATCCTTGGTGTCATCGACGGCGCCACTGAAGGCGCCCCAGAAGTCCTGCAGCACCTGCTTCCAATCGGCATTGCCGGCGGAGACGTCGTCGAGAGTCTCCTCGAGCGTGGCCGTGAAGTCGTACTCTACGTAGCGCGCGAAGAAATTGCTGAGAAACGCGGTGACCAATCGGCCCCGGTCATCGGGTATGAACCGGGAGCGGTCGAGGCTCACGTAGTCGCGATCCTGCAACACCGAGATGATGCTGGCGTAGGTTGACGGCCGTCCGATACCAAGTTCTTCGAGGCGTTTCACCAATGTCGCCTCGGTATATCGCGGCGGTGGTTCGGTGAAATGCTGCTTCGGCAAAATTTCGTCGCAGTGGACGACTTCACCCTTGGTCACTTTCGGCAGGCGGCGATCGTCTGAATCGTTCCCGTTGTCTTCGCCCTGATCGTCGCGGCCTTCCTGATACAGCCGGAAGAAACCGTCGAACAGGACCACTTGTCCGGTCGTGCGCAAACCGGCACGTCCGTCCGGCGTAGACATGTTGATGGCGGTCTGTTCGAGGCGGGCGGACTCCATCTGGCTCGCGATCGCGCGCTTCCAGATCAGGTCGTAAAGTCGCCGGCTTTCCTCGTCGAGATAGGGCGCAACGTCATCCGGGGTGCGGGAAAGGTCGGTGGGCCGGATGGCCTCATGGGCCTCCTGTGCATTCTTCGCGGTGCTGCGGTACGCCTTGGGCTGGTCGGGGACATACGCTGCGCCGAACTTCTGCCCGATGAGGCTGCGGCAGGCTTGAATGGCCTCCGAGGCCATGTACACGCCGTCGGTCCGCATATATGTGATCAGGCCGACAGTCTCGCCTCCAATATCGGTACCTTCGTAGAGCCGTTGCGCCAACTGCATGGTGCGCTGCGCGCGCAGCCGCAGCTTGCGCGCCGCTTCCTGCTGCAGCGTCGATGTCGTGAAGGGCGGTTGCGGATTGCGCCGGGTCTCCTTCGCCTCGATGCTGGTGACCGTGAGATCTGGAGACGCGCGCAGAATCTCCGCCGCCCGTTCGGCGTCTTCGGCGTTTCCCAGAGAGAATTTTTTGAGTTGCTCGCCCTCGAGCGACGTCAGGCGGCCGGCGAACGCAGTTCCGTCGGTGGCCCGCAGCGCAGCCTCGATCGACCAGTATTCCTGCGCCTTGAATGATTCGATCTCGAGTTCGCGTTCGCAGATCAGGCGCAGGGCCACAGATTGCACCCGTCCGGCCGATCTCGATCCGGGCAGCTTGCGCCAAAGTACGGGTGACAGCGTAAATCCCACGAGATAGTCGAGCGCACGTCTGGCTTGCTGTGCGTTCACCAGATCCATGTCGAGGTCGCGGGGGTGCGAGATGGCGTCGCGAACCGCGCCGCGTGTCACTTCGTTGAAGACAACCCGTTTGACTTCGACCCCGGTGACGGCGTTGCGCTGCTCAAGCTCCTTGAGCACATGCCATGAGATCGCCTCGCCCTCACGATCGGGGTCCGTCGCCAGATAGAGGTGCTCGGCATTCTGAAGCGCGTGAACGATTTCCCGGATGTGTTTTACCGAGTCCGGGTTCGTTTCATAGGTCATCGCGAAGTCGTCGTCAGGGCGCACGGAGCCGTCCTTGGACGGCAAATCCCTGACATGGCCATAGCTGGCCAGGACGATGAAATCATCGCCCAGGTACTTGTTGATCGTCTTGGCTTTGGCCGGTGATTCGACGACGACGACGTCCATGGGGAGTCCAGATATTTATCCGTTCACGCTGCGTCGCAGTGTGAACGGATTGATTACAAAAAAAGAAACTCTATTTCCAGGATGCCTGTGCAAGCGACCTGCTGTTTCGAGTTCGAGCAAAATGGTCAAAAGTACAGGAGGAGTCAAATGGCATTGACGCAACAGTTCGTCAACGGCTACCGGTGTTGGACCCAGTGCGACGGTCACGCGGTGACGCGATTTGGCCAGCTCTTCGTCTCCTATAATCGGCATCTCTGTGACTGGCAGAGCCGGCGAATTGGGAGTTTGGCGGGGCTCAATCATCGGGGCCAGCACGGCCGTGACATCGTCCACGGACTGAATCAGGGCGGCACCTTCCCGGATGAGGTTGTTGCTGCCATGGCAGCGCGAATCCAGCGACGAACCGGGTACGGCGAAGACCTCACGGCCTTGTTCGAGCGCACATCGAGCCGTGATCAACGAGCCCGAGCGCGGCGCCGCTTCGATGATAATGACGCCGAGCGACGAGCCGGATATCAGGCGATTGCGGGTCGGAAAATGGCGGGCCTTGAAGCGGGTGCCGATTTTCTGCTCGGCGACCAGAAGTCCCTCAGCGGCGATTCGGCCCTGGAGAATGTCGTTTTCCGGAGGATATATGCTGTCGATGCCGCCCGCCAGAACCGCAATCGTGGCGAACTCCAGCGCGCCGGTGTGGGCCGCCGTGTCGATTCCCCGGGCGAGGCCGGAGACGACCGTGAAGCCGGCTTCTCCCAACTCCGCCGCAAGCGTGCGCGCGAACCGGACGCCTGCACCGGATGCGTTACGGGCGCCGACCATGGCCACGCAGGGACGACGGAGCAGTTCCGCGTTCCCGATACTCGAGATCAGCGGTGGCGCGTCAGGCATTGTGGCAAGGGAGTCCGGGTACTCGGGTTCACCGTGTGCGATCAGCCTCGCGCCGGTCCGCTTCAACACTTTCAGTTCCTCCTGGGCTTCACGGTAGCTGGCGATCCGAAGCGTAGACCTGCCACCGCGCCGGGCCAGAGAGGGTAGGGCGTCAAGCGCCGCATGTGCCGTGCCGTAACGCGCGATCAGCTGATGATAGGTGATGGGGCCGATGTTCTCGCTGCGCAACAGGCGGAGTCGCGCGATGAGCTCATCGTTGTCCGAAATGTTGGACGGTGTGGTCTCTGCATGGATTTCCGGAACGGCAAACATAAAGACGTCCGTAACACTGCGATCAGTAGGTAGTTAGCTATATGGAAAGAGGAGGCCGGTTTCTTAGCGCCTGGGAAGAAATTCGAACTTCGAACTTCAATTCATAAATACAGTGTATTTACACTATAAATTAATGTTTGGAGCTGAACTTAAGCGCTTGCCTTGTCGGTCACGCTGTCCAGGCGGTCAAGCAGCGACACAAAGCCAACCGGACCAAGCGCGCTGTAGAGCTTGGTTTGGGCACCTTTCCACAGCGGCAGGGCGGTGTTCAGGACGTCCTGTCCGTGCTCGGTGAGGTGGACCATGCGTTCGCGGCGGTCTTTGCCGGATGTCACCCGTATCAGTTCTTTTTTCTCGAGGGGTTGGAGATTTCGGGTCAAGGTGGTGCGGTCCATACCAAGCTGTCGTGCCAGACGACTCATCGGCGCTCCGGAAATTGACGCCGTAACCTGCAGAACCGTAAATTGGGTCGCCTTTAGACCCATCGGAGCCAGCGCCGAATCATAGGTCTGGGTAATCGCACGCGCTGCCTTGCGCAGATTGAAACACAGGCAATTAGCCGATTCTGTAGGCGAAGTCCGCGAAACCATGAGCTCGCTCCAATTATTGTAACTGCCATATGGTGTGTATACACATAATAACAACATCGCAAGTCAAATTGGTTATCAAACCCACGGAATGCTCACCGCCACACATCGTACGAACTGTGCGAATTGCCTCTGATGACGCACGTGCCAGGCACCAGGGCCGCTAAGTGGTGGTCCAGACTACGATTTAAGTTTGATTTTTGATTCTTCGCCTTTGAGCAGGCGGCGGATGTTGGCGTGATGTCTAATGAAAACCAGAGCCGCCAGCAAGACGGCGAGTTCCGTGCGTTGCAGGTCGCCGAAGTGCCAGACGTAGACGGGCGCCATGGCCACGGCGATGAGAGCGGCCAGGGAGGAGAACCGGAGCAGAGCGGCAACCGCCAGCCAGGTCAGGCAGGCAAGCAGGCCCGCCTGCCATGAGGCGGCAATGAGGATGCCCAGTGCCGTGGCCACGCCTTTCCCACCACGAAATTTCAGCCAGACCGGAAACAGGTGCCCGAGAAACGCGCCACCGGCCGCCAGGACGGCCATGTCGGGTCCCAAAATGCCGGCGATCCAGAAGGCCGCCGCCCCCTTGCCGCCGTCCAATAGCACTGTCAGGGCGGCCAACCCCTTGCTGCCGGTCCGCAGCACGTTGGTCGCGCCGATGTTGCCCGAACCGATCTGTCGGATATCGCCGTGACCGCTGATTTTCGTGAGCACGAGGCCGAAGGGGACGGACCCCAGCAGGTAGCCGAGTACGACCGCCGCGATGAACGGCCACGTGTAGCTGAAATCTCCCATCGGATCAGGCACGAGTGCGGAGTCCTCTCAGGCGGAAGCGGTGAACTCGAAGACGGTATGGCCGGCGACGACCGTTCTCAGCGCGCGGCCCTGGATCGGCCGGCGGTCGAACGGTGTGTTCTTGGATTTGGCCACAAGACCTTCCTCGCTGATTCGCCACGGCGTCTCGAGGTCGATCACGACCAGATCGGCGGGCGCCCCGACCTCGAGCCGCCCGACAGCGAGCCCCAGCAAGCGGGCGGGCGCGGCGGTCATCATCTCCAGTATTCGCATCAACGGCAGTGATCCGTTGTGATAGAGCTCGAGCGCCAGGGGCAGCATGGTTTCCAGGCCCGCGATGCCGCTGGCTGCTTGAATGAACGGCTGACGCTTGCTTTCCTGGTCCTGCGGACTGTGGTCGCTGACGATGACGTCGATAGTGCCGTCCCGCATACCCTGGATGACAGCCAGCCGGTCCTCTTCGGCGCGCAGCGGTGGCGAGGTTTTGGCGAAGGTCCGGTAATCGCCGACAGCCGTCTCGTTGAGCGCAAAATGATGTGCCGCGACTCCGGCCGAAACCGGCAATTCCCGTGCCTTTGCGCGCGCCAGGCAGGTCACGGATTCCGCCGCCGAGACGCAAGCCGCATGGTAGCGCCCGCCGGTCAGCTCGACGAGCCGGAGATCGCGTTCCAGTGCGATGACTTCCGCCGCGATGGGAATACCCGGCAGCCCGAGACGCAGCGCCAATTCCCCTTCATTCATGCAGCCGCTGCCCGCCAGAGCCGCCTCTTCGAGGTGCTGGACGATCAGCAGATCCAACCCCGACGCATAGGACAGGGCCCGGCGCATCAGTTGCGCATCGGCGAGGAACCGGTCCCCATCTGTGAAGGCCACCGCCCCGGCCTCCGCCAGGAGTCCCATCTCGGTCATTTCGTGACCCTCGGTGCCGTTCGTCAGTGCGCCCATCGGATGAACGCGGACGACCGCGTATTCCCGGGCCCGGCGCTCGATGTATTCGACGAGGGCGGCGTCATCGATCACCGGATTCGTGCCGGGCAGGCAGATGATCGTGGTCACACCGCCGACTGCCGCGGCCTCTGACCCCGTCGCCAGCGTCTCCTTGTGCTCGAACCCAGGCTCCCCGAGGAAGGCACGCATATCGATGAGACCGGGGGCCAGCACATGCCCACCACAGTCGACCGTGCTGATACCCTCTGGCACGCCATCGCTGAATAGCCCGGGGCCGATGTCCGCAATGCGGCTTCCCTCGGCGAGCAGGGCGCCCGGTTCGTCGCGACCATCCCAGGGATCGATCAGTCGGGCATTGATGTATGCCACCTGCCCGGGATCGCCTTTTGAGAAACTACGCGCCATGCCCGCTACGCCGCCGCGTCCGCATCCGCGGGCGGATCGTTTGACAGGTGGCTTGTCAGAATATCCAGGCAGGCCATGCGCACCGCCACGCCCATTTCGACCTGCTCGCGAATCACGCTACGGTCGATATCGTCGGCAACGTCGGTATCGATCTCGACACCTCGATTCATCGGACCCGGATGCATGATCAGGGCGTCCGGTTTGGCCGCGGCCAGTTTCTGGTAATCGAGACCGTAAAAGTGGAAATATTCCCGCACCGAGGGGACGTAAGAGCCCTGCATACGCTCGGTTTGAAGCCGCAACATCATGACGATGTCAACGCCCTCGAGGCCGGTTTCCATGTTGGTATGGACTTCCACGCCCATGCGATCGAACAACGGCGAGACGAGCGTCGGCGGGGCGACCACACGCACGCGCGCGCCCATGGTGATCAATAGGTGGATGTTGGAGCGCGCTACCCGGCTGTGCAGGATGTCACCGCAAATGGCGACAATCAATCCGTCCAGGCGGCCGCGCCGGCGCCGGATCGTCAGCGCATCGAGAAGTGCCTGGGTCGGGTGTTCGTGACTGCCGTCGCCGGCATTGATCACCGCACAATCGACTTTTTGGGCCAGCAGGTTGACGGCACCGGAATGCGGGTGGCGTACGACCAGCGCGTCGGGGTGCATGGCGTTGAGCGTCATGGCCGTGTCGATCAGGGTCTCGCCCTTGCGGATCGACGACGCTTCGGCGGACATGTTGATGACGTCGGCGCCGAGGCGCTTGCCGGCGAGCTCGAACGATGTGCGGGTCCTGGTCGAACTTTCGAAGAACAGGTTAATCAGGGTGCGCCCGCGCAATAGCGATTGCTTCTTGTCGACGCGCCGGTTTTGGTCGACATATTCCTCTGACCTGTCCAGCAGAACAGTAATCTCTGCCGCTGAAAGGCCTTCAATGCCAAGCAGGTGGCGGTGGGGATAAACGTGAGGTGCGGCCGTAGCCATTAAAGCGGCTATATACGCTCAGCACGGGATGAGGGGCAAGCGTTGCCGTGTGCTTGGAACGAGAACACGGGGGCTCCGCTGGTATGCATTAGTTGTAGACCAGCAGGATCACCGGCAGGGTGATGGCGGCCAAAAGCGTCGATACCGTGATCACACTGGCCATCAACGAGGCATCACCGCCAAGCTGGCGCGCCAGGATGAACGAGGAGGCCGAGGGCGGCAGCGCCGCGAACAGAAGGGCGACCTTGGCGGTCAGTCCACCCACGCCAAAGGCCGAGCAGGCCACGATCATGAAGACGGGCATGACGACAAGCTTCAGGGTGCACGTGGCCAGGATCGGTTTCAGAGATTTGCCGATCACCGATACGTCGAGCCCTGCGCCGACACACATCAAGCCCAGCGGCAGGGCCGCGCGTCCGATAATACCGAGGATCGGTTCGCTGAGGGATGGCAGCCCGATCCCGGTTGTGTTGAGGACGATGCCGCCCAGGCAGGCCAGGATGAGAGGATTTCGTACCAGGGTCGCGGCCAGGTTTCCGAGTCCCGGGGTATTGCGCCCGGCATGCCGCGCCAATGCCACCACGGATAAGGCGTTTCCCAACGGGCCCATGACCGCGATGATCACGGCGGCCAGGGTCTCTCCGGCCGTGCCGAACAGGGCTGCCGCGGCTGCCACTCCAACGTAGGAATTGAAACGCAGCGATCCCTGGAAGACAGAGGTGAACGCCGGGCCATCCGAGACCAATTTCCAGCCGAGGATCATGACCACGAGCGCCATGACCATCATACTCGCGGCCACGGCGGCGATCAGGGGCGTGACTTCGAAGCCGGACAGATCCGCCGTCGCGAGATTGCTGAGAATCAGGGCGGGAAACAGGACGAAATAAACCAGTTGATCCGCGGCGTTCCAGAAATCCGCTTTGGGAAAGTTGCCGCGGCGGAAGGCCCAGCCCAGCGCAATAAGCAGGAAGATCGGTGCCAGGGAGAGGGCGATCTCAATCACGAAGCAGCTCGTCGGGGTGATGCAAATGATGCTTGTTTGGTCATCGGCATCGGTGCAGGACAGTTGTCCAGACGTCGGGTCGCACGTCGTCGCACATTGATCACTGTCATCAAAAAGAGTCCAGGCTGTCGAGCGCACCCTGCAGGATGAAGGCGGCCGCCATCTTGTCAACGACCTCTGATCGCCGCTTTCGGCTGGCGTCCGCATCGAGCAGGGTTCGTGTGACGGCGACCGTCGACAATCGCTCGTCCCAGAACGTCATGGCCATGTCGATGCGTTTGTCCAAATTGGTCGCGAATTGCCGGACCGACTGGCAGCGCGGTCCCTCGCTGCCGTCCATGTTGAGCGGCAATCCGAACACCAGGCCGCCCACCCGTTCCTTCACGATAATTGCCTGCAGGGATTCGGCGTCTTTGGTGAATTTGCCGCGGCGCAGCGTGTCCAGGGGGGTCGCGATGGTCAATGTGATGTCGGACAGTGCCAGTCCTATCGTTTTCGTACCCATATCGATGCCGAGCCAACGCTGATCCTTGTTCAGCGAGTCCTTGAGTTCCCTTGGGTTGCGGGCGATCATGACGGGTGTTACGGTCCGCCGCGCTCGAACGGGCGGCCCCTTACAGTGTGTCGGAAACAAACGGAAATTGCTCCGAGTTGGGCCCCTGAATGCGTCGGCTTCCCCAGTGCGTGGGCACCTATGTGCGTAGGCAAGAGAATTCGTTGGCAAGACATCCGGAACAACAACTTCATCATCGAGAAATTCGCACATGTCGCTTGATAAGGCCACAGTGAGCAAAATCGCCCGTCTGGCACGCATTCGCGTGCCCGATGAGGACCTCGAACAGTTGGGCGACGAGCTCAACAATATCCTGGGCTGGGTGGAGCAGCTCAACGAGGTGGACACGGCCGATGTGCCGCCCATGACCAGCGTTGTCGAGATGCAGCTCCCGAGGCGTCAGGACGTCGTGAATGACGGGGCGTATAGTGAGAAAGTTCTGGGCAACGCGCCGGATACTGAAAATGGGTTCTTCGTCGTGCCCAAGGTCGTCGAATAGATGGTGGAGCTGACACACCTGACGATCGCCGAGGCCCGTGACGGTTTGGCGGGTGGAGTTTTCTCCGCAACGGAACTCACGGAGGCCCACAACACAGCCATTGAGGCGGCGCGGCCGCTCAATGCAATGGTTCTGGAGACCGCGGACCGCGCGCGCGATATGGCGGCCCGCTCCGACCTGCGCCTCGCCAAGGGTGAGGGCGGCATGCTGGAAGGCATTCCCCTGGCCATAAAGGATCTGTTCTGCACCGAGGGCGTGCGGACCACGGCCGGGTCCCACATCTTGGATAACTTCGTGCCGCCGTATGAATCGACGGTCACGGCGAACCTCTGGCGGGCGGGTGCAGTGATGCTGGGCAAGACGAACATGGATGAATTCGCCATGGGATCGTCGAACGAGACCAGCTTCTTCGGACCGGTCGAGAATCCCTGGCGCAAGCCGGGTGACAACCGGCCCATCGTTCCCGGCGGCAGCAGCGGCGGCTCGGCATCGATCGTAGCGGCCCGCGCGGCCTTGGCGGCGACCGGGACGGACACGGGCGGCTCGATCCGCCAGCCGGCCTCATTCACCGGCCTGGTCGGTCTCAAACCGACGTACGGCCGGTGCTCGCGTTGGGGGATCATCGCCTTTGCCTCGTCCCTTGATCAGGCCGGACCCTTGACGCGGTCGGTGCGGGACGCGGCCATCATGTTATCCGCGATGTCCGGGCACGACCCCAAGGACTCGACGTCCGCGGACCTTCCTGTGCCCGATTTCGAGGCGGCACTCAGCGGCGATATCAAAGGACTCCGCATCGGAATTCCCAGCGAATACCGGATGGATGGATTGCCCGAAGAGATCGAGAAGCTCTGGCAGCAAGGCATCCGCTGGCTCGAGGAGGCCGGTGCCGAGACGCGCGAAGTCTCCCTGCCGCACACGAAGTACGCCCTGCCGGCCTATTATATCGTGGCCCCGGCCGAGGCCTCGTCGAACCTGGCGCGTTACGATGGCGTACGTTACGGACTTCGGGTCGAAGGAGACGACCTCACCGACATGTACGAGCGCACGCGGGCGGAGGGCTTTGGCGCCGAGGTCAAGCGCCGCGTCATGATCGGGACGTATGTCCTCTCCGCGGGGTACTACGACGCCTACTACGTGC
>Ga0209403_10005617_pt1 | contig 13054 bp, 8 predicted proteins | sample ArcticOcean_MG_C_8_FD_187440 | JGI IMG/M metagenome (GOLD analysis project Ga0209403, IMG submission 187440) | Marine microbial communities from western Arctic Ocean - ArcticOcean_MG_CB11_86 (SPAdes) (version 2) | ecosystem: Environmental > Aquatic > Marine > Oceanic | place: Arctic Ocean... | reverse complement strand
ACAGAGAAGTTGGGCTTGTTGGGATCGCCGGTGACCGAAAATGGCGAGTAAGCCTGCCCCAGATACGCCGGACCGTTGTAAGACCCGGGCGAATTGATTCCAACGTAGGCAGGCAGGGGGTTCGTTCGCGGCCCCATTTTCGATCGCAGGTAGTTGGCCACCGACATCCAGTCGGGCAACTTGGGTTTCGTTTTGTCGCGGGTGTCGGTATCGCCAGAGAGCATTCGCATGGTGCCGGCCGGGTGACCGGGGCTTCCGTGTCGCATCGACCGCAAGACGGTGATCTTGTCGGCGATCTTCGCTTGCAGCGGAAGCAGTTCTGTGAAATTCATGCCGGGCACGTTGGTCGGAATCGTTCCGAACGGGCCACGGTACTCGCTGGGAGCTTCCGGTTTGGGATCGTAGGTGTCGATGTGCGAGCAACCACCCGGCTGCCAGACCATGATCACGGCCGTTTTTTCCGCTTGGTTTGCGGTGGATGTTTCTGCCTTGAGCTTGAGCACTTCCGGCAAGCTCAGTGTTGCAAACCCGGCCAAACCCATTCGCAGAAATCCGCGACGAGATTCCGGACCTGGGCAGAGAATGCTGGATGTTGCGTTGAATGGGTGAGTCATTTCTTCTCCGCGGGTTTGACGCGAATTCTAATGGGCGTCGACACGATGATATCGACGATGTCTTTCGGCTTGGCTTTGGCTGTGGCCGCCTTCAGTTTTCGGTCGGCAGCCACGACTGCTGCTTCTGCGGTCTTCTGCTTCGCAGTCGCAACGTTCGCCGCCTGGCCTGCTTCTACTCTCTGATCGTCCGGTGCAGAACTGGCGGTTTCGGTCAGAGTTTTCGCTTCGGCTGCCAATTCCTCGGCAAGCTGTTTTGCCTGCTTGAGTTCTTTTTCCGCAGTGACCACTGCCTCAAGGTTATATCGGTACTTTGCTACGGCGCTGCCATAGAAAGCGATGACATAATCTCCGGGCGGCGTTTTCATTTTCGCCAGGTCGAGAACAGCCTCTGAAGCGTCGGCGTTCAGAGGGGCGTCGAAAGCAGGGACTGCTCCGATGCCGGTGCCCCAAGTCTTCAGGCTGATGTTGGCTCCGGAAAATTCGCAGCGGCGTGTGTGGACGAGCGGAATGGTGAGCTTCTCACCAGCCGTCACTTCCCAGACCTTATTCTGTTTCGGTGCAATAGTGATGGGAGCAAGTTCAGAACTGCAGACCGAAACCGGCAAGTCGGCCAGCAGTCGCGGACTCGGGATTTCTCGGCTGGCATCGGGAACGGGCCATTGCATGGAAGCCATACGGCAAGGATGCGAAACGACTTTTCCGTTGATCGTGGCTCGGCCGATGAACGAGGCGCGCGTAAGTGCGCGCGGTGCATTTTGGTCGGCGCTGACCAGCATGATGCCCCGCGATTGACCGGCGGGAATCTTCACACCGGCGGCGATGACGCCTTGGGGCAGGCCGCCCAAGGCCAGGTCGATCTCGCCTTTGAAACCATCACGGCGAACGACGACCACTTCGATTGCCATCGTAGAACCACCACGCAGAGCGATCGGTTTCGAGAGGGCGTTGCGATCACCGTTTCGCAAGTTCATGTGCAGCGCCCATCCGACCAGTGCAAAATCGGGAGCCGCCTTGCGAATGACCAAGCGATAGATGTTTCGCGGATCTCTGCGCGTGCCGCCGAACAGGTCGCGGAGATGCAGGCGATGCACGCCGTCTTCTTTGATTTCCAACTTGCCGAGGATGTCGGTCGAACCGGCGTTGTATGGAGGGCCGTTGTAGGAGTAGCCGTTGGTAGAAACTTTTATCGGGCTGGGGATGTCGCTGAGTTCCACTAGGTCGGTGAGTTTTTCAGCCGCCCCGTTGCCGGTGACGTGTTGCACAACAATGGCCGGATCGGTCGGCAGGCCGAACCGCTCGGAGGCCACTTCCACCCACCAGACTTCACCCTTCTTTGCTGTGAACTCAAACGTGTCGACATCGGCTGCAGGGAAGAAACTTCCCGCAATGTCACAGGGCAGAGTGATTTTCTGGGCCTGCGCGTGCTTGTTGTTGGGTTCGGTGTCAACCACGGTCGCTTTGAGCTGCAACCCGACCGGCGGCCACGAGAACGAACTGACATTTTGAATGGCGGGCAGCCGGGGAACGGCCTGGCCGACGGCTGCCTCTCTGAGGGCGAGACGATAAAAGTAATGTGGCCCACCGTTATATGTCAGTTCGTGAACTTTGATGACATACGTGCCGGCTGTCGGTGCTGTGAAGTCGAGTGCTCCACCGCGACGTTCGACTAGCAGGTCGGCTCCTTTGGCATCAGCGATGATTACTACTGGCTTGAGTTTGGAATCGATGCCCTTCGCGGCGCAGTCCACAACGATGCGTTGGCCTTGCTTGGCTTGGAACGAGTAGAAATCGACAGACTGCCTTGTCATCACCGCGTTGCAGATGGAGTTCACCGGCAACGGCATGGCGGTTTTTAAGGACGTGTTCGGTTTGGCCTGGTTCGCTTCCGGCAGTGTGCCGACGTTGAAGACGCGCGACGAGGAAACGCCCAACCGCGTCATCACGCGGGCCTCGTGAATCCCGGTGGGGCAGTTGTTCGCAATCGTGATCGTGAATTTGTTTGGAGTCGGCTTTCCACTTTTGTCGAGCGTGGGAGTCGCGGTGATGCCGGCGTGTGAGAAAATGAGATTCTCGATGTCTTCCAGATTGTCACCGGCAATTGTGACTTCAACGCGGGTACCCACCTGCCCACCCATCGGCATCGTCGTCAGCAATCGCGGAGCCGGCAGGCAGACTGACTGTGCTTTCGCTGCTGATGTCATCAACAGCGAGGCAGCAAAAAGTGACGCAACAAGACGAATGTCGTTTTTCATTGCTTTTCCTTAATCACCCCATTGCTCGATACACCAAAGGCTGCCCGTGGCAGAATGGCGGGGCCGTCGTTTGTTTGGCTAATGATTAAACAGAAATTCCTTCGTGTTCATCAAGGCCCAGATCAAGTCCTGGAAGTTCTGACGAGCGGCCTTGCTCTTCTCTATCGGCTGACCTGCGGCGTCGACAAGCGGCTCATTGAGATAGTCCAGCGCCGTTCGCAGTTCGCCGGGGCGTGGTTGGCGTGAGAAAGCGGCGAGGTACAAGCCCACGATTTTCTCTTCTGCCGGGCTGTCGGACTTCGCCAAGCTTGCCGCCCGGCCGGTGCCGGTGGCAAGTTTTGTCTTCATTTCCGCAGAGTTAATCAGGTGCAAACTTTGAGCGAGGCTGGAAGATTGTACGCGTTCGCATTCGCAGACGCTCTGGCTGTTCGGTCGGCCGAAGACCTTGAGAAACGCTGAGGACTTATTGTAGCTGTTGTCTGGCAAGGCAATGGCCCGGGTTCCGCGCGGCAGGTTGGCAAACACGGTGGTCGTCCCAGTCATGTCGTCGACTGCGTCTAACAACACTTCGGCCTGTAACCGGCGCGGGTAGTACCGTGAGTAGTTCTGCCTGTCGGCCCGATTGTGCTCGTTCGGCATTGCGCTTAGCTGATACGCTTGCGACCGTGTGATCTTGCGAATGAGATCCTTTAAATCGAAACCACTGCTGATGAAATGTTTTTCCAAGGCCGCCAGCAATTCCGGATTGGTTGGTGGGTTCGTGTCTCGAATGTCGTCTTCCGGTTCGATCAAGCCGCGTTTGAAAAAGTGTTTCCAGTAACGATTGACCAACGCCTTGGCGAAGAACGGGTTCTCCTTGGAACTCATCCAGTCGGCCAACCGCAGGCGGGGATCGTCATCGGGGGCGATCTGTCCGACGTCGTCTCCCAGCGCGGCGGGCCTCAACGCTTCACCCGTTTTGACGTTCTTCGCGGTGGCCGTTCCACGTTTGTGGAAGATGAGATCTTCACCGCGTGTGGCCGTCGGTTTGCGTCCGATTTGACTGAAGAAAGCCGCGAGACTGTAGTAGTCGTCCTGGCTCCAGCGTTCAAACGGGTGATGGTGACATTGGGCACATTGCATGCGCACCCCCAGAAACAACTGAGCGACATCTTCGAGCTGCTCTTTGGGATCCTTCACCCGCTTGTACCAGGCCACCGGTGGGTTACCGATCACCGTTCCCGTGGCGGCCAGCAGTTCTCGGACGAACTGGTCGTAGGGAACGTTGGCGAGCAGGCTATCGCGAATCCAGGCGTGAAACGCGAAGTTGGATGTGATGTCGCTGGCGTTGTCGCGTCGGTTCTTCAGCAGGGGAACCCATTTGCTCGCAAAGAAGTCGGCGTATTGCGGACTCCGCAGCAGTCGATCAATCACCTGATCGCGCTTGTCGCTTGCGGAACTCACCAGGAACGCGGTGGATTCCTCTTCGGTGGGAAGTCGCCCGGCGATGTCTAACGTGACGCGACGTAAAAAGGTGGCGTCGTCACACACCGGTGACGGAGGAATTCCCAACTCTTTCAGGTTTGCAAAGACGTGCTTATCGACGAAGTTCTTTTCCGTCGGCAGATTCTCAACCGGCGCTCCCAGCGGGACCGCCGCAGTGAAAACGCCAACTTGGCCCTGGTAACGCACCATCACAGACACTTTGCCCGGAAGGTCGTGAACTTCCACCAGCCCCTCTTCGGTCACGTGGGCCATGGCTTCGGCGTTGGATTCGTAAAGGGCAAGCTGCGTCGCATCGCGGACACTGCCGTCGGAGTACGTTGCCAGCGCTTTCAGTTGCTGCCGGCCGCCCATGTTGACCAGTCCGCGTGTCGGCTGTATTTCGACCGACACAAGCGTCGGTTCCGAGCCGGTGCTGTATGGGGCACCCTGCTCGATCCAATTGAGAAGTAAGGCGTAACCCTCGGAGTCTTGGCTCAGTCGAGTACCGCCACCGTGTGGTGTTCGACCAGACGCCTTCGTGAGAATCAGACTTCGCCCAGGCGCGGCGGGAAATAACCGCCGACCGCGTCCGTCCTTCACAAGTTGGGCGTAGTCATCTCGCGGCTCGAACCCGAGCAGTGAAAGTTGAAACCCCTTCTGTCCACCACCCGCTTTGGCATGGCACGCGCCCGCGTTGCAGCCCGCCTTTGTCAAAACGGGAATGACATCGTTGACAAAGCTGACCGGAGAATCTGCCTCACCCGCAAAACATGGCGAACAGGCCATGAAAGTGATGGCAACAAAAGACAGCAGACTGCGACGCAGCCCGCTTTGCGGGACGTTGTAGGATGGGGCCATGTCGTTTCCGATTGAGGCCAAGAGGCGGGATTCTCCTGCAAATGGTGTAACCCACCGGCAGGGAGAACACGTCAATTGTAATCCCACGGAATAGGTGAGTCTACTGACAAACCCTACTACACTCTCAGCGAAAGAACGGCACTTTGAGGAATTGAACGTCCGCAGGATGTGTCGCCCGAACCCATCCTGCGGATTTCGCTTGCGATTACCACTTATCGGTCCGAAAAGGAGACGCCGGAATGCCTTCCTTGTTGTACAGGTTGGCTCCTGCCGGGTGCATCGAGTAGCCATAACGCACGGCAACTGGCTGGGCAACATTCGGTGAACTGACGACAATATCGCCTCCGTCGATCTTCGCTTCAGCCCAATGCCATTTCTTGTCAGCCCCGGCAATCGCGAATCGTTCGAGCTTGCCGTCTTTGACTTCCGTTGTCGGCTTAAGCCCCTGCTTACTGCCGACAATCAGGCCGGCACCGACGTGGTCGAATTTCAGGCGAACAGCGCTGCCCTCGACCTTGTGACTTTTGTAAAGCGGTCCAGCAGGGACGAGGTCTTTCTTTCCGTAAGTCTGATGCAAGGCCCACTGACCAAGTCGCCAACCGACGTCCTGCTTGTTGCGAGGATGAATGTCGTTGGCTTCCCCGATGTCGATAATAACGGCCATGCCGGTGTGCTTGATGTTCAACGCTTTCCGCTGGGCTTCGCGAAGTTTCGACCAGCCATTGCCCCCGGCAGCGTCTTCTTTAGGCTTCTGGAAGTTGGCCAGTTGCACCCAGTAAAACGCCAGGTCGGGGTTGAACAGCTTTCGCCAGCCGTTTACCAGCGCCTGTGTTTTGTGATAGTAGGATTCGCCTTCGTTACCGTTCGACTCACCCTGGTACCAGATGGCACCCCGCATTGCGAAGGGGGCCAATGGATGGATCATCGAGTTGTAAATCGCGGATGGGGATCGACCCGAAACCTTGCTCTCTGCGGTGCGACCATCGACTTCGTCGGCAATCTTCTTGAGTTCCGGCACGCTGTGGAACCCGGCCGGTGATGTCCACGGCTCAATCCGTGTGCCGCCCCAGTTCGAGCCAACCAGCCCAACCGGCACGTCCAACTCCTGTTGAAGTCGTCGACCGAAGAAGTAACCCACGGCCGAGAAACCACCCGCTGTCTTTGGATCACATGCCGTCCAACTGCCGGGGCATTTGTCCTGCGCCAGCGGAGAGGTGATGTGGCCGGGGACGTTGAACAGGCGGATCAACGGGTGACTGGCATTGGCAACTTCTTCTTTGCCGTTGAGTGTCTGAGCGAGTCGCCATTCCATGTTTGACTGGCCGGAACAAATCCAGACTTCACCGACGAGCACGTCCTTCAAGGCGAGCTTATTCTTTCCAGAAACCGTCAACGCCTGGCCCTTGGCGTTCGCCTTGAGCGGATCAAGTTTGACCTGCCAGCGTCCGTCCTTGCCGGCCTCGGTCTTCTGTGTTTGTTTGCCGAATGCGACGGTCACCTCTTCACCCGGATCGGCCCATCCCCAAACCGGCACCGCGAGTTCGCGTTGCAACACCATCGAGTCGCTGAAGATCGATGCCAGTTCGACATCTGCCTGGGCCGTGCCAACGAATGAGGCACAGAGCAATGTGAGGAGGGCGGTTCTGAAGCGGAATTCAAATCTCATGTTGTACTCCTTGGGAATGCGACCTGCGGGATTCAATCTTGAACCTCATAGCGTACAGCACCAACCGCTGGCAGTCACGTCAGGCGTCGAGATCTTCATTCCAAACGGTCTGGTAGGCACCGATGGACTCAAAGTAAGACAACATCGCCGCGTAGAAGTCGTGGCCGCCCAGCGTCGCACTGTCTCCCACAACAATCAGTTTCCGGCGTGCTCTTGTCAGGGCCACGTTCATGCGTCGCGTGTCGGCGAGAAATCCAATTTCACCGGTCGCGTTGGAGCGAACGCAAGAAATCAACACGGCTTCTTTTTCGCGTCCCTGAAAGCCATCGACGGTGTCGATTTCCAAATCGTCCGCATCCCACTGTTCGCGGAGCCATCGAACCTGCGCAGAGTAAGGTGCAATCACAGCCATGTCGCGAGGACTCAATCCGGCCTCTTGCAACTGTCGAACCTTGCGAAGCACGAACGCCCCCTCTTTGGGATTCCGCTTGCTCTCGCCGTTCGGTTCCAGTTCCTCATGCCAGTCGGCTCCCGCCGTATCGATGAAAGTGACGGGGTCAATCGTCAGCAACGAAGGTTCGATCACTGGTAGGTCATGCAGCAGATGAGACGCAACGGTTTCATGGGCCTCAAGGGTGTCATCATAAAACTGCTGCGATGAAAACTGCATGATCTGCGTGTGCATGCGGTATTGGACATCGAGTTGCCTTGTCACCGAGTCGCCGTAATGACCGACCAAGCGTTCCAGCAGGCTTGTCGCCAGACCCGCGCGTGCTGCCGGTTTCGAGAGAACCGTGGGGGGAAGCTGGCAATGATCACCGGCCAGCACAATTCGCTCGGCTCGTAACACGGGAATCCAACAGCCCGGTTCGGTGCTTTGGCACGCTTCGTCAATCACCACCAGTCCAAAGCGAAGGTCGCCCAGCAAATCTTCATTGAAGGTCGTTGTCGCGCACACAACGTCGGCTCGATCCAGCACCGTTTTCACTGCCTGTCGTTCAAGCATTCTCGCGTCGCCCTTCAGTCGTCGCGCCTCACGTCGCATGTCCTGCTTGGCCCCCGGAGCCGGCTTCGCACGTGTGAACCGCCCAGCCTTGCGAAACAGTCTCTCCGCCTCACGAAGCATATCACGCACGATGCTCATCATTTCGTCGTCGGCCACTTGAGCATCAAGTGTGAATTCGCGCAGACGCTCATCCACACGCGCCGGATGTCCCACGCGAACAACTTTCTGACGAGCCGCGACCAGTCGGGCCAGCAGGTTGTCGGAGGCCGTATTGCTCGGCGCGCAGGCGAGGACTTTGTGGCCCTGTTGGATCGCTTGGCAGATCAGTTCGACAACCGTCGTTGTCTTTCCTGTCCCCGGAGGCCCGTGGATGATCGCCAGATCTTGAGACGCCAAAGCGAATTGCACGGCTTCTTGTTGCGACGAATTCAACGACGTGGCGAACTCCAACTCGGGCAATTCCAAGAGCCGGGGTTCCCGCTCGCCAAGCAACACGTCCCGCAACTGAGCCGTGCGCCCACCCGCATTCTCAACGGCGCGCAACGCGGCGGTTTGCCGCTTGCGAGTGATCTCATCTGCCGCCAGGTCGAGCCGAAACCGATCCCCTTCCGGCCAGTCATCCACCGACACTTCGATCGAATCGCGGCGACGCGCACTCACCACGCCCTGCTGTGATTCGCCCTCGGCACCTTCCGACGAAAGCACGACCGGTGCTCCCACACGCAACCGATTCCACGGCAGTCGCAATGTGCGATTCCGTTTCACTAAAGTCAGCAGCGTCCGGCCGCCCAACCCAGACTCGTGATGCGTGATTGCCAGATCAAGCAACGTCTCGCCAGACTTCTCGGCATCTGCCTTCGTTCGGCGTTGCCGGCGTTCGTCGATTTGTTGCTTCTCGGCGACCGACTCCATCTTGAGCCAGTCCATCAGCCGTTTGAAGTGTGCGTCACTGAAAATGACCGGCCCCTTTCATCGTGAGGCGTTCCAACCTTGGGAAAGTTGACGATAGCACGACTCACAAGAGTGTCCACCCATGACAGGCCACGATAGTCGCGACAACCGAGTTGAGACCGTATGATCGCAGGGAGTCGAGCATCTCTCGGATTGGCGTCTCAACCGTGGAACAACATCAAGGATCGGACAACAGCCGTGCCCACTCCACCAGAAGGAGTCGACTTCATGCACGTCGACACAACCGACTTCTCGACAATGACTCGGCCCGAGCAGATTCGCCATCTGGAAGTCGAAGGCTACCTCGTCCTGCCATCGATTCTGGATGCCGATATGGTCGCTCGGATCAAAAGCGAACTCGCAGACGCCGAGATGTCTCACACCAGTTACAGCGTCAACCAAACTCGCGGCGTCGAGCAACCACAGTGGATCAGCCCGGCGGCGGCCGAGTTGATTGGCTACCCTCCGCTGATCGATTTCATGACCGATCTGATGGGGCCGGAGATTGTCTTCACGCGTGGGTTTTTCCAACGAACCCTGCCCGGTTCACCCGGCATCTCGATGCACACCGACGGCCAACCGCACGGGTCGAACCTGTTCGGTTACGAGGGAAGCTGCCCGCGACTGCTGCGCGTTCTGTTCTACCTGGACGACCTGACCGAGCAACGCGCACCGTTTCGCCTGATTCCACGTTCGCACATCTCGTTTCACGCCGAGGCCAGCCCTTACGCACGGTACACGTCACACCCCGAAGAGATCACGATCATCGTTCCGGCTGGCTCGGCCGTGCTGATCCCGTCACTCCTTTTACACGGCAGCCATCCGAATAAAGATTCCCAACCACGCGGGCTGCTGCAACTCGGCTATCGCCCCGCCTGGGCCGGACCGATTCAACCCGTCGAAGAATGGGATCCGGCTCTGGTCGCTGCCGCACCGGAGATAGCCAAACCGTTCCTCAAGAGCCTCAACACAACGGGGCAGAACTGGGAACAAGAGCACAAACCGACCGGCATGAAAAGCGAAGCCCCCGGCATCAACCCCAGTCGCTGGGGCGACCGGTAGCTAGCTCGATTGTGTTTGATTGTGCGTCTCGAAGCGTTCATCCTTGTGCTGGACACTTCAATCACTGAGATTATGCAGGTCCGAGGTGCGAACAGTTCGTGCCTTGTCGGTTACTGTTTCTTAGCCCGAAAGTTCTCCGATCATCATGAACCGCATCGTCGCTCGCCCCCAAGATCTCGATTTGGATTTCCCCGGCCGCCGGGATTACATGGTGGCGTTGGAACACGACAGCATCTGGGGCGACCATCTCATTCCGCTCACCGTCTTCGTCGGCCCGGAAGCGAAACCCGATCAAGGCCTGGTCGCGTTCGGTTCAAACCACGGCAACGAATATGAAGGCCCTGTTACACTCAAGCACTTGCTGCGCGAAATCAACCTGGACGATGTTCGCGGACGGATCATTCTGGTTCCCGTGCTCAACCCCGGCGCGTTTCATGCGGGTACTCGCGAAAGTGCTGACGACGGCGTCAATTTGAACCGTGCGTTCATCGAGGGCGCGGGAGTCGCTCCGGCGTTGTCCGGCATCACGCACCGGATTGCCGCCTTCGTTCGTGAGTTCATTTGGCCGCGAGTGCATGTCGTGATTGATCTGCATTCCGGCGGTGACGTGGCAAGGTTTTCACCTTGTGCCAGCTTTCATCCGTTGGACGATCTCGAGCAAACACAAGTGATCGAAGAGACCGCCCGCTGGTTCGGCACGCCGCTGATCATGATCTACCAGAACCAAACGCCCGGCCTGTTGCCCAGTGAAGCCGAACGGCTGGGAAAGATCACCGTCGGCACGGAACTCGGCTGGGGGAAAGCGGTGAGTGCAGAAGGCGTCCGCTACGGCCGACAAGGCGTTCTGGCAGCGGCCATCCATCACGATCAACTTCGCGGCGAGATCGAACCGATCGCGCACCACAAGAACGGCACGCAACGCAAAGTCGCGATGGTCGACCGCGAGTGCTTTACCGTGGCGCCGTTCGCCGGGCATTACGAACCCCTGCTGGAATGCGGAGCGAACGTCAAACAAGGTGACGTGGTTGGACTGTTGCACGACTTCGACCACATCGATACCGACCCCTGGCCCGCCTGCGCCGGAATCGACGGCGTTGTGGTGGCGCAAGCCTGGGTCGCCCCCATCCAACGCGGCCAACACATCGTCGTTGTGGGCAGCGAATGCTGATTCTCACACCGCTTCTTCTACTTCGAGGAATTCCAATGCAACATCGTCAATGCTCTTCCGACAGACTCTGCCTGTGGTCCTTTCCGTTTCTCGTCCTTACGTTGACCGCCGCGATACATGCCAGCGAACCTGCTCAACCAGCCGCGTTCAAGCATGCGGGGATCGTCAAAGCGTGGACTCTCTACAAAGACAAGCTGACCTTCGGCAAGGGACAGACGTTAGCGTTGGTCGATGACGGGTGCAATCTTTCAAAGCCCGAATGGTCGAAGTCCGACGGCGACCAGCCCAAGATTCTCGTCACCTATGACAGCGTGGACGGCGATAACGATCCCAAACATGAAGGCCGGGGATATCACGGCTCGACAATCGGCATTCCGTCGTCGCTCAACTACAAGGGCAAGTGGGGCGTCGCTTACAACAACCAGATCGCCGTCATTCGCGCGTTGGAATGTTGTCACTGTAAGATCAGTGACGGAAAAACGGTGGCCGCCGGGTTGCAGTGGATCATCGAGAACCACAAACGGTATCGCATCACAACGGTGAACTTGGCTCCCGTGGACGACAAGGCACACGCCAAACCGGTCGCCACCATGATCGACGCCAAGCTTGCAACGCTGCGGAAGTTGGGCATTTGGGTGAGCGCACCAGCCGGGAACCACAACTTCACGACAGGAATCTCCTGGCCCGCCAGTCAGCCAAACTGTTTTGCCATTGGTGCGGTGCGACAGGGGAAAGATGAAGTCTACCTCGATCGTCACGCCAAACTGGAGTTGGTCGTGCCGGCCGCAGCCACCTCGTCCTCGAACGCCATCGCCTGCGGTGCCGCCATCATTCTGCGTGAGGCAATCCTGAAAACAGGATACGACTGGAAACCGGATGGAACCAACCTGCCCGAGGCCATCATGACCATCATGCAGAAAACAGGCGTGAAGGTAGACGACCCCGCCACAAAACGCAGCTACCAACGACTCGACCTGGCAGCCGCGTTACGGCATGTGTTTGAGAGTGAAAAATAGTCACCCGCCCCCGGCTTCACCAGAACCAGCGTTCTCCCAAGCAAGAACGTGAGCCTCTCATGAACAGCGAACAATCATCCAAGCATGTTGGACGGCGTTAACTTGAACCGTGCGTTCATCGAGGGCGCGGGAGTCGCCCCGGCGTGGCGTGACTGAGTACGTTGAACACGATCACTCCGAGCGGGATCACCAGGGACTTGAGGATCGACTCCCGGTGCGCGCCATCGTCTGATCGATGGCGGAATGTCAGTCGACTTGCTGCGAGATGGTCGATTCTGAGCTACCGAATTGGCCGAAATTGCGGCCGCTGAAATCGATCTGCCTCTTGAATAATCCGTGCCGGAGCGTCGTTTCAGTTTCTTGACCTTACGGGGTTGCCAACACATCGTTGGGGCCAATCGGCCGCTCATCAGGCAAGCCGCCGTCGGGAGTTGATGCGCCGATGATCTGCCCGTAGGGTGAAATAACTCCGCCGACCTCTAACAGCGCTGTCGACGAACTGATTGATTCCGGACTCCTCACACGGCTTCTCGCCATGACGGAGATCACGTATTCCAACTCGATGATCGAACCGTGGTGGCGTGCGTTGAAACATCAATGGCTGTACTTGAACACGCTCGACACCGTCAGCACGATTGAGAACTTGGTCACTTTCTACGTGGACGAGCACAACACCCGGCTTCCACATTCGGCGTTCCGTGGTCAGACGCCGGACGAGATGTACTTCGCGACGGGGAACGACATTCCTGCTGAACTTGAAGCCGCTCGGATCTCGGCACGGAAGTCACGAATAGAGGCCAACCGGAGCATGTCCTGCAAGACATGCGAGTCGTTGACGTCGATCTCCGGTTGAACGAAAGCTGCCGATCGTGGAGACGATGGCGAGATCATGTAACGCTTGGCGATCGAGAAACCGTTGACGCAGAGTGGAGATCGGGATGCAGACTTGAAATCACAGAGAAACTCGGCACCGCCACACCGAAATCACGTCCTGATT
>Ga0209403_10005614_pt1 | contig 13055 bp, 13 predicted proteins | sample ArcticOcean_MG_C_8_FD_187440 | JGI IMG/M metagenome (GOLD analysis project Ga0209403, IMG submission 187440) | Marine microbial communities from western Arctic Ocean - ArcticOcean_MG_CB11_86 (SPAdes) (version 2) | ecosystem: Environmental > Aquatic > Marine > Oceanic | place: Arctic Ocean... | reverse complement strand
ACCTCTATTAGCAACAACTTGGGTTAAGTTCTCTAAATCATTTTTTACAGTTTCAAACTTATGTCCCCCGTCTAAAAAAACATAGTCAAATTTATTTAAATCAAGTTTTTTTAAAACTTCATTTGAGTTGCCTTGGATGATATTTATATTTTTTATGAACTTCTTTAATAATTTTTTTACTGATTTCATGCTGTAGGGATCTAATCTAACTATATACCTATAATATATTGTTTTTAGTGGATTTGAAAATTTAGTATTAGGAATAACTTCATCTTTTAAAGCCTCGGAGTCATTTGAAAACAAATCGATACCGGTAAATTTAAAATCATTTTTGTGGATCGAATATAATAATTCACAAACATTTCTTGAGGTTACTCCATGAAAGATCCCAATCTCTAAAAAATTTTTTGGTTTTTTTTTTCTAATCTCATCTAAGAAAAAGTCTCCAATATTTTTTTGCTTAAAACTCGTTTTTCTCCAATGTTTGCGATATTTTATTTTCATAAATTAATTTTACCACTTATTTAAAATTTTTTTCATTTGGAGGTAAATTTACTCTTAGTTGTTGTTTTTTTATTTTCCATGACTATAAATAATTATCATCTAATGAAATAATATCGTTATCACTGTCAATTGCCTGCAAATCATTTAATCCAGATTGAAGATTTTTGTTTGAGCTCCATGACGCAAAATTAAAACTTTTGATAAGTCTATTTTCGAAAACATTTTCATACTTTTTAGTCATATCTTTATTATTAGTGTTGCCCCAAATTAAATCTATTGAATTGTTTATTCCCCACTTATAAATTAGTCTTATTAGATCTTCTTCGTTAGAAGTATCTGTATAATAACAGTATAAAATATTCAGACGCTTTATATTTTTATTTAATACTAAATGTGTTATTGCAAAATTACCTTTATATTCAAAAAAATAAATGTTTCTGCTAAAAGGATACTCCATGATTCTCCAATTTAACCAATCCTGATCTCTAAGAATAGTCGTTGAAAAATTATTTTTCTTTTTTCCAAAAGATTCAAATAAATCTTTGTAGTTATTTTGAATTAAGTAAGGCTTAATTGATGCAATATTATTTAATTTATTGTTTAATCTATTTTTATAAATTTTTGAAAAATAATTATTTCTAAGCCTTTTAAAAAAATATATGAACTTTAAAGGGTTAATAGGTTTGGCTAACCTTTTTGAATACCGATTATGACTCCAGCCAAAACTCTTAAAAATATTTAATGATTTATTATTGCAAAAAGTAATTTGATTTGGGCTAATTTTCATCCATTCTCTCGTTAAAATTTTTCCATACCCTTGTCCTTGATATTCTGGTAAGATAGCAAAATCAACAAACCATGCTCCAGGCAATATTTTATTATTTATTGTAATCTTTGTGGGTATTAAACCTGCTTGTCCAATAACCTTTTGATCTTTGATTAGTATTAAAGTTTCAAATCCTAAATACTTATTTCTATACCACCACTCCCAATGTTTAGTTAAAGTTTTGTATCTTTGAGTAAAAACTTTTTTGTAGAACTCAAACAATAGGCTTTTGTCAACTTTTGAAATATTGATTATTTTATAATTAGTCATTTAAATAGTTTTTAATAGTTGGTATAAATTACTTTGCTTGAATGATTAATAAAATAAAAAAATATATATCAAATAATACAGGATTTTTAATTCGTCTTGATGATATTGCAGAAAATATGCATTGGGAAATGATGAAAAAGGTTACAGATTTGTTTGATAAGTACCAAGTTAACCCTGTTCTTGGTGTTGTTCCCAATAACAAAGATCCACATTTATTATCTTACCCAAAAACAGATAAAAATTTTTGGGATCAAGTTAGGTCCTGGAAAGAAAGAGGATGGGTAATAGCCATGCACGGTAATAGCCATGTCTATGATAAAGTATGTTCAAAAATAGATTATCTTAACCTAGGTGGAAATACTGAATTTTGCGACCATAATTTAGAAATACAGTTAGATAAAATTAAATCTGGTATAAATAAATTTGAAAGAGAAAGTATTAAAATTAAAACTTTTTTTGCTCCAAATCATACTTTTGATAAAAATACTTTATTAGCTCTTAAAAAATTTGGAATTAAAGAAGTCATAGATGGGTATGGTCTTATGCCGTACGAAGAAAATGAAATAACATTTATACCACAACTATTTTATAAAAATTTTACACTACCTTTTGGAATACAAACGCTTCAAATACATTTAAACTATTTTAAAAATGAAGATTTTAGTGATTTTGAAAAATTTATTAAACTAAACGCAAAAAAAATAATTACTTATGAACAAGCTTTAAATAAAGTAAAAAATAATTTTTCTTATAAATTTATCAGGATTGTCATCAAAAAAATACTTCAACTTAAAAGAATAAATTAATTTTTTTAAAATATATAACTTTATATTAATTGGGTAAATATTCTCTTTTGCCGATAATTAAATCACAAAGTGTTAGCAACCAAAGTTGATGTATGTTTTCTACAAAGTTGTATGCCTTGCTATCAATCCACAAATTAATATCACCAAGCTTAGATAAAGGATTATCTTTATCATGGCCGGTCAATGTTATTATTTTTGAAATTTTTTTATTTTTTGCTGCCTTGCACGCATTGAGCATATTTTTAGATTTTCCACTAGAGGAAATCAAAATAATAATATCTTTTTCATCTCCATAAAAATCTACAGTTTTTTCAATCCAACGATCGTAACCATAATCATTTGAAAAACATGTAATTAAATCTGCTTCATTGTAGTTTGTGCATCTTATCTTTGCATTTTTTGTCAAGTCTACACTAACATGACTGGCAATTGCTGCGCTGCCCCCATTTCCAAAAATCATTGTTTTAGAATTATTTTTTTTAGTTTCAATTAAAATATTTTTAATAATATTAATTTTTTCTATTATTTCTTCATTTGGCTTTACTAATGTAGAAAAATCTTCTAAATATTTTTTAACAAATTCTTTATCTGACATATTTTTTTTTAATAATAAGTTAAGCTTTTATTAGCTTGGTAAAATAGTTTGGTCAATAAGTTTGTATTTTTTTAAGAATAAATTTAGGTAACAATAAGGCTATTATTAATTTTATTTTATTAAAACTCAAAGGATACTTAATTATTTTTAAAAGATTTTTGCTAAATTTGGTGTTTAAAAGATTTCTATATATTTCAAGAAATATGAAATTAAGTTTAACTTTATATAGTGATTTTTTTGATAGAAAAATTGGATTATCCTTATTTTCATCATACCAAATTTTTAATTCATCGATGTCTTTATTTTTGTTTATTAAACTTTCGTTATTTTCGTGTCTTCTTGCAAAGGCAACTGGTTCATGAATACAATCAATCTTAAATTGAGAGGCTAAACGAACATTTAGGTCAAAGTCTCCTATTATGTGAAAATTTTTATTAAATTGATATTTTCTATTTTCTAAAAATTTTTTTCTTATAACGTATGTGGCTGATCCGATCACATAATCATTAAATAAATTATTAACAATCATACCTGTGGGCAAATTTTTCTTAAAAATTTTCCTTCTTTTTTTTTTTTGAAAATATAACCAGCAGTTTCCATACACTAAGCCCACTTTATCATCATCAAATAAAGGAATTTGTTTTTCTAATTTATTTTCTACCCACCAATCGTCTACATCTAGAAAAGCTATAAAATCACCATTAGCTTTTGTAATGGCATAGTTTCTTGCTTCATAAAGAATTTTTGCATGCGTAGAGGCTAGGTAATATTTTAATCGTTTGTCTTTATATTCTTTAAAAATTTCGGAACTTTTGTCAGTTGATTGATTATCCCAAAGAATTATTTCCCAGTTTTTATACGTTTGATTTATAACGCTATTTATTGCGTCCCGGAGGTATTCCTCTCCATTATAACAATTCATAATTACACTGACTAATGGTTCTTTTTGCATAAATTATCTATACGAGTTGATTGTTTTTCTAATCCCTTTTTCAAATGAAATTTTTGGCTTCCAATTTATTATATTTTTAACTTTTTCAATACTTGGGTATAATTTTTGTATATCGAACTTTCTTAATTTAAACATTCCATACTGTGGTTTACCACCTTTTGAAATTTTTTTTACTTTTTCAATAACATTTTTAATTAGCTTTGGTTTTCCTGAACCAAGATTTATTATTTGACCTCTAGTATTTTTATTTATTAATGACTTAATTATAGCTTCAACCGCATCATCAACATAAAGAAAATCTCTTAATTGATCACCTTTGGAACTGGGAAATTTTTTATTTTTTAAACAGCCGTCTATAATAGTTGGCAAGAAACGATTTATGTCTTGTTTGGGGCCATACACCAAATATAGCCTTAGTACAGTGACAGGAAATTTTTTTTTTTTAAACAGATTGATCATGTGTATAGAGGAAGACAATTTTGCTTTTCCATAGGTTGATTTAATTGATTTTAGATTACACTTAATATTTTCTTTTTGAGGAGAATTTGAGCTTCCATATTCTAAGCTACTACCGATTTGAACAAATGAAGAGAGCGATTTGTTTAGGAAAATTTCTGCTAAATTTTTACATCCATTATAATGACTTGAAAAAGTTTTTTTTTTATTAGAATGATCGATATATCCACCTAAATTAACAACATAATCAAAATTATTATTTGTTCTGGTTTCAAGTAGTTTTTTATTAGTAATATCACAACGTATATACTTAACTTTTGAAAGGTATCTTATTTTTTTAGGTGGCTTTGAAGAAATACTAGTTACTTGCCAACCTTTTTTTAAAGACTGTTTTGCGAGATGATAGCCAATAAAACCTGTGCCACCAATAATTAATATTTTTTTTAAACGTTTCAAAACTTAATTTTTTTTACTTTTTAAAATTATATCAAGTCTATCTTTATCTCTTTTGGTATCCATACATTGCCAGAAACCTTGATGTTTAAACGCTACTAGCTGTTTTTTTTTAGAAATTTTTTCTAAGGGTTCCCGCTCTAAATATGTGTTATCATTTTTAATAAATTTTAAAAATTCAGGCTCTATTACAAAAAAACCACCATTGATCCAACCTTCGTCAAGAGATGATTTTTCTTTAAAATAATTAACATAGTTACCCTTTAATTTTACAGCACCAAATCTTGCAGGAGGTCTTACGGCAGTAAGTGTTACCAGTTTTTTATTTTTTTTATGAAATTTTAATAATTTATTCAAGTTTACATTGCACAAACCGTCGCCATAAGTCATCATAAACGTTTCTTTTCCAATGTATTTTGCTAATCTTTTTAGCCTTCCACCGGTCATAGTATTTTCACCAGTTTCTATGAGATTAATATTTAAATTTGGAATTTTTTTTTTAAAGAATTTCCGTATTATTTCACCTTTATAACCCAAGGCTACGTAAAAATTTTTAAAGCCATATTTTGCATAAAATTTAATGATATGAAGAAGTATGGGTTTGCCATTTATTTTGACCATAGGTTTGGGAATTGAGCCGGTATATTCAGACAATCTTGTACCAAATCCACCTGCCAACAAAACAATCTTCATTTCTATATTTTTGCCCATTTTGAACCTCTTCTTATAGCTAAATACTGATATTTTTTTATTTGCTCACGCGTAATTTGTGATGCATTTTTTTTATCCAAATAATAATCACGATACCAATCAACTACCATTAAGGTTAATTCATTAAATTTAAGTACTGATTTCCATTTAATAAGCTTTTTAGCTTTATTGCAATTTAATCTTAATAATCCAGATTCAAAAAAAAAATTGGATTGTGAATTTTTTGTCCAAGAAGTATTTGCCCAATTCCTGCTCATATTTTTCACTAGATCTAGTACGCTATATTCTTTTGATAAACTGGGACCAAAATTAAAAGATTCGCCATGTAATTTTTTATTAAATTTTAAATTAGCTGCTAAACAAAGATATCCACCAACTGCTTCGAGGACATGTTGCCATGGTCTTGTAGAGTTTGGGTTTCTTAGTTTTGTAGCTCTATTTTGTGACCAAGATTTGATACAATCAGGTATTATTCTATTTTTTGACCAATCTCCACCACCTATAACATTTCCAGCTCGAGCGGTGGTAATACGGATTAGCTTTTGTTTGCTGAAAAAGGAAGCAACGTAAGAATGAACCAATATTTCTGCTGCTGATTTGGAGGCGCTGTATGGGTCTTTTCCTCCCAGGATATCAGTTTCTTTATAACCGGAATGAGTTTCTCTATTAAAATAACATTTATCACTTGTGATGATCACAACATTGCATTTATTTTTTAATTTTTTAAGAGCTTCTAATATATTTAAAGTTCCAAGCACATTACTTTCCCAAGTTAATGGAGTATCTTTAAATGACAAACCAACTAAAGCTTGGGCAGCCAAATGAAAAATAAAGTCAGGCTTAAAGGTGGCTATTTTTCTTTCTAAACTTTTTCTATTTCTTATATCAAGTTTTATATTTTTAATATTTTTACCTATTTTCGAAGCAACAAAATGAGATGGAGAAGTGTTGGGGCTCAAAGAGATACCCATAACATCAGCCCCTAGCTCTTTAAGCCAGGCTGTGAGCCATGAACCTTTAAATCCAGTATGACCTGTAACAATTACCCTAGAATTTTTAAAAACTTTTAAATTATTCATCTTTATATTTTAAAAAAAATTAATGTTAAGCTAAAATGGTATATCAAGATTTTATAACTAGATCCTTGTCTTGAGTATAATTTAAATTATTTCTAAGTGCTAATTCTGCTTTATTAAGTTCTATACCCATATCTCCCGCATGCTGTAGACTGGATATATATTTTTCTTTAATGAGTGTGTTAATGATTTCTAAAGCTGTTTTTCCAACAATTTCTACTTGTAAGTTATGCACTGAATCTTTTTTTAACTTTTCAAATGTGCAATAACCAACTCTTAGTATTTTTTCTTTTTTGTCTACAGCAATTAAAAAATAACCCTTGGGATCAAGAACGAAGTCTCTTATTTTGTGGTACTTAGCTGTTATTTTTTTATTAATTTTTTTATTAATTTTATAAAATACTCCTTGTATAGATTCATGCTTAGAATCAGAACCCATTTTTAAGCAGAAATATTAATTAATTTTTTCTTTATTAAAAATTCTAAAAGTAATTTAAGAAAAATTAAATATACTAGAGTAGATATCAAAGTATTATGAAAGAATGGTATTCCCATAAAATAAGATTGTAACAGTCCAGAAAAATTCTTTTCATACATTTCAAGGGTCAACCAAGAGCCAAAATTTGTTACTGCGAAAAAAATAACTGAGCTTGATAGACCGCTAAATAGAATTTCTTTAAAATTGAATTTTTTGATTAAAAGACCAATTGCAACTGCTAATATTAGTGAAGAATATGTAAAGATCATAGTGCTATGAAATCCAATTACTAAATCACCAATAAACATTGAGCTAATAACTATAAATATACTTAAAATAAAGTTTCTAAAATAAAATCCTGCAAAAACCCCTGCTGCTAATATAGGAGTAAAATTAGATGGGTGAGGTATTAATCTTGAAATAGATAGAGCCAAAATTAAGCCAATAGGTAATACAAAGTGTTTTAAGTTTTTAAATTTAATCATTATTTGTTTGTATCATATTATTTTGCCTATTATCAATCCTTCTATTATTGATCTTTAATAAAATTTCTTTTTTAACTGCGTCTGAATACCTTATCCATCCTGTTATTTCATCGCTTGTACGCGAACATCCTTTACAAAATCCACTTTCTAAGTCTATTTCGCATACTGAAGTGCAAGGTGATTCAACCATTAATAAGATCTTTTGATTCCAAAATTAACTGATCTCTCCTGTGAAGAATAGTCTAGTGCAGTTTCATACCTTTGATCTAATATATTATTTAAATCAGCAAAAACATCGTACTGTCCAAATAGATCGTAATTCAAAGATAAATCATGAACTGCGTAACCACCTAGGTGAACATCCATGAAGGCATCATGTTGTGGATTATTAGCATTACCATAATCTCTTGCTTTGCTGGATATTTTGGTTCGTAAACTTAAATCTAAATTTGTCTCTGGTATTTTATAATTTGTTACAAAATTAAAAAAGTGTCTTGGAACTCTAACCATTTGAGAATTTACATAGTCGGATTTTAAATCTGGATCATCATGTTCAGCACCATCATAAGTTGAGGTATAAGTGTAGTTAAAATCAAAATTCAAAGAATCATTAGTTTTCCATTTTGATAAAAATTCAATACCTTCGGCTTTAGTAGTGCTTGTATTGTTTTTTGTATTACCCCATGTAGCATAGTCAGTATTACTCGCCCAACCTTCAAGTCCATCGTAATATTTTGTTCTAAAATATGTTACATCAAAATTTAAATTGAAATCAGGTACTGCTTTTTCAAACCCAATATCAAAACCCTTACTAGTTTCAGCTTTGATATCATCTCTAACTTTTTGATGAGCTCCATAAACAAAATACATTTCATAAAGAGACGGAAATCTAAATGCTGTACCGTACGAACCTTTTAGCTTAAGGTTTTTGTCGTCAGACAAATGAGCTAAAGAAGTTCTATACGCATTTTCTTGTCCAGCTACAGAATGTTCTTCTTGTCTACCTCCAACCGTTAGATAAAGATTTGGTGTAAGTCTTTTTTGATAGTCTGCGTAAAGAGAGTTAACTGTAGCTCCCTCTTTAAGAAAGGATGTTTGGCTTTTATAATTCGCAGTTTCGAACGATGTGTCAGCTCCAAGAATTATACTACTGTCTAAATCAAAATTGTAAGTACCTAAATATGATAAAGCTTTTCTATCACCTTTGTAATCATCTTGTTTTCCGGTAGATAGATTAGCTGTTCTTTTCATATTATATTTAGAAAATGTTAACTTATTAGAAAATTGCTCATTGTAATCAAACAACAAAGATGTATTTAATGAAAACTCATCTTGTACTTGTTCTTCATCATCTTCTAAAGCCTTCACACTAGATTGGCTTATAGTGTCGTAATCTGTAGCACCAACTAAGTATCTTATATTATTTTCTAATTTAATTTTGTCCGTAAGTTTATATCCATAATTTGCAGCTACAGTACTATTATCATAACCATCTCTCTCATCATTGTCTGTCATTTGAGAAATACCTTGTGTCATAAATTTTTCTAGTCCAAGATAAAAATCATTTTTTTCATCTGCGCCAGACATTGATAAGGCTAAATTATGAGTTCCATTAGATCCGGTATTATAACTTGAACTTTTTTGAAATCCTGGCTTTCCTCTTTTTGTAGTAATATTAATTGTTCCACCCATTGCGCCGCTACCGTAAACTGAACTTTGATTTCCCTTTAGAATTTCAATTCTAGATATTTGATCTTTTAAAAGATGTTCAAAACCATAGTCTCCACTAGGACTACCAGGGTCGTATTGTTTAACTCCATCAATATAAACTGTTGAATATCTTTTAGGTAAACCTCTTAGCTGAATTCCTGAAGTAGAACCATAACCACCTGTTTGAAAATTATTTAAGCTTGCGCTTCCACTACCAATTACGTCTCCTAAAAAATAACTATTAGACTTTGCAATAGCAGCTTCATCGAATACTGTCACCGAAGTTCCTACTGTTGATTTAGATTGTGCTTTTTGACTTGGTGCTATGACGATTACAGGAATATCGTCTGCTATCACAGAGGTTGTTAACATCACAAAAATTATTAAAAAAACATTTGTCTTTAGCATTCTCGGCATTTATTTCCCCATTTTTCTGAGACTTGCTCCTCAAAACTATTCAATAATGCCACTGCTAATTTCGCATTGCAGAACTAGGCTTTTCCTGGCCATCGTCCGACAGGGGACTATACTGGGCGGCGCTCGGACTTAAGCAATTGCTATTACCGTTGCAGGAACAGTGAGCGAGTTTAACGCTCTTCCCCACCAAATCAGCATTGTTAAGGCTAATATACTAATATTTTTAAAAATAACAAGATTTTTTTAATTTTTAATCTATCGCAAGACTTTTATTCATATATTCATTTTTAAATACAGCCATCAAATCCTCAAATTTGTTTTTACCTTCTTCATTAGATTGTTCGGCTATCTTTATTTCGTTCCAATACTTTCTTGGTAAGCGCGAATACAAGACAAATGTTTTAACCAAACCACCAATTTCTTCTTTTGAAATCGAAGGCATGGTTAATAGGGATTCAGTTTCATAAATGTTTGCTAATTTATCTTTACTTAAATATTTTTTATCTTCACAAAAACCTCTTAAGGAAGTTCCTTGATAGGGTATAAATGTGAATGCGTTTATATCATTGCACTTAAGTTTTCTCGTCAATTCTATAGTATCAAATATAAGATCACGCGTTTCATCTGGATAACCTAATATATTATTGCATACTGTTGATATTCCGGCCTCATACATTAAATTAAAAGCATCTATTGCAAGTTCATTTTTATAATTACGTCCAACAATATCAACTCTAAACTTATGATTACCATGTTCTACTCCAATGTTTACTCTATGACATCCTATCTCTTTTAGTTTTTGGGCTCTCCTTGCTGTAATTGTTTCTGGTCTAGTATTCATAAAAAATGGCAAATTAAATTCTGAATACATTTCACAAAATTCATCAAATTCTTTTTCTGACATAGCTAAAAAAGTATCTGTAATAAAAAAAATATATTCAATGTTATGTTTTGCTATTAATTCTCTTAATTCTAATTGAACATGCTGCATTGTTCTTTTTCTGAAAAATCGCCCAGCTTTTTGCGCATTATAAAATTCATTTTTTTCTGGAGAATTGCAAAACCTGCAAGCATAAGGACAGCCTCTTTGAGTTTCAACTGGAGCCATTCTATAAATTTTTCCAGTCATAGGTCGATGTAAACTAATATCTTCAAAGATTGATAAATCTTGAATTGGTAAAGTATTTACATCTAAAGCTGCTCTTATAGGGTTTCTTGCTATAATTTTTCCATCTTTTTTAACCCACAAATTTTTAATATTTGATGTGTCTTTTCCTTCTTCTAATGCATTACATAAGTCAACGAGAGCTCCCTCTCCTTCTCCTCTGCAAACATAATCAACATAATCTTCTTTTAAAATAATTTCAGGAACAGAGCTTGGGAAAACTCCACCTGCCAAACAGAGTATTTTTTGATCTTTAATTTCTTCCATAAACTTCCTAAAAATAGGGAATGTATCTTCTAAGATTGAAGCAAAAATTATATCTGGTTTATATTGATTTATTCTAGTAACAAAATCTTTGAACATATTTGTTGATTTAAGATTTATATTTTTCTCTTTAAAACTGAAGGGTTTAATTTGTCCCATTTTTTCTCTAGCATCATAACGACTTTTTCCTTCTTTCTGTGCTCTGGTAACTTCATGTGATTCATAAAAAGTAGGATCGAACAACTCTAAATTTTTAAAACCTGCTTCTTTTAGAACCGCAGATAATATTGCTATCCCATTAGGGATCAACGTACTCATATGAAGATTGGGGTATAGAAAAAGTATTTTAAGTTTTTTACTCATAAATTTTTATTATATTATTCAATTTAGATTTTTTTAAAAGCAGTATTTTTGTAGCATGTTATTCTTAAAACTAAATTTTACAAGGGCGTCTTTTCTTTTAAGTTTGTAAATAAAGGAGTTATTGGTAATTTTGTAGATTTTTAGAGGTCTCCATAATTTTTCACTGTACATCTCAAATATTGGATCTTCACATATATGGACGACGTCTACGTTTGCTTGCAATGCAACTATAATTGTAGATGTTGCTCCGATTATTATAGATTTTTTTTTATTTTTTGAATGAAAACGATCTTTATATAAATTTATTATTCTTTTTAATTCTCTAATAAGTTTCTGGTGTTTTTTTGAATTATTTGCATAGGTGTGGTTTTTTATCTTAAAACGATTCAAGCTTTTTACTTCACTGTTTTTAATAAAATTTTCAAATTCGTCGACAATTTTTTTAAAGTTAAAAAAATTAAAAGGTAAATAAATAAATCCCGACATATCAGGAACATTTTTTTTATTATATCTAAATGAAGGTACTATTTTAATTTTTTTCTTTGGCCAATTAAGATATTTATGTAGAAAATCTTTTGAATATTTTCCTGAAATAAGTAGATTATCAGGAGCTCCATCTCTATAAATTAAACTTGTCGACATTGGCGATAATGCTGTATGAAAAAATCCGATTGTTTTAATTTTTTTATTCAATAATTTTATTTTTTTAAAAACAGTATTTTGAAATGGTTGCGCTTCATAAGAATTAATTACTTTTTTAAAATTTCCATTATTTATTTCTTTTAGTATTTTTTTAGAAATAATATTCGAAAATTGACTATGAACAGAAAATTCATGTAAGAAGCTTCTTAAAGAAAATTTAAACTTTAAAAGGGTTTTAAAAAAACAAATTATGAAAAATACAAAATCATACTTCAAAATATTTTTTTTTCTACAAAATATAACTAAATTTTTATCAAACTTTTTAGGTACATAATTGTCTATGCAATTGAGGAACCATAAAGTATTCGGAGTTTTTCTTGAATTGGTTTGAAACCAGGGATCAAAGCATGATCCATCACTTTTAAAATCTTTTTGAGATACATTTGTTATTACTAAATTATTAAATTTATTATTATCTATATTGTTTTTTAAAACTATATAGTTTGATAGTTTTGATATACCCAAAATATTTAATATTATAATCTTTAAAAAAGTTAGAAAATACTTTGTTCCTAGAAGTTTAATTTTTAATTTAGCCATACCAGGCGTTTGTGCCCAATGAGCAAAATAACAAAAAGAACTACTTGCTATATTGATTTCTAACTTTTTACATTTTTTTAGATAATCTTTAACATAAGATATTAATTCAATCTGATTAATAAAAACTTTTTGCATTAATTCAATAGGTTATTTTTGACAAATAACCATTAGATGAGAGCTAAAATTTATAGTGGATATTAAATTTTGCATTTTTTGTTTATCTGTTTTTTTTGCTAAAGAAAGAAACGTTTTCCAAAATCTATCTTTTATTAGCAGCTTGTC
>Ga0209403_10005610_pt1 | contig 13062 bp, 11 predicted proteins | sample ArcticOcean_MG_C_8_FD_187440 | JGI IMG/M metagenome (GOLD analysis project Ga0209403, IMG submission 187440) | Marine microbial communities from western Arctic Ocean - ArcticOcean_MG_CB11_86 (SPAdes) (version 2) | ecosystem: Environmental > Aquatic > Marine > Oceanic | place: Arctic Ocean... | reverse complement strand
GGGCTATGGTCATCTTTAAATCCTTCATTATGACTTAGTTCTATAGCTGAAAACTTATCAGAAAATTCACTTATGAAATTTTTAAGCGAAAATTTATTTTTTTTTGAGCTAAGAAAAGAATGCGCAAGATTAAAATTTATACCGAGGTCTAAAGGGGCTTGCTTAAATAATCTATCGTATTCATCAGGATGTTGCATTAGCAATACATCAGGATTTGTCATTGAACCTTCAGTCTCTATTGCAAGATTTACCTGCTTATTCTTGGTGTATTCTATAAGTTCACATAGACTCTCTAACATAATTGAAAACGCTTCCTCATAATCACTTCTATCCCTTGAAAACTTAAAATCATATCCACTTGATTGATTTTTTTTTTGCGTGCTAGAAACTACATCTGCAAGAAAACCAGGATGTATGGTATATAATTTTGCATTTATACTGGAGGCAAAATCAATACAGGTTTTAATATGCCTTTTTGAAGCTTCTAGTATTTTCTTATTCAATGATGCAATATTCAAAATCTGTTCTGAATCTTTTGATGGTGGAAAAAAGTTATGGATCAATACATTCATTTTTCTTAATTTTGGAATATTAGTTTCAATACTCTCATCCCAAATATGTGTTGATCCTAATTCGATATTTTTAATGCCTGTCTTTCTTATCTCGCTCATTACTTGCTCAAAACGGGTGCGTTTTGACCCCTTATAAGTCGTTGAAAAATATATTCTTGATTCGTTTATATTAATAGAAAGCTCCTTAGATATTCTAAGCTGATCTTGATGTCCATGAACTAAGCCCTCTATGTGTAATATTGAAATTTCTAATACCGAAGCCTTTCTGCTTTAGTGCATTTGTTAGCTCTAATTTTTTAAATGGTTTTGCCTGAAACAAGAAATACCCCCCACCGCCAGTTCCAACCAATCTTCCACCTGCAGCACCAGAAGATAGTGCAAAATTGTATAGTTCATTTAATGAGAAATTAGTTGTTTCATTATTATGAATTTTCTTTTGTTCCCAACTCTCGTGCAATAACAGACCAAATTCATCAAGCTTGCCTCTTAACAAACATGAGCGCATTGAAGATGTAATTTCCTTTATATTCTTTATAAATTCAACATTCTGATCTTCTTTAGGATTACGCTTTTTGACGTCATCCTGAATTTTACCTCCAAGGTGTTTTTCTCCTGTGTAACATAGAAGCATTCTTTCTTCTAATTCACTTACTATTTTATCTGAAACTCTCATAGGTGTTACCGTATTATGATCTTCGTGAAGTTCAATAAAATTCAGGCCACCGAAAACAGTAGAGTACTGATCTTGCCATCCACCAGAAATTTGTAATTCAACTCTTTCGGCTTCATATGCTAATTCTGCAATTGAATAAGCATCTAATTTTTCTTCTCTAAACTCATTGAAACAACCTATTACAGACGCAAGAATTGATGCAGAACCACCAAGTCCGGTACCTGGCGTAAAATCTGAATTAACACTTAATTCAAAACCATACTTAGGTCGCATTACCTTTACACCTGCCTTTATTAAATCCAACCTACCATCATAATTTAAATCATCAATTGAAGAAGAACTTACTGTTTCATCAAAATCATAAGATTTAATAATTATTTTTGAATCTTCTCTTTTTTTTAGTAAGGTATGGCTATAAATATCAATGGTCGTTGATAATGCTACGCCTCCATGCGTCATAAAATATTTAGTAAAATCTGTTCCTCCCCCAGAAAAACTAAGTCTTGCTGGTGCTTTGGCTCGAGAATAGATCTCTCCCTGAAAATGCAAATAACCTGAATCAACAAAATCAACCAGTTTATGTTCAGCATCCAATACTGGAATTACTAGAATCTTAGTATCGAGCATTTTTAATATTTTTTCTTTTGGCGTATTCTCGTATACAAAAACAAAATCTTTATTCATATGATCGGCCACAAGCGCTTCAGTATTTCCGTTATCGATAATTACTGAACGAATATCCCCGTCTGTTAAAACTCCAACAATTTTATAATCATCATTATGAATAAAAACTATACGAAATCCTGTTTCTCTTAATACTTTCATTGCATCTACGAGTGATGCATTTAATGGAACTAATATTTTATTCTTGTCTTGCATTTGTTTTAAATTGTTCATTAATTTTTAGATAGGTGTCCGGTATACCAATATCCCTTTGGGTATAATCTTCGTTTGTCTTGTAAGCAAATAAAACTCCGTCACCTACTAATTTAGGAAAAAAATTAGCCTCGATCGAAAAAGTACTTTCATAGAAATCGATAATAATATTTGGATGAAATATGTAAGCTCCACAATTTATCCACCCTTGTTTATGCTGTCCTGTTGCCATAGTAAATTTTGTAATTTTATTTTTGCAAACTTCAACAGTGCCGTATCTATGAGCATCGACTAATTTACTGATCATTAATGTAGCCAATGACTTATTTTTCTTATGAAATTCATAAATTTTTTTAATTTGAAAATTATGTAAGGTATCTCCATTAATTATCAAAGTATTTTTTTCAATTTTTGCTTTTTTAAATACATTTTTAATTGCACCGCCAGTCCCCAGCGGCTTTCTCTCCCTAACAATACTGATAGCCATACTGAGATCTTTTATTTCATCAGTCTGAATATAAGACTCAATTTGATCTGACAGGTAATGAGTAGCAATAAAAACAGATTCAATATTTTCTGATGCTAGCCATTTTAGTTGCCAATAAAGAAAGGGTTTATTTCCTATCGTGGCAAGTGATTTTGGCTTATCTTTAATTACATTACGTAACCTGATGCCAAATCCACCAGCAAGTATAATTGCCTGCAATGAAATTTCTCTTTTTTTAAATATTGATTTTTAGTTCTTATCTAACCAATTTATAATTAAATGGCAGATTTTTTTTATTGTATTTTTGTCTAAATTTGTTGATGAAGGTAAATGAATTGAACGTAATGAAATATCTGTTGAAACTGGAAAATCTTCATCTTTATATTCACTAAGAAAATAAGGCGCCATATGTACTGGAAACACCATTTGCCGAATATCTATATTCTGATTATTCAAATATTCAACTAAAGGGTCTCTCTGTTCTTTACTTATCAGCACAATAGTTGTTAACCAATGTACTGGCTTGCATGATGGCATTATAGGTCTACATTCTAGTTTTTCTGATTCCGATAAAAATTTCTTATAAGTTTCGATTTGCCTCTCTCTTTTAGTAAGAATCGTTTCAAACCTATTAAGTTGTGCCAATCCAATTGCGGCCTGCATGTTTGTCATCCTATAATTAAATCCTGGTAAGACATGTACATACTTTTTTTCAGATGACATACCATGGTCTCTTAATATAACTAATTTCTCGCTTATCTTTTTGTCTGACGTCAAAACCATACCACCTTCACCTGTCGTCATGATTTTATTTGCAAAGAAGCTAAAACATGAAATATCGCCAAATGTGCCTAGTAGTTTTCCGTTATAGTAAGCTCCGGGAGCTTCTGCAACATCTTCAATAATTTTCAACCCAAATTCTTGTGATATCTTAAGAATCGCATCCATATTTGCAGAGTGCCCAAATGGATGCACAACTATTATCGCTTTGGTTTTATCGGTTACTTTTTCGATAATTTTATCGGGATCAATAGCCCAACTTCCATTCTCAATATCTACCAAAACAGGTTTTGCGCCAACTAAACGAATCATATTAGCTGGGGCAATAAATGTAAGATCCGGGCAAATTACTTCATCACCATTACCAATATTTAGTGCTGTTAGCGCTAAATGTAACGCTGTTGTACAGTTTGAAGTAGCTATGGCATATGGAACTTCATGATATTTTGCGAACGCATTTTGAAAATCAGTGACGTAACTTCCTTGAGAAGATATCCAGCCTGAATCAAAAGCATCTAAAAGATTTATTCTTTCAGAATTGGTCAAATCAGGTTCAAATATAGGTATTCTCATCGGCTGCTATTTTCATTCATTGCTAAACCTATACGTTGTTGGGGCATTTATTTTTTCATCATAATTTTTATTCCAATCTTTAATTTGACTAATGATATCTACCCCTAAGTTCTTGCTCCATTCAGACATTAGATGATGAAACATCTCTCCAACTTGACCATTACCTATAGGTACACTATTTATTGATACTATTGGTAACATGCAAAAAGGAGTACTGGTAAAAAAGGCCTCATCTGCATTATATATATCATAGGTCTCAAGATTTTTTTCGATAACTTCTATCCCAAGAAAAGGGGCCAATTCTTCAATGATGTACGCCCTTGTGACTCCACAAAGTATGTTTCTTGGCTCCGGCGTCAAGAGCTTACCATCCTTGATTAAAAAAAGATTTGCTCCGGTTCCTTCAGCTAAAAATCCATCAGTGTCTAATAACAACGCCCAATTATTATCGCCCTCATAACCTGACACTTCGATATTTGCCATCATATAATGTATGCGACTACGATTTTTAATCTTGGCTTCAAGTAAACTAGCTGGAATTGCTCGCTGGTTAGGTGTTACTGCATTAATTCCGGTACCATATAATTTACCCATGCCTACCACCGTCCATCTTAGTGGAAAATCTGCAATAATTACATTAGGCCCAATATGACTGTCAATTACATTCTCATACAAGCCTAAAGTTCCTCTGGTTACATCAATAAGTACCCGATGCTCATCATCTTCATCAAATAATGGCATATTTGCCTCTATAGTTTGGTGAACAGCTTTTTCCATTTCTATGGGTGTCATTGTCATGGGGATTCTGAGAATTTTTAGGCCTGCATAAAGACGATTAATATGTTCTTTTAATTTAAATTGTTTTTTATTAAATGAGCGAGTCATCTCAAAAACCATATCCCCAAACATTAATGCTGAATCATAAATAGAAATCCGAGCCTCAGATTCACCTACCATCTCACCATTTAAATAAACAACTCTTTCATTAGTGCTAATTTTCTTTTTCATATTCATATTTAATATATCTTTATTATTTATTTAAGAAAATTTTAGACTATGTAAGGCACGCTACCGCCCTACAGTGTCAAAATGTACTGTATATTTAAATTAAAAAGTAAAAATAAATTAAATCTTAATGCCAAGAATTGTTGGTATTAAGATTTTTTCTTTTTCAACTTTTTGATTAATTTCTCTATACAACTCTTCAGAATTATCTAATGAGGTTAAAACAACCGCTTTCATTTCAACTTCTTCGGTTAATTCATGCCAAACAGGCTTGCGCAAAAACTCTTCTAACTCTGAATCTGGTTGGTATGTAGCTACATGAGTTAGCCCGGACTCATTTACACGAAGTGAAGCGATTTCTGCTAATTCAGAAATTCCGCAAAAAACTATTTCGTTCCAATCATTCTCATGACATTTTTCAAAAACCTTTCGGAGAGAATCACTGGCCTGACGATAAAAATCGAATGATGTAGAAAGGTATTGCGCTGTAAGTCGGCTTTTTTCCGCGAAACCTTGAGGTGTTAAATAATAAAAATAACGATTTGCGGGTGCTTGTTGGATTTTGACGAGACCTTTACGAACTGAACGTTTAAGATATGAATTTGTTAAACCAAGCGCAACATCAAGTCGATCTGCTAGGTGTCTTTGCGTAACATCTCTTTTATTCTCAATAGCTTGTAGAATTTCTAGGGTAGCTATTTCTTCTTTTCGTTTCATGTTCATTATTTGAACAGTATATATAAGCATGTTCAAAAAATGAACTACTAAATATAAAAAAATAGATTGAAATTACCTGTACTTATGAGAAATGGCTAATTTTAAATTGAAGTTACTATTATAATGGCTCTATGAGTGATTGTTTTAATTGTAATTTTAAATAATTTTCAGCGATTTTGAGCAAAACAACCACTCTTTCGTCCGAATTTTTGCTAAATAAAGTCGCAACATATCCCTCAAATGGCCCTTCTGCGATAATAACTTCATCTCCTTTACTCAATGTTTTCTCTGGTAATTCATGATATCCGCTAGTATTTTCACTTTCCTTTAACTTGATAATTAGATTTTCTGGTGCTTTCGCTGGCTCCATTCCAAATCGGACTAACGTGGAAACTCCGATTGTTGAACGTATCGGCCCCCAATCATCGGTTTCATCGCTTAAATTAATAAATAAATACCGTGGGAACATAGGTTGAATAACTCTTATGGTTCGTCCGCGCTGCCTTTTTCTTCCGAATATTTTTGGTAAATATACTTGATAAGTCTGGCGTTCGAGATGTTCTTTTGCTAATTCTTCTTCTCTTGGTTTTGAGTATATGAGGTACCACGACTTCATGATGTAGTGTTCAACTTGAATGTATTTTTATCTGCCGCGGCGTAACGACTCCATAGCAGGATTAGTGTCAACAAAGCCACCTAAATCTTTTTCGACAATACGTCGTAATGATTTATATTCATATTTAGTGCCGCCGATATGGAACATTTCAAGAAATACATATGTAACAGCATCACGAACTTGCGTAAATTGGCCACGAAATAAAGCTCTAATTAGATAAAGCGGTAATATAAATCTACGTAACAGATAAACCAAGTTTGGGTAACAAATAGTAATCATATGTACTTTGCGTTCCCTAAAAAGCTGCCAAAAAGAGGGGAGCCTATCACCTGTTTGTTCATATGCCTCATGACGCTTGTGGATAGTATCTGAAATAAGTGCCTTCTCATTAGGGAGAAAATCACTGTCTTTAACAAAACTCTCACTGCCATTTTTTTTGACTACACCTTTTTCCATTTCCATCTTGGGATAGTTGAAATAGCCAGAAACCGGTCGGGGCTGTTTAAAATAATTAGCGTCATGTATTAAAACTTGACGGTAGTGATCGATGCCAAATTTTTTTACGTAAGCACGCAGTGTCTCAAGATGAATATCTGTGCGCCATAAATGCCATATAATATCTGGTGTATTTGTTAAATTGTGTGTAATTTCTGCTGCATTTATATCAGACACCATATGTAAATATTGCTCTTCGCTTTCTAGATCCCTACCAATTAAATTTTTATGTCGTGCATATTCGTATAATGGTGTTCCAGGAAGTGCCTGTGCGTAGTTAATACTTAGACAATTTGGATTTTGACTCTTGTATAAAGTCATCGCATATTTACAAAAATCGGTGGTTTCACGAATGGTTTTACTTGTTTCGCCTGGCATGCCTAAAACAAGTTGTACTACGGTGTTGAGACCTGCTCCAACCGTCCAAGACATTGCGTTACGATTTTGCTCAACCGTAGTTTTCTTTTCCATAATTTGTAACATATCCGGACTACCGGATTCCATACCGTACATAATTGAACAACAGCCCGCTTCTTTCATCATGGCAATCTTTTCGGGCGTAATCTTATTAACCCGCATCCCACCGACATGCCAAAGCACATCATACTTTGAAATTTTCTCGCAAAATTCATCTAGCCAACGAGAATCTGTACCGAAATTTTCATCTCCCATAGCAATAAATCCAACATTATAACGTTCCATAACTAATTCAATACGCGCCATGATTTGATCAACGGGAATATAACGTATTCCTTTATCCCATCTGTGACAAAATGTACAACGGGCAACACACCCTTTTGCTCCAGGGATTAGCGTAACTTTTTTATCGCGCCGATGTACTTCATAAGTACGCGGGTCTTGTTTGAACCATGGATGAGCACCGTCATCATCAAAACCATCCATAATGACTAAGTTGATATCAGAGCTTTTCTCTATATCTTCATAATCGTAATCATAGACCTCAGATTTATCTAGAGCCTTAACGAAACCTGTATTAACCAGTTTTTTATTAGTATCTAAAAAGCTCAGGCCAGGAATATCTGAGTAATCAAAGGGTATTTTTGTAGTTTCTGCACGATTGCAGATATCGAGAAACACCCTCTCTCCCTCCCCAATAACGCATAAATCAATACCCGTACAGCGTAACAATACTTCGGCACTGGCTGCCAAATTACCACCAACAACAACTAAAGTATTTGGAGATTTGGCTTTTATATCCAAACTCAATTGCTTGGTATAGCTGTATGCTGTTGACACTACTGCGCTAATACCAAGCACATCTGGCTTAAAATCCAAAATATGCTCTATTGCGTTTTCATATTCCGGTCGGTTTGCATCAATATTATAAAATTCCACTTCGATACCATGTTTGCGCAAATATTTAATGATAGAGAGACTGCCTATAGGTGGAAAACTGGTAGCTACTGGTCGTATTGGAGTAGTAATTAACATTATTTTCATAAAACTATTTGCTCCCCATGTATAAATAGTTAAAAACTATGTTATTTCAAAAATATTTTTATCTAAAAGATAAGAAATTAGTTTATCAATACAATCTTGTACGGACAATTTATCGGTATCTAACTCTATCTCTGAATTTACAGGCTTTTCATAAGGTGATGAAATACCTGTAAATTCACTCAAGTCACCAGCACGTGCTTTCAAGTAAAGACCTTTTAGATCCCTTGATTCGCAAACATCAATTGACGCATTACAAAATACCTCAATAAACTCCCCTTTTTCAACTAATTCTCTAACTATTTTTCTATCTTTAGTAAACGGTGAGATAAAAGCAGTAATTACTATAATACCTGCCTCCATCATGAGCTTACTGACCTCACCAATTCTTCTGATATTTTCGGTTCTGTCTTCATCTGAAAAACCAAGGTCTTTACACAAACCCTGCCTTATATTATCGCCGTCTAGCACGTATGTTCTAACATTATTATTGTGAAGCTTGGCTTCTAATGCATTAGCTAGTGTTGACTTTCCTGATGCTGATAAACCAGTAAACCATATAATAATACTTTTATGCTTATTCGTTCTTTCTCTATTTGGTCGATGAACCGAAGGTTCATGCGGAACTGTGTTCTCATTTGTTATTTTAATCATAAGAATGTTTATTTATCTTCCAATGCATGAATACTGAAAACCAAGTAAATTCATTGTTTCCGGTTCATAGATATTTCGTAGATCAATAAATATAGGCGTATTTAATTTTTGTTTAACCACTTCCATGTCAAGATTTCGATAAACATCCCATTCTGTCATTAATACAACAGCATCGGTGTTTTCCATAGCTACATATATATCATCAAAATATTTTATGCTATTTGGTAATAATGCTTTTGCTTCATTAACACCCTTCGGATCATGCGCATTTATATGACAACCATTTTCAATTAATTTTGGCAAAATAGCTAATGAGGGTGCCTCCCTCATATCATCGGTTTCTGGCTTATACGTTAATCCTAGTACAGCAAGCGTCTTGCCGCTTTCCTTTCCTCCGAGAGCTTCCCTTATTTTTTTTATCATTCTTGCTTTCTGTGCTTCGTTAACCTCAATAACAGTTTCAACAATTCGACTAGAAACTCCGTGCTCTTGCGCAATTCGAACAAGTGCCTGCGTATCTTTTGGAAAACAGGAGCCGCCAAAACCAGGTCCAGGACGAAGAAACTTTCTGCCAATTCGACTATCCATACCCATGCCTTTAGCAACGGCGTGAACATCTGCTCCCACTTCATCGCAAAGCATAGAAATTTCATTAATAAAACTGATTTTAGTTGCCAAAAATGCATTTGATGCATATTTAATTAATTCTGCACTCTCAAGATCCGTAAAAAACATTGGCGCTTCAATTAAGTTAAGAGGGCGATAAAGCTCTCTTAATACGTTTTCTGCACGTTCATTTTCGACTCCAATAACAACCCGATCCGGTCGCATAAAATCAGTAATCGCTGCACCTTCCCGAAGAAATTCAGGGTTTGAAGCTACATCGAAGTCAGCATCTGGATTTGCCTCAGCAATGATGCGTTTAACGTTTCTTGCCGTACCAACAGGCACAGTCGATTTATCAACGATAACCGTATAATTTTTTAAAAGTGGTGCGATATCCTTCACGGCTTGAAAGACATAACTTAAATCGGCATGTCCATCTCCATGTCGCGATGGGGTACCTACCGCAACAAACACAAGATCGGATTCCGGAATACAATTATCTAATTCATCTGTAAACGAAAGGGCTCCTTGTGCAACGTTTTTTTCAACCAAAGCATTAAGGCCTGGCTCATAGATTGGAATCATTCCATCTTTTAATTTATTAACTTTAGTTTTATCAACATCAAAGCATGTGACGCTGGCTCCGAATTCAGCAAAACAAGTGCCTGAGACAAGTCCGACATAACCACAGCCCAGCACTGTTACTTTCATTTATTATGTCTCCTGCAACTTTTGATTTTCATAAACGAAAGAGATTTATATTTTCAGGCTTACGCTTTCTATCAAGAATACTCTTGATATCGTAAACAATACCGCTTTTGGAATCTAATAATTCAGCAATAAGTTTCCACCCTTGCGTAACAAAATCATCATGGGGAACAGCGAGAATAACTGCGTCTGATTTTTTCAGCCTATCAAGTTTAGTTAAATCAATCTGATATTCATTTCTAACATCATTGCTATCAGCGCAAGGGTCATAAACCTGAACTGTCACAGGATAATTGCCAAGCTCCGTTATTATATCGATAACTTTTGTGTTACGAACATCGGGTACATTTTCTTTAAATGTAATGCCAAGTATTGTGACAACAACTTCACCGAGGTCTCTGTTTTCTTTTTTTAAATCAGTTATGAGTGTGTCTGCAATATATTTACCCATACTATCGTTAATCTCTCTACCTGAGAGAATAAATTGTGGTGAATAACCTAGAGATATTGATTTATACGTCAAATAGTAAGGGTCAACACCAATGCAGTGACCACCAACCAAACCTGGTTCAAATGGTAAAAAATTCCATTTCGTACCCGCAGCTTCCAGTACATCATGTGTATCAATATCCATTCGTTTAAATAAAATTGCCAGTTCATTCATTAACGCAATATTTAAATCACGTTGCGTGTTTTCAATAACTTTTGCCGCTTCAGCAACTTTTATTGATGATGCTTTAAATACCCCAGCATCGACGACTGACGAATAAACATCCGCGACTATTTCTAATGTATTCTCGTCTTGCGCTGAAACAATCTTCTTGATTGTTTTGAACGTATGTTTTTTATCACCGGGGTTGATTCGTTCCGGTGAATACCCCAGAAAAAAATCTTTGCCACTGATTAAACCGGACTCAGCTTCTAGAACAGAGGCACATTCATCTTCCGTTGCCCCAGGGTAAACAGTAGATTCAAAAACAACGATATCGTTTTTCTTTAATATTCCCCCTACTGTTTTAGAGGCTGATAACAGCGGATTCAAATCTGGTTTTTTAGTACTATCTATCGGAGTTGGAACTGTAACAATATGAAAGTCCGCTTTTGAAAGATCATTTGAATCTGATGTGAATTGAATACTAGATGAACTGAGTTCGGAAGAAACAACTTCACCTGTTTTATCTACTCCATCAATCAGTTCATCAATTCTATTTTGATTAATATCAAAACCAATAACTTTTGAACGTTGGCCAAATGCAACAGCGACAGGCAATCCCACATAGCCCAAACCAATAACAGATATACTACGATTGTTAACGTCACTCATACTTTATAATAATCCTTATACCACTTAATAAAATTCTCGATACCTGATTCAATCGGAGTTGAAGGTGAATAGCCAACATAATCAATTAACGCATCAACATTAGCATAGGTCTCAGGTACGTCACCGGGTTGAAGTGATAAATAATTTTTTTCTGCTTTTTTATTCAAATTTTTTTCAATTAATTCTATGAAGTACATCAATTCAACCGGAGAATTATTACCGATGTTATATAAACGATACGGTGCTTGACTGGTTGCTGGATCAGGATTGTCGCTATCCCATGCTTCATTAGTTTTTGCTATATTGGCTGTGACTCGTACAACCCCTTCAACAATATCATCTATGTAAGTGAAATCACGTTTATGTTTCCCATTATTAAAAACGTCTATTCTCTCACCAGCTAATATCTTTTGAGTAAATATAAACAGCGCCATATCTGGTCTGCCCCAAGGACCATAAACAGTAAAGAAACGTAGCCCACTTATAGGTATATCATATAAATAACTGTATGCATGAGCCATTAACTCATTAGATTTTTTTGTCGCCGCATACAATGACAGTGGATGATCAACATTATGATTTACACTAAAAGGCATTCGTGTATTAGCGCCATAAACAGAGCTCGATGATGCAAATACTAAATGTTCAACTGGATTATAACGGCATGCTTCAAGAATATTCATAAATCCTGTTATATTAGAATCAATATAAGCATAAGGATTTTGTAGCGAATAACGAACACCTGCTTGTGCGGCTAAGTGAATAACATATTCAGGTGATTCTTTTTTGAAAATAGTATCGATTTCCTTTTTATCAACGATATCTATTTTATGAAAATTAAAATTATTATAATTATTTAATTGACATAATCTTGCTTCTTTGAGGGTAGGATTATAATAATCATTGAGATTATCAATACCTACTATTGTATCGCCGTGCTCTAGATAATATTTTGCAATATGGAAACCAATAAACCCTGCAACACCTGTAATAATTTTTTTCACAATCAATTTATTTTTTCATTATTATAATAGATGAAGCACAATATTTATTGCCTATATGAAGATTATATTAAAATATTAAATATAGCTCTATCAATTCATCACAAATGATTGGGATATTGCAGAAATACCTATAAAAACGGCTTAACATTATTACCCTCTTAAGCAAACCGACTAAATTAATACTATTTTTCTTAGAAATGGCGTCCCCAAGGGGATTCGAACCCCTGTTGCCGCCGTGAAAGGGCAGTGTCCTAGGCCTCTAGACGATGGGGACAAAATAATAAATATCATATCGATATTGATTTGGTGGAGCTAGGCGGGATCGAACCGCCGACCTCTTGCATGCCATGCAAGCGCTCTCCCAGCTGAGCTATAGCCCCTTCTCAGCTTGGCGGCGACTGTACGTTACAGTTATATGGCTGTCAAGATACGCCAAGACTTTCAATAAATTTGATTGCATTATTTAATCTTTTTAACGTCTTTTCACGCCCCAACAGCCTTACCGTATCATAAA
>Ga0209403_10005608_pt1 | contig 13064 bp, 13 predicted proteins | sample ArcticOcean_MG_C_8_FD_187440 | JGI IMG/M metagenome (GOLD analysis project Ga0209403, IMG submission 187440) | Marine microbial communities from western Arctic Ocean - ArcticOcean_MG_CB11_86 (SPAdes) (version 2) | ecosystem: Environmental > Aquatic > Marine > Oceanic | place: Arctic Ocean... | reverse complement strand
TTTAAGTTATTAAAAAGCTTAAGTGCAATTAAGGTAGTTGGCCCTTTATTAATAGGTTTGGGTCAACCTATTGAAATTGCCCCACTAAGATCATCTACTAGCGATATATTAAACTTAGCATCTGTCGCAGCATACTCATCAGATGTAATTAATTATAAAAATAGAAAAAAAAATTAACTTATTCTCTTTGTCTACTTAAATCAGAAGTCATCAATATGCTGGTTACAAGTTCTTTTAAATCAACTATTTGCTTTGCTTCTTGGATAATTTCTTTTTTTTCTTCTTCATTATGAGCAATACCAAAAACATATGTTTTCTGGTTAACGGTATCAATATTAAAATTAGACGCTTTTACATTTTTATTTAAAATTAATGCTGTTCGCAATTGTGAAGTAATCAATACATCTATTGCTATTTTTTTAATAGAGAATTTTTGTTTTATTGTAATGTTATTTTTTACAGATCTAGCTCCATTGGTTTCCCAAGCCATCTTTGTAACTTTTAATTTTTCTTCAGGTTCATCAACCTTACCACTTAAAAATATCCTTCCATCAAGAACTTTTACTGATAATTTTATAAAGTATTTTTTTTCATGTAAAGCTAATCTAGCTTGTAAGTTTTTTTGCATAATTGAATCGTCTATTTGCGTTCCTAAAGTTCTTGGGTCTAAAGCAATACTAACCCCGGTTCCAAATATTCCACTTGTAGATGAGCCCACACAAGAAGATAATAAAAATAAAAAATAAAAAGATAATAGTATTAAAAGAGATTTTTTCATTCTATTTTGCCTTTTCTAAACAAAAATTATAAACTAATTTCTTTGGTAGGTTTTCTTTTTTTGAAATAAATTCAACAACATCTTTATGACTATATTTTTTCAACATTTTAATTATTTCTGCTTTAATCGATTCATTAATTTCTATTTTAACATTTTTTTTCTTTTTTTTTGAAGACAAAATAACAGTAAATTCACCTTTTGTACTTTTTGTTAATTCTTTAATTTCATCCATTTCACCTCTTACAAATTCCTCGTGTATCTTAGTCATTTCTCTAGCTATCATGATTTTTCTACCTGAAAAAAAAGGCTTAAATTTTAATATATAAAAATTTATTTTTGAAGCGGGGATAAAAAAAATAATAGAATAATCTAAATTTGACAAATTTTTTAATACATTCTCTAATTCATTTTCTTTTTTAGTTAAAAAACCGTAAAATAAATATTGATCACTAAAGCCTGAAGCGCTAAGCGCTGTAGTAATTGCTGATGAACCAGGAATAGGATAAATATTTATATTTTCATCTATACATTTATTTACAAGCATCGCACCAGGATCTGATATCGTTGGAGTTCCTGCGTCAGAAATTAAAGAAACGATTTTATCCTTGTTTAAATGTTCAAATACTTTTTCACTAATCTTTTTTTCATTAAATTTATGATATGCAATTAGTTGCTTTTTAATCTTAAAATATGAAAGCAGTTTTCCCGATCTTCTTGTGTCTTCACATAAAATAACGTCCGATTTTTTTAATACATTTAAAGCTCTTAAAGTAATATCCTCCATATTACCAATTGGCGTAGAAACTATATAAAGGCCGGGGTTAAATGTTTGTTGTTTGTTTTTATCCATTTGATGCCTAAATTGCATTTTATAATATTTAAGCTATTTTAAATTTATGAAAAATTTACTTATAATTTCAATACTAACTTATTTATTCTTTACAATAAATAGCAGTACAGCAAATGAAAGCTTAACTAAAAATGATTTAGATAATGAAAAAGTTCTAAAAATAGGGGTTCTTCTTCCGTTGTCAGGAGAATTTAAAAATATTGGACAATCTTTTTTAAAAGCTATCCAGTTGGCTCTACATGACATATCAGATGAAAATATAAAAATTTATCCTAGAGATAGTAAAGCTAACGCCTTAGATTCTTATAGGGCAGCCAAAGAATTTGAAAAAAATAAAATTAAGATAGTGATCGGGCCAATTTTCCATGAAAGCTTAGAAAGGTTGGGAGATGTAAGTAATATCACTTTTATTTCATTTAGTAATAAAATTAAAAAAATTCCTGATAATACAATTGCTTTTGGCATTAATATAAATTCACAAATTAATGTTCTTCAAAACCACTTTGATAAATTAAAACTTGATAAAACATTACTTTTAACTGTGAAAGAGGAATTTATAAATCAAATTAAAGTAGTTGAAGATAGTAAAATAAAATTTTCAAAAGTTTTTTTTTACAATACTAGTCCAAAAAAAATAACAGGAGAAATACAAAATTTAACAAATTATCAAGAAAGAAAAAAAGATCTAGAAAGGCGTATAAAAATTTTAGAAAAATCAGATTTATATAAAGATAAAAAGGAAATAAAAAATTTAGAACAAAAACATACTTTGGGCCAAGTTAACTTTGACTCAGTTTTTATATTAGATTTTGGTGAACGCTTAAAAAGTGTCTTAACTTCTTTTATGTTTTCAGACGTATCAAGTAAAAAGATAAAATTTTTTACTTTAAATCAATGGTTTGATGAAACTCTTTTTACAGAAGCAGCTCTACAAAACTTATATTTTCCAAGCATCAATCAAAAGAATTTAAAAAAATATGAAAAAAAATATCTCAAAACATATAATAAGCAACCAAATAAAGTTTCCATATTGGCCTATGATGCCTTGGGTTTAATTTATTATTGCTGGTCAAAAAATGATAAAAAATTTTCACAATCTCAATTGTTTAGTAAAGATGGATTTAAAGGTTTACACGGTGAATTTTATATAAAAGGAAATATAAGCCATCAAAAACTAAAAATTTATAAAATTTATAAAAAAAAATTCATCGAAATTAATTAATCAAAAAAAAAATTTTAATTTTGAATATGCTTTATATCTATGATCAATAGATATTTTGATTTTAGGATCCATTTCACCAAAAGTTTGACTATATCCTGAAGGTAAAAAAATTGGGTCATAGCCAAACCCTTTTTTTCCTCTTTTTTTTAATATAATTTGTCCATTTATAATTCCTTTCTTTGTGTGACTTTCACCGCTTGGGAAGAAAAGAGTTAAACAGCAAATGAATCTTGCTTTTTTTTTTATTTTTTCCATATTTTTAATCTTACTAATTTCTTTAAAAACTTTTTTAATTCCTAAGTTAAAATCATTTTTTTTGCCTGCCCATCTTGAAGAATAAATTCCTGGAGCACCTTTCAAAATATCTATTTCAAGGCCAGAATCATCAGCCAAACAAATTAAGTTTGTTTTTTTAGAAAAGTATGAAGCTTTAATAAAAGAATTTTGTTCAAAATTTACCCCTGTTTCTTTTGGTGATAATATTTTAAAATCTATTGGTGAATATTTTGCTATACTTTTAGGCAATAAATCCTTTAATTCCTTATATTTTCCAATATTATTTGTACCAATTAAAATTTTTTTAATTTTTTCCATTTCACACTAGTAATTTCTTTTTCAATGACCATATATGAAATTAATGGAAAATACTGAAGAAAAAAATTTGAAGGAAAGTAATGACAAAATTAAAGATGACGAAAAAGCTAAGCCGTCAGAAAACGAGAACCTTGTTGAAAAAGAAGAAACTATAGAAGAAAAATTAAAATCTGTTGAAGATAAGTTGCTTAGGGCCATTGCTGAAATGGAAAATCAAAGAAGAAGATCTGAAAAAGAAAGACAGGAAGCGTTTGATTTTGGAGGTTTTAATTTTGCTAAAGAATCGTTATCTTTATTGGATAATATTGATCGTGCCACTGACTCATTTAAAAATGATGAGAAATTAAAAGACTTTAAAGATTTAAATAAAATTATTGATGGAATCGAAATTGTAAAAAAAGATCTTATATCTATTTTTAAAAAAAATGGTATTGAACAAATAAAATGTATTAATGAAAAATTTGACCCAAACTTTCATCAAGCAATGTTAGAAGTTGAAGATGATACTAAAGAACATGGAACTGTTGTTCAAGAAATACAAAAAGGTTACCTCATGAAAGACCGTTTGCTTAGACCTTCTTTAGTTGGAGTAACAAGAAAAAGATTAGAAAAAGTAGAAAAAACCACAAATAATGATATAAAAAATGAAAAAAATTGATTTTTTATGCTTGTACAGTATAGAAAAACACCCATATAGGATGAAAAGGATAATATTATGAGCAAAGTTATAGGTATTGATTTAGGAACAACAAATTCATGTGTAGCTGTGATGGAAGGCGCACAAGCAAAAGTTTTAGAAAATGCAGAAGGAGCAAGAACTACACCATCTGTTGTTGCTTTTGGAGATAATGACGAAAAATTAGTTGGACAACCAGCAAAAAGGCAAGCTGTAACTAACCCAGAAAATACTTTATTTGCCGTAAAAAGATTAATTGGTAGAAATTTTGATGATGAAACTGTCAAAAAAGATGTTTCAAGGGCTCCATATAAAATAATTAAAGCTGACAACAATGACGCTTGGTTAGAAGCTAGAGGAAAAAAATATTCTCCATCACAAATATCAGCTTTCATTTTACAAAAAATGAAAGAAACAGCAGAAAAATATTTAGGACAGGAAGTTAAGCAAGCTGTCATTACTGTACCAGCTTATTTCAATGACTCACAAAGACAAGCTACTAAAGATGCAGGGAAAATAGCTGGCTTGGAAGTGCTAAGAATTATTAATGAACCAACTGCTGCTTCTTTGGCTTATGGCTTGGATAAAAAAGGTGGAAAAAAAATTGCAGTATATGATTTGGGAGGTGGAACATTTGATGTTTCAATTCTTGAAATTGGTGATGGTGTTTTTGAAGTTAAGTCTACAAATGGAGACACTTTTTTAGGTGGTGAAGATTTTGACGACAAAATTGTTGATTACTTAGCTGCTGAATTTAAAAAAGAAAATGGAATAGACCTAACAACTGATAAGTTAGCTTTACAAAGATTGAAAGAGGCGGCTGAGAAGGCGAAGATTGAACTTTCAGCAACAACACAAACAGAAATTAATTTACCATTTATTACAGCGGATAAAACTGGCCCGAAACACATAAATATTAAACTAACCAGAGCAAAATTAGAAGCTCTTGTAGAGGATTTAATTAAAAGAACACTTTCACCTTGTGAAGTTGCATTAAAAGACTCAGGATTTAGTGCAGCAGACATTGATGAAGTAGTTTTAGTCGGCGGGATGACAAGAATGCCAAAAATATCTGAAAATGTTAAAACATTTTTTGGGAAAGAGCCAAATAAAAGTGTAAATCCTGATGAAGTGGTCGCAATGGGCGCTGCTATCCAAGGTGGCGTTCTTCAAGGGGACGTAAAAGATGTTCTTCTTTTAGACGTAACACCTTTATCTTTGGGAATTGAAACACTAGGTGGCGTTTCTACGAAACTTATTGAAAAAAATACAACAATACCAACTAAAAAAAGCCAGGTATTTTCAACGGCTGAAGATAATCAACCAGCTGTTTCTATAAGAGTTTTACAGGGTGAAAGAGAAATGGCATCAGACAATAAATTACTTGGTAATTTTGAATTGGTGGGTATTCCTAATGCCCCAAGAGGGATTCCTCAAATTGAAGTAGCATTTGATATAGATGCAAATGGTATAGTTAGTGTTTCTGCAAAGGATAAAGGTACTGGTAAGGAGCAAAAAATTCAAATTCAAGCTTCCGGTGGATTGAGCGATGAAGATATTAAAAAAATGGTTAAAGATGGTGAAGCAAATAAAGAAGCGGATAAGAAAAAAAGAGATTCGGTTGATTCAAGAAACCAGGCTGATACTATAGTTCATTCTACAGAAAAAAATTTAAAGGAACATGGTAGTAAAATTTCAGACGCTGAAAAAAAAGCTATCGAATCTGGTATTTCTGATTTAAAAAATGCTCTTAAAGGTACGGATACTGAAGAGATTAAGAAAAAAACACAATCTTTAGTACAAGCTTCAATGAAACTTGGCGAAGCCATATATAAAGGCCAACAAAAAGATGCTAGTGCAAAAAGTGCAAAACAAAATCAAACATCAAACAATGAAAAGCAAAATAAAGAAAATGTTGTTGATGCAGATTTCGAAGAAGTGAAAGAAAAAAAAGAAGATAAAGATAAAGATAAAGATAAAGAAAAAAGAGTCTAAGGCTGAAGATACTATAATGTCTATAAAATATGGCAAAAAGAGATTACTATGAAGTCTTGGGTGTTAATAAATCAAATTCTCCAGAAGATATAAAGAAAGCATACAGGAAACTAGCTTTAAAATATCATCCAGATAGGAATAAAGACGATAAAGCTTCTGAAACTAAGTTTAAAGAAGCTAGTGAAGCTTATCACATTCTTTCCGACAAGGAACGCAAATCAAACTATGATCAGTTTGGTCATGCAGCATTTGAGAATAGTGGTGGAAGAAGTGGTAACTCTAACTTTGATTTTTCAGGTGCATTTTCAGACGTATTTGGTTCAGATATATTTGAAGATTTTTTTGAAGGTTTTGCTTCAACGCGGGGAAGAAGACAAAGCAGATCTTCTGCTTACAGAGGTCAAGATTTAAGATACGATTTATCGATTAGTCTAGAAGAATCCTATAGTGGTAAAAAACAAGAAATTAATTTTTCATCTTCTGAAAAATGTACAAGATGTAGTGGACTTGGTGCAGAACCTGGATCTCAACCAACTACATGTTCTACTTGTGGTGGTCAAGGAAAAGTAAGATCTAGCCAAGGATTTTTTACTATACAACAAGCATGCCATGAGTGTAATGGTTCTGGTGAACAAATTTCTAATCCATGCAAAGAATGTAAAGGCATGGGGAAAAAACAAACTAAAAAAAAAATATCTACTAACATCCCCAAGGGGGTTGATGATGGAACAAGAATTAGGTTATCAGGCAAGGGAGAAGCTGGTGTAAAAGGTGGCAGCAACGGAGATCTATATATTTTTGTTACGGTAAAACCTCATAGTATTTTTAAAAAATCTGAAGAAAATCTTTTTTTTGAATTTCCTATCTCTATAACTGATGCAGCTTTAGGAACGACAATAGAAATTCCAACTATTGATGGTGGAAAATCAAAAGTTAAAATACCTTCTGGCACTCAAAATGGAAAGCAATTTAGATTAAAAGGAAAGGGTATGCCTTTAATGAGGGAAAAAAGTTATGGAGATTTATATATACAAGCATTAACAGAGGTTCCAGTTTCTCTTTCAAAAGATCAAAAAGATCTTTTAGAAAAATTTAAAATTTTGGAAGATTCTAAAACAAATCCAAGTATTAAAAATTTTTTTGATAAAGCCAAAAAATTTTGGAAAAATTAATAAATATAAAAATTAGTTACCAAAATTATCAATTCATAAAATAAAGTAATAATGCTGATAACTTTTCTAAACAAAACATTATTAACTTTTTTGAAAATTTCTTGTGAAGGCACATAAAGTAAGAGTGCTAAAAATACATAGTAAATTTTAAACGAAGAATTTTAAAAGTTGTTTAAATATGTTACTGTTATAATACAAGTAAAAAATGAATAAAATTAAACTTACAATAACTGGTTGCCTAGGTAGAATGGGAAGACAATTAATAAAATCTACACAAAAATCAAAAGATTTTAAACTAGCATCAATTACAGAAAACAAAATTTTTAATAAAAAAATATCTGGTTTAAGACCTCAATTAAATTCGAAAGAGGCATTTAAAAATACAAGCGTAATAGTAGATTTTACAATTCCAAAATGCACATTAGAAGTTTTAAAAGTTGCTTCAAAATTAAAAAAAAGAGTAGTAATTGGCACCACTGGTTTTTCAAAAAAAGAGGAAGACTTAATAAAAAAATATTCAAAAAAAATTCCTATACTTAAGGCTGGCAATATGAGTTTAGGAATAAATTTATTAATATATTTAACTGAAATAGCTTCAAAATCTCTTAATAATACTTTTTTAAATAAAGTGTTTGAAATACATCATAAACATAAAAAAGATCATCCCTCTGGTACAGCTTTAATGCTTGGAAGGGGAATTGCAAACGGGAAAAATAAAGACTTTTATAAATTATTGGGGAAAAAATATTTAAATAAAAAATATTTCCCTTATGGTAAAAAAATTAATTTCAACTCAATTAGAAAAGGTAAAACTATTGGTGAACATGAAGTAACTTTTTCAAGTGGCAAAGAGATAATTACCTTAAATCATGAGGCATTTGATAGAGCTTTATATTCAGAAGGTGCATTAACAGCAGCAAAATGGTTAATGAGAAAAAAGCCTGGATTATATTCAATGAGAAACGTTTTGAATTTTAAGTAATGAATGGGAATAAAAAAGCAAAACTAATACTAAAAATTTTAAATAAAATTTATCCAACAACACCCATTCCTCTCAAACATACTAATAACTTTACTTTATTAATTTCTGTACTCTTATCTGCACAGTGTACTGATTTAAATGTAAATAATGTTACGAAAAATATATATCCAAAATATAATAAGCCTAAACATTTTGTAAAATTAGGAAGAAAAAAAATTGAAAAATTAATAAAGAGCATAGGACTTTTTAGAGTTAAAGCCAAAAGTGTATTTTTTTTATCTAAACAATTGATAGAAAAACATAATGGAAAAGTTCCAAAAACTTTTGAAGAATTGGAGGCGCTGCCTGGTGTGGGTCATAAAACTGCAAGTGTAGTAATGTCTCAAGCTTTTAGCTGCCCTGCTTTTCCTGTTGATACTCATATTCACCGACTAGCCCAAAGATGGGGCCTAACAAATGGCAAAAATGTAGTTCAAACTGAAAAAGATTTAAAAAGATTATTTCCAAAAAAATTTTGGAATAAGCTACATCTTCAAATAATCTATTATGGAAGAGAATATTGTCAGGCTAGAAATTGTTATGGTTTGACTTGTAAAATTTGTACTACTTGTTATCCTGCCAGAAAAAATTTAATTAAAACAAAAAAGACTTAATATGAAAATTTTAGGAATAGGAAATGCAATCGTTGACGTTATTTGTAAGGTAGAAGATAAATTTTTAACAAATAATGGATTAACAAAAAGTACAATGAAGCTGGTTGATGAAACTGAATTTAAAAAATTATTATCTAATTTAAAAATTGAAGAAACTATTTCAGGTGGTTCAGTTGCAAATTCTATTGTTGGTCTTTCACAGCTTGGAGATAAAGTTGGTTTTATAGGGAAAATTAATGAAGATGATTTAGGTAACAAATATGAAGAAGGTCTTAAAAAAGAAAATGTTAAATATTTTTATTCTAAAAGGAAAGAAGAATTACCAACTGGAACTTGCCTAATATTAATATCACCCGATTCTGAGAGAACTATGTGTACCTTTTTAGGTACAGCAGGAAAAATTAATGAAAATGACGTTGATGTTAATGCTGTTAAAAATAGTGAAATGATATTTTTGGAAGGTTATTTATGGGATGAAGGAAATCCAAAAAAAGCCTTTGATAAAGCAATTCAAAACTCAAATAAGGTTGCGATGTCATTGTCAGATCAATTTTGTGTAGAAAGACATAAGACTCATTTTTTGGAACTAGTTAAAAATAAAGTAGATATTACATTTGCAAATGAACAAGAAATTATGTCTCTTATTAATGTTAAAAATTTTGATGAAGTAATTTCATTTGGTAAACAACTTGGTAAAACCATTGTTATTACTCGAGGAGAAAAAGGAAGTGTTGCAATTCAAAAAAATGAAGTTGTTGAATGTGATAGTAAAAAAAATTTAAAAATTATAGATTTAACAGGTGCTGGCGATCTTTTTGCTGGAGGATTTTTACATGGTCGTATTAATAAATTATCAATAAAAGAAAGTCTTGAAAAAGGTACAGAATTATCTTCAAAGATTATTCAAAAAATTGGAGCTAGGTTAAATTAGCGCTTTTTTCTTTTGAAACTTCCTTTACCTTTCTTGGGTTTAATAATACGTTTTTTATACTTTGTGGAAAATAAATCTCTAGCTATAAAGTTTCGTGTTTTTTTGTTCAAATGTAGTAACCCTTAGTATCATTCTTTATAAAATTATTATCACCAAAGTTATCTAAAAATTTTTTTCTTAATCTATGGATATGAGTTTCTACAGTGTGTGTTTCACTTTCTGCAGAATATTTCCAAACTTTACTTAAAATAAATTTTTTCGTTACTGGTTTGCTATACAAGCTAAACAAAGTAAGTAGGTCCACTTCTCTTTCGGTAAGTTGTAATTCTATATTTTTTTTTTTAATACTGCGTTGATTTTTATTAATAATATATTCATGTAAATAAATTAAAGAACTTTTATTAAACTTAAACTTTGCAAGGCTGAGAACAATTTTTTTTTTTAAAGATATTACATCTAAAGGGATATTAGCAGTTTCAATAGAAGTTTCATTTATATCATTTTTTTTAAAAGGAAATTCAAATATACCAATTGTTGGAAAAGTATTTTTCTTAATATTATCAAAAATTTTTTTGTTTGATTTAGTTACGTAAAAAATAAGTAAACAATTATTATTATGAGCTTCTTTTAGGCATAGATCAAAATTGTTGTAAAATTTAATGTCATATTCTGAAAATAACTGTAATTGCTTCAAAGAATCAAATAAAATTTTATTTTCAAAAATTAATATGGTTATACTATTCATTAGAAATTAAATTATGCTTATTAAAATAAAAAAAAATTTTTTATACTATAGAAATTATAAATTAAAATGCAGCGTTGGTAAATCAGGTATAAAAAAAAATAAGATAGAAGGTGATTTATCCACTCCAAAAGGCATTTTTGAACTAGGAACTCTTTATTATAGAAAAGATAGAATTACATTAAAAAATTGCAAAATTAAAAAAAAAATTATTAAAAAAGAAATGGGCTGGTGTGATGATATTAAAAACAAGCACTACAATCGTGAAATAAAACTTCCATTTAATTTTAGTTCGGAAAAGCTTTATAGAAAAAATAAAATCTATGATATTTTTATAAATATTAAGCATAACTACAATCCTGTTATAAAAAAGAAAGGTAGTGCTATATTTTTACATATATGTGGACCTAATTATAAAAAAACCAAAGGGTGTGTTGCTTTACAGAAAAAAGATTTTTTAAAAATAATCCCCTTAATTACAAAAAGAACAAAAATTTTAATTAGGTAATTTCCTGCTACCAAAAATTGCCGATCCTAATCTTAAAAAAGTTGAACCACCGAATAGTGCAATCTCATAATCATTACTCATTCCCATGCTAATATGTTTTAAGTTTAGTTTGGAGGCGCTAATTTTAATAATTTCAAAATATTTTTCTGGATTTGAGTTGAAAGGAGGAAAGCACATTAAGCCTACAATATCTAAAGAAAGATTTTTTGTACAAAAACTATAAAAGCTTTCTAAATCACTTAATAAAATTCCAGATTTTTGCTTTTCATTTGCAACATTAACTTGGATAAAATACTTAATTTTTTTATTAACTTTTTTTTCACTTTCTTGAAGTTTTACTGCTAGTTTTTCATTATCTAGTGAATGTATATAATCAAATACCTCAACTGCCTTTTTAGCCTTATTAGATTGAAGCTTACCAACCATATGTAATTTTATTTCTTTGTACTTATTAGCTACACCATTCCATTTTAATTCCGCTTCTTGAATTTTATTTTCCCCAAAGTGAATATGTCCACGATCTAATAGTGGTATTATTTTTTCTAGAGGAAAGGTTTTAGAAATAGCTATAATTTCTGGAGCAGTTTTTAGTTGTTTTTTATCAACAATTTCTTTAATTTTATTTTTAATAAAATCTAATCTTGCTAAATTTTCATGCATAAAAAATTACCAAATACATTTATTTTTATAAACAATCATAAGAATATATTATATTTAAATAATAGCAAAAATATTGGAGTAATTTATAGAAATTATGAAGATCCACAAAGAAGTAAAGAATTAGACATAATAGCTAAAGTCTGTAGAAAAAAAAGATATAAATTGTTTGTTTCAAATGACATAAAATTAACAGTTCAAAGTAAAGCTGATGGCATTTACATTCCTGCATTTAATAAAAAAAAATCTTTTCTAAATATAGAAAAAAAAGATCTTATTATTATAGGTTCCGCTCATAATCAAAAGGAAATTCATAGAAAAATTCAGCAAAAGTGTAAAGTAATATTTTTGTCACCAATTTTTTATATGGAAAATAAAAAAAAATTGAATATTTACAAGTTCAACTTTCTATCTAGAATTAATAACATTACCTTTTACGCATTGGGTGGCATCAATGAAGAAAACTTTAATAAATTAAGATTATTAAATATAAAAGGTTTCGGTGGTATTAGAGTTTTCCAAACAAAAAAACCGGCCTACAAGAGGCCGGTTTTTTTAAGTTTTTAATCTTTTATAAATTAAAACGCTAGAGAAAGTGCAACTGTAGTTGCGTCTTTGTCTGAAGCTGTGTTATATTTAAGGTTTTCACCTTCAGTTTCTGCAACAGAAACTGTAGCTCCGCCCATAGTATATGAAAGTTGTAATGAATCTAACTCCATCTCAACAGCTGCTGTAGTATCAGCATATTTCTTTTCAGATTTATGCGTACCATAACTGATTGATAAGTTGTCATTCACTGCAAAGTTCACACCATAAGCTGTGTTATCATACTCAGATACACCTGTACTTACAGCGCCAGTTTTTGAATCACTAATTTGATAACCGATAGTAGCTGGTCCAACTGCGTATGTTGCTCCAATTACTTTTGACTTTTTATCGTTAAATGCTTTGTGATCCATAGACGTATCTGAATAACCAGCAAATAAGTTTAAACCATCAGCTAAACCAGTAGTACCTACAGTGATATCAAAACCACTTTCTGTACCAACACTAACTGCTCCACCTGTTGATTTGTCATTTATCATTCCACCAGAATTTCTTGGTGTCCACAACACGTTAGCTGACATACCTTCAGGTAACATAGATGAAGGAACGCCCCACTCTACGTGACCAGCTGCTTTGTTACCACTTACAGTAACTAAACCAGAACCTAAAGATGTACCATCAGTTTCTTCCCACGCTGTTGGCATCATATCGTCATAACGGTCAATACCACCACCACTGTGTGTGATTGTGATTGTACC
>Ga0209403_10005606_pt1 | contig 13066 bp, 12 predicted proteins | sample ArcticOcean_MG_C_8_FD_187440 | JGI IMG/M metagenome (GOLD analysis project Ga0209403, IMG submission 187440) | Marine microbial communities from western Arctic Ocean - ArcticOcean_MG_CB11_86 (SPAdes) (version 2) | ecosystem: Environmental > Aquatic > Marine > Oceanic | place: Arctic Ocean... | reverse complement strand
CAGCAAGGTGTCATAGATCAGACCCAGCCCGGCCGCCGCACTGCCCTTGATGGTGAAGCCGTTCAGGGTGTCATAGGTGCCCCGTGCTTCCTGGCGGACTAGCCCGCCCTTGGGGGCATCCGGGTTGACATAGTCGAAATGCTGGAAGCCGGCCGGGTATTTCAACTCCCCGAACATGGACAACCCATGCCGCGCGGTGCCCTCCGCCAAGACCGGCAGGCCCAGGAACAACAATCCAACGGTGACCAGAATGGCGCGCATGGCCACATCTCCACGCAATTTTGACAACAGGGGAAACGATGGCTGCTCATTGCGGCGATAGCAAGGCTGCCAAGTTAAATTTAGTACTATAAGAAAGCTGTGCAACGATCATTGGGTCGGCAACTAAAGCTTGTCTTATGATTTTAGCTGAAGGAGGAGGCTTTTAAATTTTGAATGCCAAATCCAAATGTGGTCATTTTCGATCTTGGTGGGGTCTTGATTGACGTTGATCCGCGCTATCTCTACCGACAAATGAGTAATGATGAGGCGCGGGTTGAACATTTCCTGGACCAAACTTTTACGCCGGCTTCGCACTTTGAACAGGATCGTGGGCGTTCGATTGTTAAGGCGACGGAGGTAACTAGTTGGATGCAATCTGCAACACGCGGACTGGATTCGCGCCTATTACGGCAAACACGGGAAAACCTTCAAGGATGCAATCACGGGGACGGTTGAAATCCTGGGCGCATTGAAAAGCAAGGGCATCCTGGTCTTCGCCATGTCAAAATGGAACGGAGAGTGTTTCGAGGTGGCCGAAGAGTAGATTTCGGTTCCTCGATCTATTTGCAGACATCATCGTGTCGGGCCAGGTTGGTCTGTGCAAACCCAAACTTGAAATCCATGAATTGGCATCGCGGCTATTCGGCGAACGAGATACTCTTTATCGATGATCGGGAGGAGAACTTTGAACCGGCCGCCAGATTGGGCTGGATGACCCATCGCTTTAGAAGCCCAGAGGCACTGACGCAAACTTTAACGCAACTCGATCTATTGAAATAAGTCAGGTCTAATCCTGTAACACGGCCAGAGCCTGGGCGTGCAGGGCGGGGTTGGCGGCGGCGATCGCGGTTTCTATTTTTATCTGGCCGTCAAAGCGCAGGGGCTGGCCGTGCCAGTCGGTCACGACGCCGCCGGCATTTTCGATAATGGGTATGTGGGCCGCCATGTCCCATTCGTTCAGGTTGGCTTCCGTGACAATATCGATGAAACCCATGGCCAGCATGGCGAAAGCGTAGCAATCCATGCCAAGGCGCGTCATTCCGGTGGCGGCGGACAGGCGTTCAAAGGCCTGGGCCTGGTCGGGGTGATAAACGTTCAACGAAGTGGTGAACAGATTTGCCTCGGCCAGGCTATCCCGGCTGCTGGTCTTGATCGCAGCGCCATTGAATGTAGCCGTGCCGTCCATGCCCCCCGCCCAGCGTTCACCGCTGATCGGCTGGTCAACCACGCCGATCACGGGCTTGCCGTTGTGGGCCAGGGCAATCAGGATGCCGAACAGGGGAATGCCGGTAATGAACAGTTTGGTGCCGTCGATGGGGTCCAAAATCCAGTGCCATTCGCCGGTTCCCGGTTTCAGGGGGAATTCCTCCCCCCGGATACCGTGGTCGGGGCATTCGGCCTCGATTATGGCGCGCATGGCCAATTCGGCGTCCCGGTCCGCGATGGTCACGGGGCTTGCATCGGCCTTTCTCTCGATGTTCAGATCGGCGCGGAAATGGGGCCTGATGATTTCACCGGCGGCATCCGCCAGCCGTTCCGCCAGCGCCAGGTAACCCGCGGCCTGCTCCATAATCTACCTATTTGCCCGGCAGGGCAGGGGGCGAATCGTGATTTTGTCGCAGATAGACGATCAAATTGGCCCGGTCCGACGCTTTGGTGATGCCCCTGAAGGCCATTTTGGTACCCGGCATGAAGCCCTTGGGACTGGCCAGAAAGGCGTCCAGATCCGCATAGCTCCAATCCCCGCCCTTAGCCATCATGGCGGCGGAAAATTTAAAGTTGCTGCCCTTGCCCTTGCCGCGGCCGAGCACACCGTACAGTAGGGGTCCAACTTTATGCTTGCCGTCTTTTCCAAAGCTGTGACAGGCCTTACACTTTTTGGCGGCCTTGGCGCCCTTGGCCGCATCGGCCACGGCCAGCAACGCGGCCAGATCGCTGCCGCCCGCATCGCCCTTAGCCATGTCCTTGGCCGCTTCTGCGTTCTTTTCCGCTTCAGTTTCCGGGGCCTCCGGCTTGTCGCCGCCGGCAATTACAACCCGGGCCGGGCTGTCCGGATGCACCAAGGCATTGCCGATTTCGTTGACAACCATGGCCAATAGCCCGGCGCCCAAAACGGCGCCAAGCATCTTGCTAATCTCGAACATATTCATGGCGACGAACCCAATTAAGCCTTTGGAGGTGCTGGAACGGCTTTCCCAGGTGGGCGGGTCACCGTATAACATCGCTATAATGGATTGGCCAGCGCAGGAAAGGATGGCATGAAACAGCAGGCACTTGTGGTAATTCCGGCGCGGCTGGCGTCGGTCCGGATGCCAAAAAAGCCGCTGGCGGATATCCATGGCCAGGCGATGATCGTGCATGTCTGGCGTCGGGCAATCGAGGCGGATATTGGCCCAGTTCTGGTCGCCTGCGCCGAGCAGGAAATCGTCGATGTGATCGAGGCAGCCGGCGGCCAGGCGGTGCTGACCGATCCCGCGCATCCCTCGGGCTCGGACCGGGTGTGGGAGGCGGTGCAAAGCGCCGATCCGGACGGCCATTACGATGTCATCGTCAACCTGCAGGGCGATCTGCCCACCATGGAGCCCGGTCAAATCCGTCTGACCTTGGAACTTTTAGCCGAGAGGGAGGTGGATATGTCTACGTTGGCTGCCGAAATTACCGAAGACTACGAACGCCAGGAACCTAGCGTGGTAAAGGCCGTGATCTCGTTGCCGCCCGGGAGCCGTCAGGGCCGTGGCCTGTATTTCACCCGGGTCGCCGCGCCATCGGGGCCGGGGCCGCTGTACCATCATATCGGCATCTACGGTTATCGCCGGGCCGCCTTGGCGCGTTTTATCGCCCTGCCGCCCGGCCATTTGGAACAACGCGAGCGGTTGGAACAATTGCGCGCCTTAGAGGCCGGCATGCGAATTCAGGTGGGCCTCGTTGACAGGGTTCCCTTCGGTGTCGATACTCCCGCCGATCTAGACCGGGCGCGCCGCGCGCTGGATCCGAAAAACTAAAACTAATCAAGTCATTAGGGGCGAACGATCATGGCCGGCAAGACAGCGTCGAAGGATCCTGGCGATCCACGCATGAATGTGGCCTTTCAAGGCCAGTTCGGCGCCTATTCCCACCTCGCCTGCCAGGAAGGCCTGCCCGATTACACCCCCCTGCCATGCCGGACCTTTGAAGATGCCTTCGCCGCCGTGACCGAGGGCAAGGCCGGGCGCGCCATGATCCCCATTGAAAATTCCCTAGCCGGCCGGGTAGCCGATATTCATCATCTGATCCCGACCTCGGATCAGTATATCGTGGGCGAGCATTTTCAGGCCGTGAACCACCAATTGATGGCCCCCCACGGCGCCAAACTGTTAGATATCCGCGAAGTCCATAGTCATATCCACGCTTTGCCTCAATGCCGCAAGCTGATCCGGGAACTGGGGATCGAGCCGGTGGTGCATGCCGATACCGCCGGAGCCTGTCAGATGGTGGCTGAGAAAGGTGATAATTCCCTGGCCGCCATCGGCTCTCCCCTGGCCGCGGAAATATATGACCTGCAAATTCTGCGCCGGGACATCCAGGACATGGGCAACAACGTCACCCGCTTCATCATTCTGGCGCGGGAGCGGATTACTCCCCATCCCAAGGATGGCGACGCCATGACGACCATCGTTTTTCAGGTCCGTAGCGTGCCGGCGTCGCTGTACAAATCCCTGGGCGGTTTTGCTACCACCGGCATCAATATCACCAAACTGGAAAGTTATATCGAACCGGGCAGTTTTGAACAGGCGCAGTTTTATGCCGATTTCGAAGGGCACCCAGAGGATCAGCGGGTGGCTTGGGCACTGGAGGAGGCGCAGTTCTTTTGCACCCGACTGCAAATCCTGGGCACCTATCCGCGCCATCCTTTCCGCCAGGTCAAGCAGGAAGACTGTGAAGCGCCGCATGTGGAGGGCTAGGGGCTGGAGGTTCCGAAATGCAATCCGCCCGCACCATCACGGTGATCGGCTGCCATGCCGAGGGCGAGGTGGGCCGGGTGATAACCGGCGGCGTCCTCCCTCCGCCTGGCGATAGTCTGTTCGCGCAACGCGAGTATCTGCGTACCCAGGATGACGGCCTGCGCAAATTTCTATTGTACGAACCGCGCGGTGGCGCCTTTGTGCATGCCAACCTGGTGGTGCCGGCCAAGACGCCGGGAGCGGATGCGGGCTTCATTATCATGGAGCCGACGGATTATCCGGCCATGTCGGGCTCCAACGCCATCTGCGTGGCGACGGTGTTGCTGGAAACGGGCATGGTCGCCATGCGGGAGCCTGAAACCACGTTAACCTTGGATACGCCCGGCGGTGCGATCGAAGTGGTGGCGCAATGCGGCGATGGCCGCTGCCGGAATGTGCGCATCCGCAATGTTCCCTGTTTCGTGGCTAAGCTGGATGCAAATATCGAAGTTACCGGCCAGGGCACCGTCGACTGCGACATCGCCTATGGCGGTGCTTTCTTTGCTATTGTTGATGCCCCTGGCCTGGGCTTTGCCCTGACCCCGGACGAGGCGCGGGATCTGGTGGAGATGGGCGAGCGCATAAAATCGGCGGTGGTGGCGCAATACCCGGTCCGCCATCCGGAAAACCCCGATATTCACAGCGTGACCTTTACACAATTTACCGCGCCCCTATCCAAGGACCCGGCCGGGCGCCTGGTCGGGCGCAACACGGTGGTGATCTCGCCCGGCAAGTTGGACCGCTCGCCCTGCGGTACGGGCAGTTCAGCCCGCCTGGCGGCGCTGCATGCCCGGGGCCGGATTGGCCTGGGCGAAACCTTAGTCAGCCAGTCGGTACTGGATACGGAATTCCATTGCCGTATCGAAGACCTCTGCGAAGTCGGCGGCTTGCCGGCCGTATCGCCCAGCGTGCAAGGCCGAGCCTGGATTACCGGCAGTCATCAATATAGTCTAGACCCCGACGACCCCTTCCCTCGGGGCTACACCCTTTCCGATACCTGGTATCGGGCGTTGGACTAGGCCTAATACCTAACGGCGACAATTATGGAAGCCTGGATCTGGATACCAATCACCTTTCTGGCTGCCTTCATGCAGGCGGCGCGGACGGCGGGGCAGAAGTATCTGACCAAGGATTTCTCCGCCGTTGGCGCTTCTTATGTGCGGTTCCTGTGGGGTCTGCCGTTCGCCCTTGTTTACCTTTTGGTCTTGAAGGAGATGGGCGGTCATCAACTGCCCACGGCGGGGTGGGCGTTTTTCCTGTTCGCGGCCCTGTGCGGGCTGTCGCAGATCGCCGCCACGGTGTTACTGGTGTTTCTGTTTTCCCTGCGCAACTTCGCCGTCGGTTCCACCTATGCCCGCACCGAGGCCCTGTTGACGGCGGTTCTGGGGGCGACGGTGTTTCACGAGGCCATCGCGGGGGCCGGCTGGGTCGCCATCGCCGTGGGCGCCGTGGGCGTCGTAGTGATCAATCTCGCCCGTACCGGGATCGCAGGCGAAACCCTTTTGCGGCGGTTGTTTCAACCCGCCGCCGGCGTCGGCCTGGCTGCGGGCCTAGGCTTCGCGGGGGCCTCCCTGTTTCTGCGCCAGGCCAGCCTGTTCCTGGGCCTGGATGATTGGCTTTTTTCTGCCGCCCTGACCCTGGTCACGGTGCTGTTGATCCAGACCGCCATTATGTCGGCTTATATGTTGCTGCGCGCCCGCGAGCAAATCACCGCGATGGCGGTCAACTGGCGTGGCTGCCTGTTCGTCGGCATTACTTCGGCGATCGGATCCGCCGGCTGGTTCACCGCCATGACCATCGAACGCGCCGCCTATGTCAAAGCCCTGGGCCAGGTAGAAATGTTGTTTACCCTGGCTCTGTCGGTGCTGTTTTTTAAGGAACGTTCCTCGCCAAAAGAACTAACCGGAATGGCCCTGGTCGCGGGCAGCATCGTCGTGTTGTTGCTGTTCGGTTAATCGCCGCGCAGCCAAGCCTGGGCCAGTTGGTGGGCGATGGCCAGGGGGGCGGGCATGCGCAACTTGGTCTGGTTCTGCCAGTTGTTGACCATTTCCGCTACTTCGTCCCGGCTGAACCAGCGGGCTTCTTCCAACTCGTTGGTGTCGACGTTGATCTCGGTAGTTTCCGCCGTGCCGAAACAACCCATCATCAAGGAAGACGGGAAGGGCCAGGGTTGCGAGAAGATATAGCGCACATCGCCGACCCGGATGCCCGCCTCTTCAAAGATTTCGCGGCGCACGGTTTCCTCGATGGTTTCGCCCGGTTCCATGAACCCGGCTAGGGCGGAATAACTGTTAGGGGCAAAGATCTTCTGCCGCCCCAGCAAGCAGCGTTCGCCATCCAGCACCAACATGATGGTGACCGGATCGGTACGTGGGAAATGCATGGCGCCACATGCTTCGTCACTGCATTTGCGGGAATAGCCGGCCTCTCCCATGCGCGATGGCTGGCCGCAGACAGAGCAAAAGCCGTTCCGGGCGTGCCAATCCAGCATGGAGCGGGACTGCGCTAGGATGGCGGCGTCCGTGCCGCTGCACGAGGCCGCCGCGCTGCGCACATCAATCCATTTGCCGTAGTCTTGCAATGGCGCGTCGGTTTTTTTCTGTCCGGCCATGGAGACATCCACCGCGAAGTGGGAGCGGCCATTGATTTGACCCAGCAACAGAACCGTCGCACCCTGGTTGATAAATGGCTGCACATCCTGCCGTTGGCACCAGCCAATGCGCATTTCCTCTCCCGGCATCATCAGGGGCCGCAACTGCCACAAGGGCAGAAAGCAGGTCTCCGGTTCGTCCATCTTCTGGCGCAGCCACTCCGCGTTCCGCCGCTCGTTACCCATTCGGTTCAACGGGCTGCCGGCGAAGGTGTTGATAAACTCCATAATGCGTCTGCTTTTTTCTGTATTTTGCGATCTGTTGGCTCGGAGGGTGCCACAAGCCGGCCCCTTCGGCAAACCCGCCCTGATATCCTGCTGCCTGAATAGGGCCGCTTAGAGCCTGCGGAAAGCGGCTGCTATCCAATTAAAATTTGGCCTTTTGATCATTGTTTGGGCGGCACTTCGATCTAGGACACTCCCGGCTTGCGCATCGCCGGACAAAAGCGGATATTGCCCACGGAAGGGCGGCTACGGACGGGCTTCTTGCCAATCCGGTCAGGTCCGAAAGGAAGCAGCCGTAACAAGTTTAGTCCGGGTTGTTGGCCGTTCTTCCACCTCATTACGTTCGTCCCCCCCCATTTATATTACCAATCCACCATGCTAGCCTGCTGGTTGAGGCCATGAGCGAAATTGATATGGATAGCGTGGCGCCTGCGGGCGCTGCAGGCACGGGGGCCGCGTCGCGGGACGCCGCCGCCTATCGCGTGCTGGCGCGCAAATACCGGCCCCAGGATTTCAGCCAACTGGTGGGCCAGGATGCTCTTGTGCGCACCATTACCAATGCCATCCGCGAAGACCGTATCGCGCATGCCTTTATTCTGACCGGGGTGCGCGGCGTGGGTAAGACGACGACGGCGCGGATCATTGCCCGCTCTTTGAATTGTATCGGCGCCGGTGGCCAGAGTGGGCCGACCATCGACCCCTGCGGGGTTTGCGAACATTGCACAGCAATCGCCGAGTCCCGCCATGTGGATGTGCTGGAGATGGACGCGGCCTCGCGTACCGGGGTCGATAATATGCGCGAACTGTTGGATGGCGTGGCCTATCTGCCAGCCTCGGCCCGCTTTAAGATCTATATCATCGATGAAGTACACATGTTGTCCCTGGCCGCTTTCAATGCCTTGCTGAAAACCCTGGAAGAGCCGCCCAGTCACGTGAAATTTATCTTTGCCACGACAGAAATCCGCAAGCTGCCGGTGACCGTGCTGTCGCGCTGTCAACGCTTTGATCTGCGCCGGGTGGGCGCGGAACTGTTGGTTGCCCATTTTGATGGCATCGTCGAGGCCGAGGGCGCGTCGGCGGAGGTGGAGGCGTTGAACCTGATCGCCGGCGCGGCAGAGGGTTCCGTACGCGATGGTCTGTCCCTGCTGGATCAGGCCATTGCCCACTGCGGCGGCAGGGTGACGGCCCGGCAGGTGCGCGAAATGCTGGGCCTGGCGGACCGCGTGCGGATCTATGATTTATTCGAAGCGGTGATGCGCGGCGACGTGGCCGGGGCCATGGGGCAATTGCGCGAACAATACGATCTCGGCGCCGATCCGGAAGTGGTTTTGCGCGATCTGCTGGAATTGACCCACCTGTTGACCCGTTTGCAGGTGGCGCCTGAGGCCGGTGCCGATCCCAGCCTGTCGGAAGTGGAGCGGCAACGGGCCGAGGCCCTGGCAGCCGGGCTTTCCATGCCCGTTCTGGCGCGCACTTGGCAGATGCTTTTGAAGGGATTGGGCGAGGTGCGAGGCGCGCCATCAGCCTTGTCGGCGGCTGAAATGATCCTGATCCGCCTAGCCTACAGCACGGACCTGCCAACGCCTATCGATGCGGTGCGCCAGGTTACCGGTGCTTCGGGGTCCGCAGGCGGCAAGGACAGCGGTGGTGCGGCGGGTCAGACGGCGTCGCTGCAGCCCGCGCCCGCCTCGGTGTTAGAGAGCCGGGTGGATAGCGGCGCGGCCGCCTCTGCGTCCGTGGTGCCAGATAAAATGCCGCTGGAGATGGGGGGAGATAGCAGCTATGAGGTGCCAGTGGATGCGTCGGCCACGCCGGAGGCATCTGGTCCCGCGCCAGATAATTGGGTACCTTCCCAGGCGCAGGACATCGCCATCGACAGTTTCGCGGCAATTGCCAATTACGCCAATAAAGTACGCGAAGCACGCCTGTACCATCATTTGATGGAAGATGTCCGACTGGTGGCGTTCCGGCCGGGACATTTAGAAATTCGACCGGAGGACAGCGCGCCGAGCGATCTGGCGAACAATCTTCGCCGCAAGCTGGAAGCCTGGACTGGGGATACCTGGGCCGTGGTGATTAACAGCCAGGCGGAAGGGCAGGTGCCTCTTGCGGCCCAGCAGCGCCAGGCTGAGGCTGATGTGCTGGCCGATACAGAGAACGACCCGCTGGTGAGGGCAGTGCTGGACACGTTCCCCGGCGCCAAGGTTACCAACGTCCGTCCCTTTGTCGATGGCGACAGTGAGGCGGCCGCGGCAGCCCAGACCGATACATCGCGTGGAGTGGAGCAGAGATGAAAAATCTAAGCCAGATGATGAAACAGGCCCAGGAAATGCAGGGGAAGATGCAGGAAATTCAGGCCCGCATGGAAGAGGTGGAGATGACCGGCCAAGCGGGCGGCGGGATGGTCAGCGTTACCCTGAACGGCAAGGGGGAAATGCGTGGCCTGAAAGTTCTGGATCCCAGCCTAAAGGATGGCGAGATCGAGGTGCTGGAAGACCTGATCGTCGCGGCCCACAATGAAGCCAAGCACCGAGTTGAGGCCTATACCCAGGAAGAGATGGGCAAGCTGACCGGCGGTTTGAACCTGCCCGCGGGCATGAAATTACCGTTCTGAAATTACTGACCTAACTATGTTTTGAGCCCAGCCCTCGTTATGACCGGAAACCAGATTGATCAGCTGATCCAGCTGTTGGCAAAATTACCCGGCCTGGGGCCGCGCTCGGCCCGCCGGGCCGCCTTGCATCTGATCGACCGTAAGGAGAGCCTGCTGCGACCCTTAGCCCGGGCTATGGGCCAGGCGGCGGATTTGGTTGCGGCCTGCGATAATTGCGGCAACCTGGATAGCGTGCAGCCTTGCGCCATCTGCCGTGATACCCGCCGGGATATCGGTATGATCTGCGTCGTCGAAAGTGTTGCCGATTTGTGGGCATTGGAGCGGTCCGGGGTTTTTCGCGGCCATTATCACGTTTTGGGCGGCACGCTCTCGGCCCTGGACGGCATTGGCCCGGAAGATTTGAATATCGGCGCCCTGGTAGCCCGGGCCGGCGAGGCGGCGGTCACAGAAGTAATCCTGGCGACCAACGCCACGGTCGACGGGCAGACCACGGCCCACTATCTGGCCGAAAAGTTGGCCGGCTGCGGCGTAACAATATCTGGTCTGGCCCACGGTGTTCCCGTTGGCGGGGAGCTGGATTATCTTGACGACGGCACCCTGGCTACCGCCTTAAGCTCCCGCCGCCCGGTGTAAAGCTGCTGCCCGAGCCCGCCCGCCAGGGCTGCACGGTGAGATACAAAGCGGCGGCGGATAGGGTCGTTACAGTAAGCAATAGTGCAATAGGCCAGGCGCTGTCGTCATGCAGCAGCGCGATGCAGAAAGTCGCCAGACCGCCCCCCGCCATGGGCAGGGCCCCCAACATCGCGGCGGCATAACCATGACCGGCGCGGCAGACATCAAAGGCCCGAACCGGCGCTGTAGCAAAGACCAGACCCAGGCCCAAGCCGAAAAAACACTGGGTCACGGTGACTGCCAGGGGAGTTTCTTGCCCCGCGGCAACCAAAAGCGAGAAGCTGCCCCCGCCCAGGGCGCACAAGGCCAGGCCAATGGCCAGCAGCGGATCGCTGCCTATGCGCCCGGCCGCTTGATTGGCGGCCAGGGAACCAAGGAAAAAGGCCAGCACGATGGCGCCGTAGTAGTAGCCATATTGTTCCGTTGGCACCGCCATGCGTTCTATGAACAGGAACGGGAAAGCGGCAAGCATGGCGAATAGACCACCCAAGACCAAGGCCATGATCAGGGTGTAGGTCATAAATGGGCTATCACCCAACAACGTCGCGTAGCCCCGTAACAAGCGCCGGGGAAGCAGGGCGCCACGGTCGGGCTTTTGCAGGGTCTCGGGCAGATAACGCCAGATCAACAGGGTCACGAGGATGATCAATCCGGTCAGCAAAATAAAATTGGATCGCCACCCAAGCCACACATGCATATACCCCCCTATCACCGGTCCCACGGCGGGCGCCAGGGCAACAGCCATGCCATAGGCGGCATAGACTCGAACCGCGCCGGCTTGGTCATAAAGCTCCCGGATCACCGCATAAGCCACCACCGCCTCGGCACAGGCTGTCAGCCCTTGCAGCACCCGGGCCAGAATGAAGGTTTCGATGGAACCGGCCAGCGCGCAGCCGATCGAAGCGGCGGCAAAGCCCACCATTCCCCCCAGCAATACCGGCCGCCGCCCAATGCGGTCCGACAGCGGACCGTAAATCAGTTGCGCCAGGGCGTAGGCGGCTAGGTTCAAGGTTATGGTTAATTGCACCCACCCCGCATCGGTATCAAACACATCCTGCAGGTGGGGCATCGATGGCGTGTAGAGGTCAGTCGCCAAAATAGAGACGGCGGAGGCGAGGATCAGCAACGTTGGAATAAACAACGGCACCGATGCCCTAATTGCTGTTCTGGGCGTCTCGTGTGTCATCGCAGGGGCGCGTTTGGCGCTAATTTGGCCGGCACGCGGCTACGAGCGTAATACCCGGAAACAGCTCCGCAATTCCTCGACAAACAGTTCGGGCTGTTCCATCGCTGCGAAGTGGCCGCCTTTTTGCAGCTCGTTCCAATGGATGATGTTGTGGAAGCGTTTTTCTGCCCAGCGGCGCGAGGCGGCGAAAATGTCCTTTGGAAACAGACTGCAACCCACCGGTATGGCCACGTCGTCGGTCGAGCGCCGCCCAAAACTTTCCCAATACAGCCGGGCTGACGAGGCCCCTGTGCCCGGCAGCCAGTAGAGCATGATGTTGTCCAACATATCGTCCCGGCTGAGGGCATTTTCCGGGTGCCCGTCGCAATCGGCCCAGGCCCAGAACTTCTCCAGTATCCAGGCGGCCTGGCCGGTCGGTGAATCGGCCAGACCATAGCCAAGGGTCTGCGGCCGAGTGCTTTGCTGTTTTGAATAGCCCGAATCCCAGTCCACGTAATGTTTAGCCGACACCAGCGCCTTGCGCTCGAAATCGGTCAGGTCGTCCATGGTCTCCGGATCCGGCCGCTCGGTCACCATGTTCAGATGTATGCCCTGGCAATGTTTGTCATTCTGGGCATTTGCATTTACCCCGATCTGCCGCGTGATGGCGGAACCCCAATCGCCGCCCTGGGCGACATAATGGTCATAGCCCAGTCGGGCCATCAGTTGTTCCCAGCCAGCGGCGATCCGCTGAACCGACCAGCCCGGCGCCTCCGGCTTGCCCGAAAAACCATAGCCGGGCAGGGACGGCGCGATGACGTGAAAGGCATCCGATGCCTCTCCGCCATGGGCGGTCGGATTGGTCAGGGGGCCGACCACATGGCGAAATTCAAGAATCGAGCCGGGCCAGCCATGGCTGATCAACAGCGGCAAGGCTTTCGCATGGGGTGAGCGGATGTGCAGGAAATGAATGTCCAGGCCGTCGATCTCGGTCTGGAACTGGTCCATGCTGTTCAGCAAGTTTTCGCAACGGCGCCAGTCATAGTCGTTGGCCCAGTATTGGCAAACCTCCCGCATGTAGGACAGGGGAACGCCTTGCGACCAATCGTCGGGGGTTTCGCCATCGGGCCAGCGCGTGGCCTTCAGGCGGCGGCGCAGATCTTCCAGCTCAACCTCGGGAATGGCCACTTCAAATGGTCTGATTTTCTCGCCCATGTTGTTTCGTCCCCCGGCCCAGTTGATTGTGTGGTCAATCCCACGGGACGTCTCGCAGTCCCTGTGCGGCCACGTTAACGCCCCGTGTTAGGCGGCGCAATTCCGGCGCCTGTTAGCCGCGCATTCGGGCAGGGCAGAAATCGGCGGTTTGGTTAGCCCATTCCTTTTTGGCCGACGTATTGGCGCCTTGGACCCCGGGGTTTGGCCCCTAGCTGTAATGAAGTTTATCTGGCGTGGCCGCAAACTTTGAATTTGCGCCGTCCATGTGCACCATGGCCAGCGCG
>Ga0209403_10005605_pt1 | contig 13067 bp, 8 predicted proteins | sample ArcticOcean_MG_C_8_FD_187440 | JGI IMG/M metagenome (GOLD analysis project Ga0209403, IMG submission 187440) | Marine microbial communities from western Arctic Ocean - ArcticOcean_MG_CB11_86 (SPAdes) (version 2) | ecosystem: Environmental > Aquatic > Marine > Oceanic | place: Arctic Ocean... | reverse complement strand
TTTTATTTCCGGAACAGGACTTTTGCCGTCGTGCTCCTTCAGGTGTGGAACAAATAACTGCTGAAATACAGAATCGGCCATATTCTCGTCCAAAATCTCACCGGCGATAGGCGCTAACTCTTTCTCGAATAATTTTAAAGGTTCAGAAGATCCTACCAGTTGTTGTATTTTTTCAACCGTCATGACGAGCATCGGTTCATAGGATTGAACCGCCGTCATGGACTCCATTAGAGCTTTTAAAGTTTCCTCCTGCTGGGTTCCCAGCTTTGACTGTAGGTAAGGAACAATCAATGCGTTAAACACTTTATGCGCCATATCCTGATCGGTAATTTCGCCTTCAACAACAACGAAGGATCCTGCATAGCATTCATCTTGAAACTTATACCCCGGATTGCCTGTTCCCGTTCCCAGAGGACAACCTCCTTGAATCATGAAACCTTTGATGATTCGGTGGAAAATCAATCCGTCATAAAACGGCTCGTTTCTTTCTAAACCGTCTATCCCCGTCCACGTTTTTGTCCCTTCGGCCAACCCAACAAAATTCTCAACCGTTAGTGGCGCAGTTTCTTTATAGAGCTCAATCACCATTTTTCCGTGATTGGTCTCCATAATGGCAACCAGAGTCTGGGGCTTCTTGGAACAAGCAGCGAATAGCAATACCGTTGAAATGAATATTAAGGAGAATACTTTCATAGTAGATAAATTATTGAGTAGCGAAAAATAATTGAGACGCCGTCATCCGCAATTAAAATTTATCGGATTTTTAACCCCCCTTATAATACAGAAAGTCAGTTGCTATATCCGCCTCCAGTCACAGCGTCCCTGGCTACACACGCATTGTAGGCGGCCAGTGCTTCTCCACTCAAGGAACTGATTGTCAAAGGACTCTGTTCATTGAAATCATTGGCAGGCGCGCCAATATTGAAAAACTCGAAAGAAGGGACATCCGAATTTGAATTTGGATCTCCATTGATGATCAGTTTATAACCCGGATAGTCATCTACCAGGATTGCACGTCCGGGTGAGTTGCCAAATCGCTCTGCAATTACGAAACGATCGGCCGTATCGGTTCCACCGAGAATAGGAAGCATACTGGTGGAACCCACATTTCTTTCTGCAAGGCCAGGAACTGTGGATTCATCGATTCCGGCGAGCTCAAGAATGGTTGAAAATATATCAATACAATGAACCAAAGTATCCGTAGTTGTGCCAGGGGGTAATTTAACAAACGGACCCTTTGCAATCATTGGGACGTGGATTCCACCGTTATAAAGATCTCCCTTGGAGTTCCCATTACCAAACGGCGCCTGGACTACCTGGCCAGGAGTTCCATTGTCACCCAATAGGATGATTTGGGTTCTGGCAGGATTGATCGATTCGAGGAGTCTACCCATTTCAGTATCCAGGGCCTCGAGCGCTTTTCTATAAAGATGAGCATTACTGGATTCTCCAGCACCCTGCGCCGAATACCCACCCTCCGGAGCCAATTCAACTGGAGGCTCATGAAACGGGGTATGGGGGGCATTAAAGGCTACCCAGGCGAACCAGGGAGTTTGAGTTGCTTCTTTGTCATCAACGAAGGTGACAACATGATTTACAAGATCAGTGGTTGAGTAGGTGGTGGACGTTGAAGAGGTGCCATTACTGTTTTTCGACCAGGAATAATAGTCCGGAACACCTCCCCTATTCATTCCATAAAACTCAGGCCAACCTCCTCTCGCACTATAGCCAGCATCATTCCCGCCGAGGTGCCACTTACCAACTGAAAGCATTTCGTGTGGAGCGTCCATCGTAGTAAAAATCTCAGGCAAGGTTATTTCATCCTGGCCGCTGGAGAATTGCCCAGAATCGGTAGGAATACCCACATTGTGTTGAAAGGGTTGGCGGCCCGTTAACATCGTAGCACGCATAGGCGAGCAGGTTGGCTGCGAATATGCTCGGTTAAATCGCAAACCTTCGTCAGCCAACTTGGTCAAATTCGGCATATTGGCCAGAAATGCACCCTCGGTCGTATTGTCCAAAGGACTAGCATCCAGTCCCCAATCGTCGACAATCAATAAAAGGATGTTCGTCGAGATGGTATAGATACCACTTTGAGAGGGCTCGCCGGAGTAAGTAGCCGACAAGATGTAATCACCTGCCGCCAATTCACCTAGGGGAAATTGGAAAGTAATTTCCGACTGACTTGGACGCGAAACATTGGTGCTCGTGATATTTATGGCTTGCCCGGCAAAGGTTAAAGAAGTGGGCAACGTAGAGAGATTGGCAGGTCCGCCGGTCATGGAAACGGTCAAGGTAGAAAGTTCTCCCTCAAATACCGGCGGTTCAGTTTCTGTATAGTCGAAACCCGAGTCATCAAACGGAGCGAGGTTGAGCTGGCTTGCACGATAAAATTGGCTTTCCTGCCTGTTCCCTCCGGAATTATAGTTATAGCTAACTGAGTTACTGTCTTCAATAACCTGAGAACCAACAGAACTCCATTCATCATTCTTCCCCAGATCACTTGATCCTTGAACTTCATAGGTTGCCCCTTCAACTCCAGACCAAACAAGGGTCACTTCATCTGCAGCCGGATCCTCAATTGAAATCGATTTCATTACCAATGGTGCCTCTGGGCCTCCTTCGAAAACAGTCGTCACCGTGGCACTCGCTTCGTCGCTAGCTGGAATCCCATTTGCGTCGCCTCCAACTGGAGATCCAAAGTAGGCACGTCCGATATTGTATGGGAAAATAGGTGTCCCGAAATCGTCGATACAAACAAAGTAGGCCCAGATCCCTTCAGGATATTCCGGGGTAACGGAAAATCGCACATTGTATTCATTGAGATCAAATTCGACACCGAGCGTTTGACCCAAATCGCCGAGATAATCATTATCCTCCATATAACGTCCAAGAGGAAATGCGGTACTTACATTGGGACCTGTTGCGAAGTTGACATTGCCAGCATAAATCCGTGTTGCCCAAGCCGGCCAAGAGGAACGAGCTGAGCCACTACTGGCGATATCTACCCGAATTTGATAACCGGAACGCATGCGCCGAACTTCGCTAGATGAGTCAAGCGGATCTGAATATCCGTAGGGCCCATAAATGGGTAGTCCATCTCGAGTCCAAGCCAATATCGGTGAATGGCTCCCATCGAAGTTTTCCGTAAAGGTATTTGTGCCTAAATCATAATCCACGCTATCGCCCAATTGATGGCGTAAAGCTGGTGGATTCGCGTGGTAATGGTACCGCCCCATCGCCTGGTGCGCGTTTCCCGCGTCGAACGTCACGCCCTCATTTACGAACGCATCACGGTTCCAAGCTCCGTCCCCTTGAGGACCACCCACTTCCGTTCCGTTACTGGACCGGTAAGAAAAGGCATCTCGCGAATCAAACATGGTAACTCCATTGACGAAATACCCAATAGGTCCTCCTCCAGTCAGCGTTTTGGAAGTAACCGTTAACTGGTCCACCGGATTAAGAGGCAACCGGTAGAGAATCGCCTGATTATCGGGATAATTTGGAAATAAATTGGTTTTTGCCGCATTCAGGTACCAGGGTCCCATAAGGTGAGAGGCTAAGTTGGTGGTTCGAATGTAGACCCAATCATCCGTGTATGAAATCTCATGAACTCCTGAGTAGGTCGGGGAACTCTGAACGCCAGCCCCTCGACTCCAGGTGGTAACGGCATTAAGGTTGGTTTCGTCTGCCAAGGTCTCGTAAATTCTAGCGTAAGTGCTGGATTGGTCAGTAAACCAGGAACTTATTCGGGGATCAGCATTTAAAGATAGGTATGCGACTAAACTTAGAAAAAAAACGAAATTCCGAACATTCATAAGATTGCGGCCTGCAATGGTAGTGTGGGTAGTTGAGTGGGCGGTACGGTGGTTGGTCAATTCCCGCCTTCAGCTTAAAAACATCAAAAGCAGAAAAAAGGTTACTTCTTTGAAGCTGATAAGCGGTTGATAAATTAGATCTTTATCCTCAATTGACAAGCAATTCTACGTTTGAAGTCGAATAGCTGATAGTAAAACGAGTACCATTGTCTGCCACGACTTGATTTCCAGCATTGGCAAACCTGCCATGAATTTCATTGGCAGAAATGATACTATAAACTTGGCCCTCTTTCGGTTTTAACTTCGAGCTCACGTTCACGATCAGCTTGCCGGCCAGGGTCGCATTCTCTTTTACTGAGAAGGGCACTTTTTTATTGTTGATCAATGACAGACTGAGGGTTCCATCTCCGCTTTGATGATAGTCGGAAACAACCTTGATTTCATCGGATGACGAAAGCGTGCCTTGATTGTATACGGTGGTATCCAACGTTCCGGTACCTTTGACGACTCCTCCAGAGGCAATATCAACCCAACGCAGAGAAGACACTTTCCCCTGGTTCAGGGTCAGGGAACCCAGATTGGAAACGCGAATCTCATTTCGGCCAGTGAGCTTAATGTAGGGATCGAGAACTAAGGACTGTGCTGCGGTATCGCCTTTAATTTCCAGGCTGAGAAATTCGAGGTCTTTATTCGCAACCGCAATGGATTCCGACATACCCTTATTTTCCATGAGGGCTGTCCAGGCAACTTGAGGAGGTCCGTCGTCGCTTGTATAGGTGATGCCAGCGTTACTGTAGACGTAATCTGACCAATTCTCTGCTTCAGAAGCTAACGCAGCATGCGTGCCGACCCAGCTGTGGTAGGTATTAGCAAACCCTTTTGGCTCAGCAACACGCTCGCCCAAAAGAAGCGCCTCAAGCTCCTTGACCATTCCAGGATATTTGTCAGCCAAGTCGTTTTTCTCGGCGTGATCTTTTTTAAGATTATAAAGCTCCAATCCGGTCTTGGATCGAATCAGTTTGTGATTTCCTCGAATGATCGACTGTCCATTTCCTGCTTCATGAATGAGGAACTCCCGGTTCCGTTGATGACCACGCCCCGATAAGGTTGGAGCAAGTGAGACACCATCAATTCCTAAAGGCGCCTCAACACCGGCCAGCTCACAAAAGGTAGGCAGAAAATCTGTTACATCGACAACAAGGCCAGTACTCGTGCCGGCCTTTAATAAAGATTTTTTGGCAAAATTCGCAGGTAAGCGCATCATCATTGGAACACGAATTCCACCTTCCTGGATTTTTCCTTTGGACTCACGAAGCCCGCCATTCGAATCAAACTCCAGATAGGATTTACCTGCAGGTCCACCATTGTCTGATTGAAAGATAACCAGGGTATTATCGACGACAGAGTCAGAGGTATCGCCATCGCCGTTGGGATCTTCGAGGGCGGTCAAAATATTTCCGATATGACCATCGATTCGACTAATCATGGAAGCCCATTGTTTGGACTGATCGGACAAGGAATTCCAAAATGGAAGCTTCCCGTAAGCGACCTCCCACTCGGGAAGTTGAGTGACCTCACTAAATGGCGAATGCGGAATTTGGAGAGCAAGCAAACCAAAGAAGGATTGTCCGGTGGCATTGTAATTTTGCGATTGGATTCGGACGAAGTCCAAAGCAGCGAACGCATACGCATCGTCACAATAAGCAGTGTCCGGGTAGTTCTTATGATTTTGAAGAGCTGGTGCGTTGGAATAAAAGCGACTGTTCTTATACCGTTCCATTGAATTGGGAACCAGTTCCAAACCTCCCAACGCGCCCGGTGCAGCCGGGGCTTTCCACAAGGTAGGCTGAAAAAAGGTGTGTGCACGAACGTGATGCAGCTCGGCCAACACGTGTTCGTAGCCATGGGAGGTAGGCAAAGTCTGGACATTTAAAATTTCAGGATCGGGCTGGCTCTGGGATCCGCCGTATCCCCATTTTCCCCAGTATCCGGTAACATAACCTGCTTCTGATAAAACATCTCCGATGGTGACATCCTCGGTACGAATGGCCTTCATGGCGTTGTCAGGATTATTTTGATCCGCATAGGTATGACCTTGATGAAAGCCAGTTTGCTGTGAGGACCGAGCGGGCGAACAAACCGTGCAACCATACGAGCGGCTGAAATTTACGCCTTCCGCAGCAAGACGATCAAGGGTTGGAGTAACCAAGTGCGCTTTGCTTTCGGCTTTTCTTTCGAATTGAGCGTTTGGACCTATGGAACCCCACCCCATGTCATCCACGTAAATGTAGAGTATATTGGGGCGGCTTTGACCAAAAGAGTAGCCAGAAAAAACGAAGAAAAGAAGCAGGGTGAGTAGTCTCATATGTAGTATCTTGGTTAGCTCAGATTTTAGAAGCAATCTATTCTCTCAATCCATGAAGCTCATTCTGAATTAGCTTAAACCGAAATAAGAAACAGTTAAATTCCTCTATTCGATTTCTGTGGAGTCACCTGCAGAATTGATCTCTTCAAGAACTTGAACCGGCGGACCCTCAAGCACATCAATCTTTGGTCCTTCGGGAAGCATCTTAGAAAGGTAATTTAATGATTCACCAAATTTTTGCTGAAGGACCAAAATAGTTTGTTCGGCCTCTTCAGATGAGTTGCTGGAAAGCTCGTCGATCATTTTGGGAACTACATGATCGTGGGGCACTATGAGTTGATTTCCCAACGCCCAATCCAAGGCTCCTTCAACCGTAATCTGGCCGGAAGCCACATCGCTTAGGATAATACTTCTAGCGACAGGGGTAGTTGAATCAATGTCCACACTATATCGTTTTTCCAACAACCACTGCTTGGCCGCTTCAACATTCTCTTCTGCCAACTGCTCTCCAATAAATTCAAAGCTGCTAGCCAGAGCATAGGTGTTTAACTCATCTGCCAAAAGATTATCATAGATCCCTGGACCATACGATTCATAGAGCAGATCCAACGCCCGAGCCGTATTCAAACCGTCATAATCGAGGGATTGATATTGAAGCATAAAATCATAGGGATCTTCCTCCGCATACACACTTAGAAAGGGTCCTATCAATTCAGGTTTAATACTGGGAATCTCATTTTCCACCAGCCAGTCCATGACATAGGTCCCTTCCTTATCCATCCACAAACGAATCACATTCTCATAATCCTCAACTCCGAATGGATGGTCGCTTTCGAGTGCATAGGCCATCGCTTCCTCCGGATGCAGGGTCCCAAGGCGGGCCAAAAGCATGGTTGCATAAAAGGCTTTGGTATCAGGAGCCACATCGGCCAATTGAACGAGCGTATCCAGGTACTCAAATGCCTCTTCAGAATCCAGACCAAGTAACCGCTGCAATTCAATAAGGTCATCCACCCGCTGAGAAGGACTCCAGTCAGGACTTTGTCTGGTCAAAAAAAGCGAGGACCAATATTCCTCCAACAATTCTTTCCGAGTCTGCGGTGTCAGGATGTCGGATGATTCTTTAACAACGGCTTCACTTATTTGTGCTAGATCTCCTGGGTCCTCCTCAGGAAGATTCGACTCCACTAGCTCCTGCGAATCAAGCTGCTCAATCGTTTCAGTTTTTTCCGGATTTCCGACAATATAGTTTGATCGATACCAAAAGGCACAAAACAAAATAAAAAAAGTAAGAAATATAAAATAGATTTTCACGAAATTGAGTAGAGGACTTTAAAAAATAGGAGCTAAACGGGTTCCTAAATCGATGCGACCCAAATTATCGTCAAATATAACTCCGGAGTGTAATTAAATGTGTGGGGTATCCCACACCCTATTTTCAATTGTTGTATAAACTTCAACACAGGCGGACCGCTCGGCGATCGGTCCCTACCATCAATTTCTGAAATTCAGGTGGAGCGGTTTTGCCAAAACCGCCGGGAGTGTTGACTCCGTAGAAATAATTACCCCCATACCATCGATCAAAAAATCAATGGTCCGTGAAATTCCCAGCTGGAATTAATCCTTATCCGATAATTGTTTCGCCACTCCGTTAAAATAGTTTTCCCAACCAAAGGAATGATTGTCGAAGCTTTCCATCTAAATTAATATCCCTCACTTTTACTGCTTTGGAATACCCCATGTTTTCGGGAAAGGAAATTTCATGTTCCTTCCAACGAAGCCCTCTTTCGTCGAGCCGTTCGTGCCAATCGATTCGATCAGGTTCTTTGCACGAAGCGATCACATCCAGATCTCCGTCTCCATCCATATCCGCCACATCTATAAAATCCGGCCGGTCACCATCCATCTCCGCCACTAAGGCCAACATCAATCACATGAATGGGCCAAGGTTCTCGTCGATCTCCAGTTGACTGCGATAGAATTGAAGATCCTGGACTCCAAAAATGAAAATGAAACATGTAAGAGGTCGAATAAAGGTCATCACCAATACCCCAAATTTGATCTTCTCATGAGTGATTGTAAGACACATGGACTGATACGCCTTATTCCGCCTTTGCTTCCGTAATGACAAGGCCTTCATCAGGATTCATTCCTGCCAACAAGATCTGTCCACGATGAGGTTTACTTCCGAGCGCACGACCTATTAGGAAAGTATCTTCAGAAACTCCGGAAATACCTAAGGCGCAGTCAAAGTCGTATTTTCCGACGAGTTGAAATACAGCATCCGTTTTGAGAAGCGTTCTTGTTTCCCCGTAACACCCGAACCACCAATATCCCTGCCAATAACAGGCAGTCTGGATGCCCATAAGCGTGTAGCCGCTCTCAATCGTGTGCTTCTTCAGAAACCTGAAGTGCTTATCATACTCGTATACATAATTAGCCTCATGACCCGTGGGCAAACCACCCACCACAAAGAAGTGTCCATCTTTATAATCCATCCCGCCTGCACCATGAACGACTTCAGAGATTCGGTGCTTGGATAAGAGAGTTAGCTTCTCAGCATCAAAAACGAAAACCCAGGATATTGCCTGTCCTGCTTCTTCATTGAACTCCCCAAGGTTCACAGCAACATATACCTTACCATCCTGAACGGTAAGATCGCCATGATGAGAAGGAACCGAGACCTCCGCTAACAAATTTCCTTCTGCATCCGTTTTTACCAAGGAAGTAGTAAAAGACCAATAGATAGCCTTAGCCTCATCGGTTGCGATTCCCTGCAGGTGGCCGCCATAAGTTCCCGGACAAACAACTTCGCTTTGAGCTGTATCCAAAAACAGGATTAGCCCCACGAATGACAAGATGCATCTTTGAAGGTTTCTGCGTGAAATATTCATACCATTCTACCAGAGATACTTAAACTCAACCACTCATGAGCAGCTTCCAGTTGAGGCTCAGTGCCTATCAGTAGTTGCAAATCAACCCCTATCTCGAACTTTGTACTGCCACTCCTTGGGCATTACCGAGATATCGCTGTCGTCCTCGTAGTCTTTCTGAAGTGCTTTGAGGTCTTTCTTGGCGCGTTGAATCCGACGAGCGTATTCGGGATCATTGTACAGATTAACCAACTCATCGGGATCTTCTTTCAGATCGTAAAACTCCCATTCGTCGAACTGGTAGAAATGCATCAGCTTGTAACGTTGGTTGCGAATACCATAGTGGCGAGGAATCATGTGCACGCTTGGGTATTCATAGTAGTGATAATAAATACTCTTTCGCCAGTCGGTTGGTTTCTCACCTTTGAGTAAGGGAACCAGTGAAGCGCCTTGCATATCATCTGGGATTGGGGCTCCTGCCATTTCAAGAAAGGTTTCTGCGTAATCGAGGTTCTGAATCAAGTTGTGATTGCGTGAGCCTGGTTTAACCGTGCCTGGCCATTTAACAATAAAGGGCATTTTGAGTGACTCTTCGTACATCCAACGTTTATCAAACCATCCATGATCGCCAATATAGAAACCTTGGTCGGACGAATAAATAACGACGGTATTTTCATCGAGATCCAACTCAGCCAACGTTGTCTGAAGTCGAGCAACGCTCTCATCCACGCCTTTGAGTGAACGTAAATAATTTTTGGCATAGCGCTGATACTTCCAGCGAACCAAATCTTTTCCTTTTAAGTTAGCCGTATGCAATGCCGCATCGCGTGGACCATAAGCTTCTCGCCAGACTTTTAGTTGCTCAGGTGTCATGCGTTTCATGTTATTCCAGGCTGATCGATCCGCAGGTTTACCAGGAGTAGGATCTTCAAAATCGGGAGTCAGGTCTACAAACAAATCGAAATTAATGTGCATGTGCCGGTCCACTTCCAACTCCTGATTAGGAGCAGCAGAACTATTGTCAGACCAATTGTCGAAAAGGGTATCCGGTTCTGGTAAAACCACATTGTCATACAGGTCGAGATGACGCAATGCCGGCATCCAATTACGGTGAGGAGCCTTGTGCTGAACCATGAGCATGAAGGGTTTGTCGTCGTCGCGTTTTTCTTCAAGAAACTCGACGGCCATGTCTGTCACAAGATCCGTACAATAACCCTCAATCGTGACTTTTCCCTCAGGGGTTATGAAGTCTGGATTGTAGTAGAGACCTTGCCCAGGCAGCACGGTCCAGGAGTCGAATCCCTGCGGTTCCCCTTTCAAGTGAGACTTGCCATAGATGGCCGTTTGGTAACCTGCATTCTGAAGCAGCTTCGGGAAAGTCTGTTGGTCCCAGTCAAACGAGTTCCCATTGTTCATGAAACCGTTTTTGTGACTGTGCTTACCTGTCTGGATAACCGCTCGACTCGGACCACAAATAGAGTTGGTGCAGAAGCTGTTTACAAACAACATTCCTTCTGCAGCCAGCTTATCGATGGTAGGTGTGGCACGCACCTTTTTTAACCACCCGTCATAAGCACTGATAGAGTGTGGTGCATGGTCATCGGTGAAGATGAAGAGGATGTTAGGACGTTTGTCAGCGACACTGAGCGAAGCTAAGCCGACAAGAAGAGCAGCCGTAGAGATTAGGGTAGTAAGTTTCATAAGTATAAAGTCTTGGAAGGAATTCTGAGAAGGCAAGGGTTTCAACAGCTTGGAATTAACTGGCGGGAATTAGTTGTAGTCTGGAGGCCAGGGACGCAGGGTTGTTCTTAAATTCGAAAATTGGATGAATTTTTCGGTGGGAAAACAAGAGCAGCTTCCAGACCAGACCGGATCGAAATTAAAGGGCAAATACACGTCGCTGAATCGGCACTGCGAGGACGCAGTAGCCCTACCCCGGTCACCTTAGCAAGGCAAGAGTCTCCCCATCTTTGTGCCTTTGCCCCTCTGCGCCCTTTGTGCCTTTAAAATCCCAAACTAACGTTTCTGCTTAAACATCCATTTCCACATGTCCTGATCCCAATATGCCTTTAACCAGGAGTTGTGGCCTACGCCCGGATACTCAGTGTATTCTATATCTCCGCCTGCGGCTTGGATGGCTGCAAACATATCGCGTGAGTATTTCACATCGACTGCTTTGTCTTCGTCGCCGTGGAATAATTGCATGGGAGTATCTTTAAAAACGTCCGCATCGGAAGCGTTCCATCCACCACATACTGGAACCGCAGCCGCCCAGGATGTATTCCAAGGCTGTTTGAAGATAGAGAACGGTTACTGCTACGCCAATGAAGCACCTGGATGGGGAATCGAAGTAGATGAGGAACTTGCTCTTGAGTTTCCCTGGAATGGCCCCAACTCATTTGATTACCACTGGGGCCAAACTCGCAAACCGGACGGCAGTATTATAAAACCGTAGATCTCGGAACAGCCCTACTCCTTAATGTCGAGAACTTCGAGTTCGAAAATTATCGTGGAATTCGGAGGAACTGCTTTCCCGGAGCCCTTTTGCCCATAGGCAAGATGACTGGGAATAAACACTTTGGCTTTTCCACCTAATCGGATATTCATGAGTGCTTCGCCAAAACCCGGAACAACACTGTCGACAGGAAATGTTGCCGGCTCACCTCGCTTATAAGAACTATCGAAAAGGGTTCCGTCTGGCAGAAACCCGTTGTAATTTATAACAACAAGATCCGTCTGCTGCGGTAGCCGGCCGTAGCCTTCATCAAACATTTCAATCTGTAAACCACTTGGTTTTACTTCCACTTCTGGTCGTTTTGCGTTTCCCACCAAAAATGGGTCAACAATCCGGGGACCTCTTTGGACCGGTGCCCGGGGTGCCTTGGGTTTGAATTCAAATTCAAGACCTATGCCGCACAGGGACTCACAAACAAAAATCAACAGTATGGATGTAAGAAATCTCATTGATGTGTAAATGCTGTGATCTATCTCGCTGGCGACAATGCAAAAAATGCCTAACTAACCCGATTCAGCTGAGGACGGTTCGATTCCACCACGAAACTAGCCCGGGTATTGAGTGGAGCTCCTCGCCGACTTACATAGGGAACGGTGCGATAATGGGTCGTCCATTCACTTTGAGTCACCTGACAACTCACATAACCGCGCTCAGCATTATGATACTTCACAAAAGGATTCTCAGACATCATTTGCGATACCGTCGTAGGTTGATCCTCGCCATCCCCGCTCGATGAAATTGACGTTCCGACAAATTCCGTGGCCACGCTTTTCGAGTCCAATCTGTCGGAATCTACAATTAACTCATTCGCCCAGTTTTTATGAATATCGCCGGTCAACACTATGGGATTGGAGATCTTTGCTTGATCGAAAAATTTTACTAGCTGCTGTCGCTCCATTTCAGCGGAAGGCCACTGATCCATACTATAGGTAACCGCTTCCCCAACCGTTCGATCCACCCGCGCCATCATCACCTGCTGGGACAAGACATTCCAATGCGCTTTTGACATCTCCATTCCAGACATCAACCAATCTTTTTGTTTAAGGCCTAATAAGGAGTTACTCGGATTGAGAAATTCTGGACACGGCGGCTTGTTTTTATCTCCACACGGTTGATCGGTTCGATACTGCCTCGTATCGAGGACAAAAAAGTCTGCCAGGTTGCCGAAAGGAACCCGGCGGTAAAGTTGCATATCCGGACCATGAGGAAGTTGAGCACGTCGTAACGGCATGACTTCGTAGTATGCTTTGTAGGCGTTGGCTCTTCGTTGGAGCAATTGTTCCGAACTTACGTCAGGCTTCTCTGAAATATCATTTGCGTAATTGTTATCCACTTCATGGTCATCCCAAGTCACCAACCAGGGAGCGGCCGCGTGGGCGGCCTGGAGCGCTTCATCAGATTTATAAAGCGCATAACGATTCCGGTAATCCTCTACAGACACAATTTCTTCACCTGTGTGTTTGCGGAGTCGACCATCGATACCTTTGCCCTCGTAG
>Ga0209403_10005601_pt1 | contig 13077 bp, 8 predicted proteins | sample ArcticOcean_MG_C_8_FD_187440 | JGI IMG/M metagenome (GOLD analysis project Ga0209403, IMG submission 187440) | Marine microbial communities from western Arctic Ocean - ArcticOcean_MG_CB11_86 (SPAdes) (version 2) | ecosystem: Environmental > Aquatic > Marine > Oceanic | place: Arctic Ocean... | reverse complement strand
ATTCGGTTCCTGATTTCGTCGATTCGATCGCTGGAGTACAAGGTGACACAGTAGCTCGTATGCACCACAGGGGATTCGTGAAAATTCAATCGGCACGGCGGACGTTTGCTACGGTTAGCCGCCTGCCGTGGCTTGCCCGTATGCAGGTTCGCGACCCGGATCTCAAACCCAAGGGCGCGAAACGGATATTTACCAAAGTGGTGTGGCTCGCCTGGACGCTTTTGTATCGTCGCCTCGGACTGTCCACCCGCGGCAGCATCGTCTTTTACACTCATGACGGCACGACAATCAATGTAACGGTCGATGCGACGAAGGCGCTCTACATCGATTATGCCAGCCGCGCCACCCATGGCGGTTACGAACTCGCCGAAACCCTGTTGATCGATGCGATCCTGTCCCGCGCCAGCGTGTTTTACGACGTCGGCGCGAACTGGGGATATTTCTCCTGGCTTGCGGCGACCAGCGATGCGTTCGACGGACGAATATTCAGCTTTGAAATTTCGCCGAGCATGGTGAAAGAGCTTGAAGCAATACGAACCGGCGCCGGTTTTTCGACGGTCCGCATCATGCCGTTTGGGCTGTCCGATACGAACGGTACCGCGCCGATCAGCGACGACGCGAACGGACATCTGAGCCGGATCGTCAACGCAGGGATGCCGAACAGCACGCTCGCTACCGTCCGCCGTCTGGACGATCTCGATATACCGCTGCCAGACCTGATCAAAATCGATGTCGAGGATCATGAACGCGCTGTCCTTGAAGGTGCGGCGAGCTTGATCAAGGCGTCGCGACCCGTCATTCTGTTTGAATGCCGGGAGCCTAAGTCTCCGGACAATATGGCTATAATTGAGATGCTGGCGAAACTCGACTACGTGCTTCACTACATCAGCGTGTCGGCGGACGGCGTGAAGTTGTCGGCAATCGATACGTCGCAGCCGGCGTTTCCGGCAGCTGCCTGCAACATCTTTGCCTGCCCGAAGGATCGTCTCACCGCCTGGCTTTCCTGATACACCATCTACACACACGATATCTGCCGGCTCACCACATCGCCGATCCGCCGTCGACAACCATCGTCTGGCCGGTCACGAAGTCGCTTTCGCCCGAGGCCAGAAAGATGCAGGCACCGACCAGGTCCTGCGGCTCTTCGTGGCGTTTAATCGCCCGGGTCTGAACGGTGGCGTCGGCATTCCCGCCTTTCCAGTTGCTCCGCGCCAGAACATTCTCACTCATGGTCGAACCGGGGGCGATAACGTTCACACAGATCCCGTCTCCCCCGACCTCGCGGGCGAGCGAGCGCGTGATACCGATAACGGCCGCCTTGGACGCGTCGTAATGCAGAAAATAAGGCGTCCCCTTGAATACGCGGCCCGACGAGATGGATATGATCTTGCCGTAGCTGTTCACCCGCATTGCCTGCACTGCCGCGCTGCACGCGAGCCAGACGCCGCGCACATTGACGCCCATCACCGCATCCCATTCCTCAACCGGAATGTCGTCGAAATTTTTGCGCTCGATGGACGTAAAAATCGCGGCATTGTTTACCAGGATATCAAGCCGGCCGAACTCCTCGACGGCTTTGGCAACCATGTTGTCGCAACCGTCCTTGGTCGAGATGTCGGTCGGGACGTCGATCGCCTCGCCGCCTGCCGCTCTGATTTCGTCAACCACGCCAGCACCGGAATCGAGATCGGCAATCACCAGCTTCGCGCCTTCCGATGCAAGCCCCCGGGCAAAGGCCGCGCCGATCCCCTGCGCCGATCCGGTAACGATAGCGACACGTCCGTCCAATCTAGCCATCACATCCTCCCTTTATCTGAGCCGTGTTATTTGTCTTTCACCTGGGACGCGTCTTCGAGCACGTCCCATGTCAGGGTTTCGTCAACCTCGTCACCGGCGCCGGGATTACCGATATCCAGGGTGCGAATTTCGGTGTTGATCGGCACGTCGCCACGGCGGCGCTGCGCGATAATCTGGCCCGTGGTCCAGTATTCGCTTTTAACCGCGCGCCTCGCCATGGCTTCCAGACCTGAGTTCCATTCACCGAGATCGTAGCCGAACCAGGGCGCCTTTGGCTTCAGCTTGGGCAGGCCAAGCTCTTCCCAGATCAACTTCGCTTTTTCCATGAACTCACGCTTGGGCAGCGACACCGGCGGAAAGGTTTCCTTGAGTGTCGCATCGATGAGCATGGCGCTGTCTTCTGAATCCAGCAGCGACCGGGGACCGTGACCTTCATGCTTGTGTTTCAGCATTTCGACATCGTTATGCGGTTTGCAGCGATAGGACATCGCCCAGAACACGGCGTCGGTATCGTCGGGGTCGATATCCTCGTTCACCGCGATGATCCACTTGCCTTCGGCCTGACGCAGCGACGCGACGCCGTACATCGCGCGCCAGATTTCGGTGCGCGGCACACCGCGTTCGACGACGACGATGATCAGCTTATGCAGCGACGTCAGCGGCTCATGTGTCGAGACATGCTTGATGCCCTTGATGCCAAGATGATCGCGCAGATGCTCGATCTGGCGCGCCTCGTAGGCGGGCCGCTTGATGGTGCCGGATTCCGACGGCGTTACCTGGCTGACCCACGACGTCATGACGGCCGCCTTGCGCCGCGTGATCGCGGTGATATCGACATAGGCGTTGTATTCCTGAAGGTTTACGTGCCCATGGGATTCGCCAAACGGCGCTTCGGGTTCCAGCAGTTCTGTGGACACGAAGCCTTCGATCACGATTTCCGATTCCGCGGGAACGATCAGATCGACGGTTTTGCATTTGACGACGTTCAAAGGAGCGCCCGCAAGACCGCCCGAAACGGCAAGCTCGTCGAGCTTTTCGGGGACCTTCTGCACAGCGGTAAACGAGACGATTGGCGGTGCGCCGATGACGATCGCAACAGGCATCGGTTTGCCCAGCTTCTTCCATTCGAGCCAGTGCATGTAACCGCCGGTGCGAAGCTCGGTCGACGGGTTCATCCCGACCCGGTTCGGCGCTTTCACCATGCCCCGGTAATTGCCCATGTTCTGGATGCCGGTATGGGGATCCTTGGTAATAAAATGCGACGACGAGAAATACGGCGCATTGTCCCAACCGGGCGTCGAGATCGGTACCGGAATGGCGTCGAGCCCATTGCCGTTCAGCAGATCCTCGCCCTGGAACACGATATCGTGGCACGGAGCGCTGCCATCATCGACCAGGGTCGGCTCGACCGGGTTATTGATCGCCTCGATCCATGTATTTTTCAGATCCTTCAGATCGCAGCGCATGCCAAGCTGATAGATCGCCTGATTACCAGCCAGCCCGCAAACCAGAACAGGAATGTCGTATTTGCGGCCCTTTGAATCGGTGATGTTGGTGAACAGGAACGCCTTGCGGTCTTCTTCGTCGATCCCGCCACGAAATTGCCACCGGACCAACGGATGCATCTCCGTGTCCTTGTTAATTTCACGGTCTATCTCGATCAGCAGGCCTTTTGCCCGCAGCTCCTCGATATGCTCGTGCAGATCGGTGTATCCGCGATCGTCCGCCGTCATTTCCCATACCTTTGTCGCCATCATATTTTCCTGTTTTCAGTCCTGGTTCTGATCCCAGCCCGGAATAGACCGGACATGGGTATTGGGTTTGACGCCGGCGCGTCGGCGCTGGGCGCTGCGTTTGCCATTCTCCAAGTAATCGCCTTGCGCTGCACGTTCGGCGAGCCGGTCCCACTCATCGGTCCAGTCGCCGAGCGAATAGCCATGCCACGGCGCTTCGGGCGCCAGCGGCGGGAGTCCCAGCTCTTCCCACAACTCTTTTGCGCGTTCCATATACTCGCGCTTGGGCAGGGCGAGCGGCGGCATCTCGCGTTTCAATGTCGCGTCGATCAGCAGGGTCGATTCCTCGGGCCGCGCACCGTCGGCGCCCTTGGGACCGTGACCGGCATCCCGATGACGCAGGATCTCGATATCCGTGCCGGGATCCGCCCGATAACCAAGCGACCAGAACACAGCGTCCCCGTTGTCCGGGTCGATATCCTCGTTCACCGCGATGACATATTTTCCGCAATCCGCCCTCAGCGATGTCGCGCCATAAAGCGCCCGCCAGATTTCGGTGCGCGGTGTGCCCGGCTCCATCTGCAGGAAGATAACGCGCCGGATGTTGGTCAGCGGCTCATGCATGAAGACGCGCTTGATTCCCTTTACGCCCAGATGATCGCGAATATGGGCGAGGAACATCGGCTCATAGGCCACCCGCTTGATGACCGAAGATTCCGACGGCGTCACCTGGCTGATGATCGACGACAGAACGGCGTTGGTTTTTCGTGTGATCGCCGTGACCTCGAAGATCATGTTGTAATCTTCGAGTGAAATATGCCCATGGGATTCTCCGAACGGCGCCTCGGGCTCCAGATACTCCGTGTCGACAAGACCTTCGATGACGATTTCCGAATCCGCCGGGACTGTCAGATCCAGGGTCCGGCATTTAACGATATTGATCGGCACACCGGCGAGACCGCCGGCAATTGTCAGTTCATCGACATCGCGGCGAATTTTCTGAGGTCCGGTATACGCGACCGTTGGCGGACATCCGAGCACAATGGCGCAGGGCATCTTTTGTCCGAGCGCCTTGTATTTTTCCCAGTGCAAATATCCGCCTGCTCCCCCCTCACGCGCCGACATCCGGACTGCCATACGGTTCGACGCCTTCAAACCGCCGCGATATGTGCCCATGTTCTGGATGCCGGTATCGGGGTCTTTGGTAACGAACATACCGGCCGTCAGATACGGAGCGCTATCGAACCCCGGGGTCGAAATAGGCACCGGAAGGGCATCAAGGCCCCTGCCCTCCCCAATCAGGTCGTCCCCGGTCAACACGATTTCCTGGCACGCGGCTTCGCCAACCTCGACCGGATCGATCGGGTTGTTGACCGCGTTCGCCCAATGCGGCCCGATTTCGTCCAGGGAAACGCCGACCCCGATACGGTAGACGTCCCGGTTCGCCGCCAGCGCGCCGACGACCACCGGCATGTCATAAGTCCTGCCGCGGCTGTCATATACATTGGTGAACAAAAACGCCTTGCGTCCGGTATCGGGAATACCGCCGCGATATTGCCACCGCACCAGCGGGTGCAGTTCCGTGTCCTTGTTGACCGGCTTGTCGACGCGCACCAGCAGACCGGCTTTTTCCAGCGCGGCGATATGATCCTGAAGATCTGGATAGGCCCGCGCGCCGTGTCCGGCCCTCGCGTTCAATCGGGTCGCCATGAACTGCCACTTTCAGGTTTATAATCACCGCGCCCGGCATACCGGACGCGGCTGTGAGAAAGTTTACGCTTTCAGATAATTCGTTTCAATACGCTACCGTATGGAGGCGCACCCTTTTAATATCTGGTCTATTTCAGGGTCGATAACAGGCCGTGATATTCCCGGGCCCGTTCGATACGTTCATTCAGCGGCAACCCGCCGCTGCGCAGGTATTCACCGGTCATGATTGCCTGATAGACCTGCCCTCGCACTCGCGCCTCTTCGCGCGGAAATCCGATCTCTTTAAGCAGGTTCATCAGGAAAGAAAGTCGCGAGGCATCCCGTGCCTCGATCCGCCGGGCAACATCGGGATCTTTGTGCGACAGCATCCGAAGCGACACCGTTTGCCCGCGGGTAACGCGTTTGATGACGCTTTCAAACAATGCCCATATCCGGTCAGCCGGGTTACTGGCCAATTCCACATCGGCGGACAGGTCGTCCCAAATCGAAAACCAGCGGTCGAGCAGCGCTTCCAATAATTCCTGACGGTCTTTGAAATGCCAATAAAAACTGCCCTTGGTAACGCCCAGCCGGCGCGCCAACGGCTCAACCCGGACACCTTCAAAGCCGCTTTCCCCGAGCATATCCCACGCGCCGGATATCCAGTCATCCCGCGTCAGGCTTTCCGATGCCCGCCTGCGGCCAGTACCGACCGCGGGCGCCTCTGTTTCCACCATTTCGTCCCTCCAACGGGTCATGATTGCCGATATTCCGGAACAAGAGCAAGCTAGTATATTCGCTTGCTAACGAATTTTAAGCTGCCCCTTTCAAATTGAAAACACCGCGCTTAAGCTCCGGTAATGACAAACCGAAAAACAATTCAAGGGAGGAATCCAATGTCCAAACGTATCAACCTCACACTTGCTGCCCTGCCGGCGCTTGCCCTGATCGGGCTGACCGCGCCTGTGTCGGCAGATGCCGTCTCCGATTTTTATGACGGCAAGACCGTTACGGTCATGGTCCCGTCCGGCCTCGGCGCGACACTCGGGCTGTACGGTCGTCTAACCACCGAACATCTCGGCAAGCACATCCCGGGCAACCCGAACGTTATCATTCAGTCCCGGCCGGGCGGCGGCGGAACCAAGGGTGCGGCCTATGCCTATAACGCAGCGCCGAAGGACGGTACCTATATCGCCGAAGCGCTGGCCCCATCGGTGCTGGCCCCGCTGTTGCGCAAAATGAAGTTCGATGCGTCGAAGTTCCAGTGGCTCGGTTCAATCACGCCGCGCCCTGCGGTTCTCTCGGTCTGGCATAAGGCACCGATCTCGGATCTCGCCAGTGCCCAGAAAAAAGAAGCTGTAATGGGCTCGACCGGTCTCGGTTCCGAAACCTATCTTGCGCCCACTTTGATGAACCATATCGCCGGCACAAAGTTCAAGATCGTGAAGGGCTACAAGGGCGGTGCCAAGATCAACAAGGCGATGGAAGGCGGTGAGGTGCATGGCCGAATGAATTACTGGTCGGGCTGGACAGCCGGCAAGCCAGCGTGGATTTCGGGTGGCAAATTGCGGCACATCGTCAGTTATGGCGGTGACATCAAGGAACTGCCGAACCTGCCCCGGATGATTAACCTCGCGAAAACCGGCGAACACAAAGCCATGGTGAAATTCCTCGAAGTCGCCCCGCAGGTCGGCATGGGCTTCTGGGTTTCGCCGGAAGTTCCGAAAGCCCGCGTTGCGGCGCTCAGCAAGGCGTTTCAGGCGATGCTGCGCGACCCCGCGTTTCTCGCCGATGCAGCAAAACGCAAAGCGCCGGTCAATCCGGTTTCGGGTGCAAAACTCAACCAGATTGTCGCGGACGTGTACAAAACTCCGCCGGCAACGATCGCCAAGCTGAAAAAGGTATTCGGCTTCAAGTAAGCCTGGAAACCGCTTTCCGTCTAAATCACCCCCGGGCGTAAGCCCGGGGGTGTCTTCGTATGGATCGGGTGTCAGAATGCAGCGGCAGGATAAGACGGAGGAAAGCATGTCACGGACGCTGATACAGGGCGGTACCGTCATCACGATGACGCCGGGCGAAACCGGCAGTACCAGCCTCGACATTCTCGTCGAGGACGACCGGATCGCCGCGATCGGAGACATCGGGCGGGCGGACGGCGCCGAGGTGATCGATGCCACCGATTGCATCGTTCTTCCGGGCCTCATCGATTCCCACGTACATACCTGGCAGACAGGCCTTCGTGGCATTGCAGGCGACTGGACCGTTCCGCAATATATGCGTGCGATGCACGCTGGTCTGGCCACGTATTTTCGGCCCGAAGACATCCATATCGCCAATCTGATCGGCGCCCTGTCAAAGCTCGATGCCGGGATAACCACGCTCGTCGACTGGTGCCACAATAACCCCACGCCCGACCACACTGACGCTGCGATCGACGGGCTGGTCGATTCGGGCGCACGCGCGCTCTTCCTGCATGGCTCGCCCAAGCCGGACCCCAAACCCGGGCAAAAGCATTTCAGCGAAGTCGGTATGCCGCGCGGCGAGATCGACCGATTGCGTAAGGGACGCTTCGCCAGCGATGACGGGCTGGTGACACTGGGTCTCGCCGTGCTCGGTCCGCAATATTCCGTTTATGAAGTTTGCGAACAGGATTACCGGCTCGCACGGGAATACGGGTTGATTGTCAGTGCCCACACGGCTGGCGGGCCAATGATGACCCCGGGCACATTCGAGAAACTGATCGAATTGGGGCTCATCGACCAGCGCTGTAACATCGTCCACGCAAACAATTTCGACGACGATCTGGTGAAGGCGCTTGTCGATGCCGGCGCGAGCTTCACCGTCACCGCCGATGTCGAAATGCAGATGGGTTTCGGCTATCCGTTGACGGGACGCCTGCGCGCGCTCGGATCGCCGCTGACGATCGGCGCCGATGTCGAACCAGCGGTATCGGGAGACATGTTTGGCGCGATGCGGCTGACGATGGCCACCCAGCGCAACATCGACAATCTCGCCGCTCTCGGCCGCGGTGAAAAATTGCCCGATAGCGCGACGATTACCTGCCGGGAAGCGCTCGAATGGGTCACCGTCAACGGCGCCCGCATGATGGGGATGGAAAATTCCATTGGAAGCGTCGCGATAGGCAAGCAAGCCGATCTTATCCTGCTTCGTCGCGGTGACCTGAATATGTTCCCCGTTACCAACGTCGTCAGTTCCGTCGTGCGCCAGGCCACCGCGGGCAACGTTGACACGGTCATGGTCGCCGGCCGGATCGTTAAGCGCGACGGAAAGCTCCTTTTCGCCGATCTAGCGGAGAAGAAGAACGCTCTGCTTGAATCGGGCCGCCGGATTCTTTCCGATGTCGGGCTGCTATCCGACGCCTAACGGCGGCACCCCAGCTCAAAAAAACACCCCGGGTCGGACGACCCGGGGTGTTTTTTGGTAATCCTGACGATGGTCAGAACATATTCAGTTCCGGGATCGTCCGCAGAACCGGAAACCAGTCGCCAACCAGGGTTTGGGGCCAGGGAATGATCAAAAGCTTGTGGAACAGCATGTAGGACACCAACCAGACAGGTATGCCGACCAACAGCGTGACCTTCCAGCTTTCCTTACCCTCGAACCGCATATAACCAACCATGAACAGGAACATCGCGGGCAGCAGGCCGACAACCGCCGCCGCCCCGAAGAAAAACAGCAACCAGGCGAAATAATTGATCACCCGGCGCCTGATTTCCGCTCCCGGAAGGTCGCCGTAATCCGCGCTGATGTCGAAATGGACATCGCTTTGCACCGGCTGTGTGCCTCCCTCGCCCCTGCCGGGTATGCCATCCGCCTCAACGGCCACTTTTTCTCCCGGGGCGATAAACATCGCCGACAGAACAAGCCAGCCGATGAATATCATCGCTGCGATCGCAACCGTCTGCGGGATCAGCCGCGCGCCGAATTCCCAACCGGATGAGATACCGAACGCCGTCGCGAACAGGCCGAACAGGATTAGAGCGAATACGAAATCTGGATTGATCGCTTCTTTCTGGAACCCGAACTTGCTAGATTGCCGGTTCGCTTTTGCGCGAAGCCGATAGCCCTTAATGATCGGCGACAATACGCCGTACAGAGTTGCCAGGAAAATGACCGGTACATAGGGCGAAAACCGTACGTCGCCGTCGCCGAAATCGCGCCAGATCCACAGCCAGTCGGCGCCATAGCGTTCGACCGAGATGAACATATAGCGTTCGACCAGCCCGCCAAGCACGAAGCCCAGGATCAGCGGCGGCCGCGGCCAGCGCAGCCGCTTCATGATCCAGCCGATCAGGCCGAATATCAGCAGGGCGTAAATATCGCCCCACTGACGGGACCCCTGGAACGCACCGATATAGGTTATCGCCAGCACCACTGGCGCGAGGACACCGATACGGATCAACGCAACCTTGGCAAGCTGGTTTGCGAATGCGAAACAAATTCCGGCGCCCAGCACATTGGCAATCGCCACCGACCACACCAACGTGTATGTGACGTCGAGCCGCGTGGTCAGCATTTCCGGGCCCGGAACCAGTCCGTGGATCAGGAATGCGCCGAGAATGAGTGCCATCGAGGCCGAACCCGGCACGCCGAACGCGATGGTCGGCACCAGGGCGCCGCCCTCTTTCGCATTATTAGATGCTTCAGAGGCGATGACGCCGCGGACGTCTCCCTTACCGAAAGTTTCTGCCGCGCCTTTCTCGGTCCGGGCCGCGTGACCGTAGGCGATCCAGTCGATCACCGACGCGCCGATCCCCGGGACCGCCCCCAGAAATGATCCGATCGTGGCGCATCGAAGCACCAAAAACCAGTTTTGGAATGTATCCCTGATACCGTCGAGCTGCCCGAAGCGGGCATCCCGTTTCTGATCCTCCGCGTTCACGCTGATAGACTGCTTGGTGATCGCCATATCGGCAAGTTCCGGAACGGCGAAGAGACCGAGTGCCAGGGGCACGACCGGCAGTCCGTCCCACAGGTACAGGGAATCGAATGTCCATCTTAACGTGCCGGTCTGCGGGTCGTCCCCCGCAGTCGCAACCATCAGGCCAATACAGGCACCTGCGAGCCCCTTGAGCGGCGAGCCACCCGACAGAACCGCCACCAGTGACAGGCCGAAGACGCAGATAGCCAATAGTTCGGGAGACCCGATTTCGAGCACGATAGGACGCAGGATCGGTACGCTGATGCCGAGTAGCAGGGCGCCGAACAGCCCGCCGATCACGGACGCGGAAAACGCCGCGCCAAAGGCACGGCCGGCCTCGCCTTTTCGCGCCATCGGATAGCCGTCAAGAATTGTCGCCGCGGACCCAACGGTTCCCGGTACGCCGAACAAAACCGCCGGTATCGTATCCGACGTCACGACCACCGCCTGCAGACCCATCATGAATGCCAGCGCGGTATACGGATCCATATTGAACGTAAACGGCAGTAGCAGCGAAAGGCCGACAAGACCTCCCAGTCCCGGTATGACGCCGAGAACAAGGCCGATCAACACACCGAAAGAGAGAAATCCGAGCCTTTCGAGGCTCATCATGTTGTTAAACGCCAGTATGGCGTTTCCCAGCATATCAAGTTCCATTTAGCGCTCCCTGCGGGGCCATTTTTTGGCCCCTATATTCAACATACGCATGCGTACGGATGCAGTGGTATCAGACCGTTCTTGCGTGTCAAGAAGACTACGGTCACGTCCTCGTTAATTATGCACGTTATTCTGCGGCAACCGCCGTCGCATAATTAGGATGACGGGCGCTGACATCCATATTGAATATCTTCTGGGCGGTTTCGCCGAGTATGTTGCGCTTGGCTTTCTCGTCGATGAACGGCAGATCCCAGATAACGCTCGGAATGTCCATATCCCAATGCGGATAGTCCGACGCCCATAACAGCTGGGTTTCGGCATTCATCGCCTTGAAGGTTCCTTCCAGAAGTTCCATGTCATCGGGCATTTCCATCGGCTGCGTAGTGTAGAACATATCCCGCATATAGTCGCTCGGCAGTTTTTTGAGCATCGGGCATTCCGACGACCGCATCCGATACTGGGTATCGAGCCGCTGCATCAGGAATGGCACCCAGGAAATCCCCGACTCGATCCAGATCACCGGCATTTTCGGGAACCGTTCGTTCATGCCGTTCAGCACCCAGTTGGTGCAGTGGACGACATTGTACCAGGTAAAACCCAACGCATGGACGGCAAGAAACCGGTTGCAGGTGCGGAACATCGGATCATCCCAGTTGAATCCGGAATGGAACCCTATCGGCAAACCGCGTTCCTCGATGGCCGCATAAATCGGCATAAAATCATTGTGATGTACCGGACGGTGCCGAACCGATGTCACCATGAAACCGATCACGCCTTCCGCATCGCCAAAATCCTCGACGATCTTCAGCGCAGCCTTCGGATCATTGAATGGTAAATAGAGCATCGACTTCATCCGCGGCGAACTCGGCAGGATTTTTTCGACCAGCCAGCGGTTATAGGCCCGCGCCAGGCACACCTCGACATCCGCTTGCGGATGCATCGCCAGGCCCAGCATTGGCGTCGGGAAAACACAGGCGTAGTCAACGCCCATTGAATCCATCCACCTGTGGGTCAAATGCACATCCCGGTGAGCATCGTCTTTCGGCGTCTCTTCAAGACCGCGCAGCGGGTAACGGGTTACTCGGCCGCCGATATCCTGATAACCGACGCGCCCCAATGAAAACATCGACCCACGATGCGCGATCTGCTGCGCCGACCGGGCAAGCTGGCGCAACACGGGATCCTCGATGAATTCAACGATTTCGGTCATCGATTCAGATTCGTAGTGATGCGCGTCGACATCGATGATCAGCACATCTTCGAAGCCGCGCTGGTCGCGTTGCCGAGATGCATTCTGTAACAGCTTTTCGGTGTCAAATTCTTCGACACTCATGCGGAAATAGCGCTCGTTACCTGTGGGGAGTTCCATAGGCCCCGTCTCCCGTCTTAATTCCCTGAAGCCTTATTCTAGCCTGAAACGCACAATGCACAAATGCAATCGATTCAGCAGGCGAGCGACGGGCGCCGCTTTGGGACACGGAGAGTGCGAAACCGGGCAGAAATCCCTGCGTCAGCCAAAATTTGCTCAGACCAGTCCGGGCAACCAGGTCACGATGCCCGGGAACACTGCAAAAATCAGCATTCCAAACAGGAACATAAACACAAACGGCCACGCGGCGTTGTAGATATCGGTCATCGGGACGTCCGGCTGGACCCCCTTGAAGGCGAACATCGTATAGCCAAACGGCGGCGTTATCCCCCCAACCGTGATGTTGATCAGAAACAGCAGCCAGAACCAGATTGGATCGAAGCCGAGCGGCTGAAGCAGCGGCATATAAATTGGGATGACCACCAGCATCAGTGCGACCTGATCGATGAACAGGCAAAGCAGAAACGGTACCGCCATCAGGATGAACAGCAGGACCCAGCGGTTGACGTCGACCTCGCTGACAAAGCCAACCAGGGCTGTGGTCGTCCCGGAGAACGCCAGGAGTTGCCCGAACATTTTCGAGCTCATCATGATGGCGAGAATCATCGCGGTGATCCGGGTCGTCGAGTCGCACGCCTCCCGGATCAGTCCGGTGTTGAGACGCCCATATATCCACGCGACGATGAGCGTCCCGAGAACGCCCGTCCCGGCCGATTCCTCCGGTGTCGCGATCCCCGCCATGATGGTCCCGAGCACACCGAGAATGATGATCGTGAACGGGATCATCCTAACCAGCGCCATGCCCCGATCCGACCAGGTGACGTCCCCGACATCGTCGGCAACCGCCGGCGCCTTGGTCGGGTCGAGTTTCACGCGGATGATAATATAGG
>Ga0209403_10005599_pt1 | contig 13080 bp, 12 predicted proteins | sample ArcticOcean_MG_C_8_FD_187440 | JGI IMG/M metagenome (GOLD analysis project Ga0209403, IMG submission 187440) | Marine microbial communities from western Arctic Ocean - ArcticOcean_MG_CB11_86 (SPAdes) (version 2) | ecosystem: Environmental > Aquatic > Marine > Oceanic | place: Arctic Ocean... | reverse complement strand
GTCCTCGGGAACTTGGTACATTGGAAGCGTATCGTAAAACATGTTTGAGTCACTCGGTTTAGTACTACCTAACAATACCATAGTGCCCCTCAACACTTGGAAGCTTTGAAAGCGCACTATCCGGCGCAATCGCCCAAGGCGTACTACGAGCACACCTTGAACGACCTGTTCCGCAGGGCGTCTATTAATCTCACCACAGCAGCGAGCGCCGCTGGTCCGGGTGGCTGGCTATACCGCTTCGATCTGCCCACCACGATTGAAGGGAGGGTAGGCTGGGCGCAACTCACGCTTGCGAGATCGCGTTTACGCTCAACACGTTTGGCAACTCGAACGCGTCCGGCTTGCGAAGCACGACCTCGATGACCCAGTGGCGCAACAGCTCGCCCAGAAATGGTCGCAAACCGTATTGAATTTCGCAATAACCGGCGATGCTAATGGCGGCGGCATGCACAGTGGCCCAAGTATGAGGCGGATAGCGACACTCTTTGGTGATGGACGCCGAGTGCCGGATTGCTGACTGCGAACTGAATGCAGCTCACCGAAAGTTATGGGGCGGCTAAAAGCGACACGAAGTGGAGTCAGCTTGTGGGAGCGGCTTCAGTAGGTGTCGCAAAACACCCTATTCAGCACTTATTTCCGCGCTCGCGCGCCTCCGCTACGCTCCGCACTCGCACATCCATGCGTCCATTTGGCAACAAAATCATTCACTTACAGTGGCCGATTTGCTTGGCCATCCTACTAGCCACCAATGGGCCAGAACTCAGAGGCAGTTTAACGAAAGCCTCTTCAGCTGCGATTGGCCCGGTGCTAGACTTCTCCTCAAAATCGACAATAAGAGCAGCCGTCATGTTCGAACTCAGCGAAACGCTCATCACCGAACTACAATCCATGGACACGCCAACCGTCTGCAACGCGCTTGAGCTGCTCGTGCCGGAGCGACGCGGTTACGGCTACACGACAAAACCGCTCGTGTGCACACGCCCCGAGTTGCCACCGTTAGTCGGCATCGCACGGACCGCACGCATCCGCCGCGCACCCAAATGACGTGCGCGTCAAAGCTGCGCGCGAGACCTCCGACGGTTACTACGCTTACATCGATGCAGGGCTAAAACCGAGTGTTGTCATCATCCAAGACATTGATGGCGACCGCGCGTACGGGGCTTACTGGGGCGAGGTGAACTCCAACATCCATATGGGCCTGGGTTGTTGTGGCGTCATCACCGATGGCAGTGTCCGCGACTTGCCAGATGTTGCTACCGGCTTCCAGATGATCGCCGATCGCATCGGCCCGTCCCACGCATTCGTCCACGTAGTCGACTATGCGCAGAATATTACGGTAGCAGGCATGCGGGTGACCGACGGCGATCTCATCCACGCCGACCAGCACGGAGCCGTGGTCATTCCGCATGACGTTGCAGACAAGGTAAAGGGTGCGGCGGACGACGTGGCCAAGCGCGAGCGCATCATTATCGAAGCGGCACAACAGCCTGGCTTCGATATCGACCAGCTTCGTGCAGCACAAGGGGCGGCAGCAGAAATTTACTAACGCTTTATTTCAGCGGCTAGACGATTAGGGGAAGCGACCCTCGCGTGCCATCGAGGACAGATATGCTTACGAGCGATCACGCATTTGCTTTGCTGATTTGTATAGCCTATCCCGCGCTGAGCTTCGTCAGTTTCCGCCGCTTGCTCACCCAGATTTCCGCCGGAGAGGTAGTCAATCGACTACAGCTCTATCGCGGCACCATCCTGGGTCACTGGACTTTGTGTCTTGTCTGTCTAGGCGTGTGGGCCATCGCTGACCGGTCATGGGTTGAGCTTGGATTTGGCCTGCAAGCTGATATTCGATTTTCGCTTGCGGCGGTTCTGACCGTTCTCGGCATTGCTATTCTGCTAGTGCAATTGTGTCAAATGGAAACCGCAAACCAAGACGAAGTTGACCGCGTCAGATCGCAACTTGGCAAGCTCACGATCATAATCCCACGTACCCGCAGTGAGCTCGTTCGTTTTTACGGATTAGCCGTCACAGCAGGCATTGTTGAGGAGATTCTTTGGCGTGGTTTCCTAATCTGGTATTTCAACCAGTTCATGCCTTTGTGGCTTGCAGCGTTGGTTAGCGTGATCAGTTTCGGGCTAGCTCACGCATACCAGGGAAAGTCACAACTACCTCAACTAACGTTGGTCGGCGGCATTTTCACAGGAATCTACTTGCTGAGCGGTTCGCTCTGGTTGCCGATAATCCTTCATACTGCTGTCGACATTCTGCAAGGGCGGGTAGCTTACATAACGGTGCGGCGCAGCGATGACAAAAATGCTGCAAAATGAGAAATAGCCATTGCGCAAGGACAGTGATTAATGAGCCAAAGTCAATGCCAGGAACTGCTAGACGCGCTTGAACTAACGAGCGACACCAGGGTCGTGTTCAGTGGCCGCGACCCAATACTCCCAACCCGGTTCGCACTCGCGGAAACTGCAGCGGGCGCCCTAGGTGCCGTTGGTATTGCCGCCGCGGAAATCGGACTGATGCGAGGCACAGCCGAGAACCAAGAGATACGCGTCAACGTCCTACATGCAGGCGCCGCATTGAACAGCTATCGCTATCATCGGATCGACGACGGGATGGACCCGGTAGAGTCGCTCGGCGGTGCTGCGCAAACCGGGACCACGGCAATCTACCCGAGCAAAGACGGCCGCTTCTTCCACACGCACGGATCGTTCGATCCGGTCGGCATGTGTGGGGCGCTCGGTGTCGAGGATCCGACTCCTGAGAAGATGGCGGCCGCTGTAGCCGGTTGGGATGTGCTAGATCTGGAAAACCACATTGCCGAACTAGGCCACTGCGGCGCCATGGTCCGATCGGCCGACGAATGGGCGGAACATCCGCATGGCCAGGCTCTGGCACAAACGCCGGTTGTCGAAATCCTACGTATAGGCGACTCCGAACCGGAGCCGTTTACCGTCGCCAGCCGTCCTTTATCAGATATTCGCGTGTTGGACTTAACTCGCGTATTGGCCGGGCCCACCTGCGCGCGTACGTTAGCCGAACACGGGGCCGACGTTTTGAAAGTTGGCGCCGAGCACATCCCAACCATCGATTTTTTCGACCTGGACACCGGCCACGGCAAACGTTGGACACACCTGGATCTACGCCAACCGGCCGACTGCGCATCATTACGTACACTGGTACGCAACGTCGACGTGTTTAGCGAAGGCTATCGTCCAGGCGTCATGCGTCGACTCGGTTTCGGCACAGAAGAACTCCACGAAATGCGTCCCGGCATCATCAACGTTTCGATCAATTGCTATGGGCACAGCGGCCCTTTCGCGCACAAACCCGGGTGGGAGCAACTCGGGCAATCCGTATCGGGTATGGCGGTGGAAGAAGGTGGCGTGGGTGCGCCTCGGCTGGTTCCGGCTGCAGCTTGTGACTATACGACAGGTTACCTCGCCGCACTCGGAGCATTGGTTGCGCTATTGCGTCGCGCGCGTGAAGGCGGTAGTTACCAAGTACGGGTCTCCCTCGCACGCACAGGCATGTGGTATATGGCACAACCGCGGTTGCCGTCGCAATCCGAGCTTCCAGCCGATGTGCCATCGCGCGAGGTAATCGCTCCATTCACTACGCGGTCATCAACTCATATGGGCACGTTGATCCACTTAGCGCCTGTCGTCGAAATGTCGGCGACCCCGCCACGCTGGGAACTGCCGTCGCCGGGTGCAGGCAGCGCGCCGCCAGTCTGGCTCTAACGAATGCGATGCACGATTGGTAGGGAACGCGCAATATCACCCACATTGGCATATGCTAAAGCCGAGATAAGGAGGAATTGCAGATGTCTATCAAGAACCTATTCTGGTTAATGGCCGCGTTGCCACTCTTCGCTATTAATGCACACGCGGAGATTCCCCGCCTGGGTAACGGCAAACCCGATTTTTCCGGGGCCTACAATCTTTCGATGCTGACGCCTTACACCCGTGACCGTAAACTCGGCGAAAGAATGACATTCACCGCTGCCGAAGCGCGGGAGTTAATCAACGTAGCCACCGGGCGGGTGGATGAAGCGGCAGCGCCGATCAATCCCGATCGTGATGAGTTGCAGGCACTCGAAGGCGACGCCCGCGAGGCCGGCGTTGACCGATCTGGTAGCTTTACCCCCGGCAGCCACGACTTTCATTGGTTCGAATGCGGCGGACGTTACTGCGATCTATTTCAAATCGATGGTCAGTACCGCACGTCGATCATTATCGATCCTCCGAACGGACAAATGCCCGCGGTGACAGATGCCGGGAAGGCACGTCGAGCGACGCTCACTTCTCCCGGCCGCCCCGGCAAATACCCGGGCGAGGCGTGGTGGTTGGAGCAGGGGCTCGATCCCTATGGCAACCCGGAGAATATGGGGCTCGGTGACCGTTGCATCTTTGTGGGTATCGTCGTCCCGGCTCGGCCCGTGGTCTACAACAACATGCGCACCATTGTTCAATCAAACGATCGCATGTTGATCATGACCGAGTGGATGCACTGGCCGCGTGTGGTCCGCATGAACTCCGAGCATCTACCCGACGACATGCGTTCACTCGGGGGCGATGCTATCGGCTGGTGGGAAGGCGACACGCTCGTAGTGGAAACGACCAACTTCCTCGCGGCCTTGCGGGTACCGCGCGAAGGATTGCGGGTGATCGAGCGCTTTAGTCCTATCGACGAGGAAAGTTTCTTATACGGATTTACGGTGTACGACTCGGATTACGAAACGCCGTATACCGGTGAATTTCCGTGGCGCAAATCGGACGATCGCATGTACGAATACGGTTGCCATGAAGGCAATTACGCGATGACCAACACGCTGCGCGGCGCGCGAGTGCTGGAGCGCAAGTGGATCGAGAAGAACGCACCGGCCAAATCAGGCAATTAGCGTCGGTGGGGCACATCGAGAAGCTCGAATTCGGCTGCCTAGCCTGGTGCGAGTTCGCATCACTCCTTGGGATCAAACTGATCAGCGAAGCCGATCTTGACCTTGCGTGCTTCAATTGGGGATTTTCGGAAGAATACAAACAGACACCGCAGCGTTTGATGGACGGCCGTGATCGCGCGGGTTACCACCTGATGGTAAAAAACGGTGAGGTGGGTGGTGGTCCCTTTATTCCGGACGAATGTCTAGAACTGCCTGGGTTTCATGTCGCCGTGGAATGGGCGCTGATCGCTCACTCATCCTATTTGCCATTCAACACCGTCGGGCAGGCCGAGCGAGGCAAGGCACAGATCCGACTGCGTCGCGAACTCGCAGCGATCGGTATAGGTGACGGGCGCTGGGCACTGGAAGCCAGCGTTACTCGAAATAGCGACAAGGAGCCGGCTGCGCCTGAGGCCTGTCGTGCTTGTGGCGCGACAGATCATCAACGCGCCCTGTGCCCTGTGTGGCCACCTGGAACCGGTGAATCCCTAGCAGCTAACGCCGACAGCAAAAATGGCAAATGGCGTCTCAAGCGACCCCCTGAGCTCGAAGGGTTTCCGGAAAGCGACTGGGGTGTGCCCATTCTTCAGGATATGGACGAGGAGCAAAGAGCTCGATTCATCGGGCTTTTGCGTTAGTTTTAAGGCTGATGGCCACTACCATTCCTAGGCATTGCACCTCGAATATCTAAGGCCTGCCTTGGCCAAGTGCGAACACGACCAATTCTGCGTCTTCGGTGCCACCGCCGCCTGCCACGGCGATGTATTGCCGACCTTCGTGCATATAAGTCATTGGTGCACCGTGCAGACTTTTCTCGACTACAATCTGGCCCAGCACCTCACCGGTGTTTTTATCCATCGCGCGCAAATGGCCCCCATGTGCCACTCGATCACCCAACTCGTCGAGCGTTGCAAGAAACCCGACTAGGATCGTTTTCGTAACTAAGATTCCGCCCTCCACGACGCTGCCCGTTGGATACCGGCTGCCCATCGGCGGAAGATCCAAATGCTTGATCGCTGGGTGATTAATCGGGCCATCACCGACCGGCACCTGGAAGACATGTTCACCGGTTTTCAAATCGATCGCCGTGAGACGTCGATAAGGTGGTTTGATGAGCGGTAACCCTTGCGGGCCCTGGACCCTATGGTATTTGATCTCATATCTATAATCGGACGTACCCGGTTCCGTTTGTGACCTCGTCACAGTGTCGGCTGTCCTAACCACCGCCATGCCGATAGGATTAGTATGCGACTCCACATAAAGTATGCCCGAATCCGGATCGATAGATGCCCCCTGAAAGCTAGCCCCACCACCAGGCCCCGGAAGGTTATACGTAGCCAGCTTGCCGCCGGCACCTTCAACGATAAGCGGCTCAAACATCGGGCCCAGTCTAAGCGTGTTTGCGATCTCCAACGCCTCCGCTTTGATCTCAGGCGTAAAGTCAATCAGATCATCTTCACTCACACCTTGGCGGTCGAATGCAGGGGGCTTGGTGGGGAACGGCTGCGTCGGTGACAGCTTCTCACCAGGGACTAGACTGGCTGGGACCGGTCGTTCCTCAATAGGCCAGACCGGCTCGCCGGTCGCGCGGTCAAACACGTACGTGAACCCTGTTTTAGACACTTGGGCCACCGCTTTGATTAGTTTGCCGTCTACTTCCACGTCGATGAGGTTGGGTGCGGAGGCGATATCGTAGTCCCAGATGCCGTGATGAACAGTCTGGAAGTGCCATACTCTTTCGCCGGTTTCGGCATCGACACAAACGAGGCTTTCCGCAAATAGATTATCTCCGTGGCGCTCACCACCGTAGTAATCATTGGTGGGAGTCGAGGTGGGCAGGTAGACATATCCGAGTTCTTCGTCCGCGGCCATCATCGTCCAAACGTTGGTATTGCCCATCTTCTTCCAAGAATACTCGGCCCATGTCTCGGTAAACGGCTCGCCATCTTGCGGAATAGTATGAAAGCGCCACTTGAGTTTCCCAGTGCGTGCATCATAGGCGCGCACATGCCCTGGCGGATTCTCATTTTTGGATACATAGTCGTTGATCTTGGACCCAACGATTACCGTATTGCGCACAACTATAGGCGGGGCGCTATGTGAGATGTTCTCCATCACACGATCATCGACGCCTAGATCGCCCGTGAGATCAACTATACCGTTGTCGCCAAACGCCGGATCAGGCTTGCCCGTTAGCGCATCAACCGAGACCAATTGTTTACCTAAGGTTGCGATGAAAATTCGCTCGACCTCGCCATCCGTCCAATACTCGATCCCACGCGTACGACGTGGCCCTGAAGCGTACATTTGGCGCGCCCAACTGCGCGGATCGTAGAGCCACAATTGCTCGCCGGTCGCCGGGTCCAACGCCGCAACCTGTCCGTGCGACGTCGCCGCATATACGACCCCCCCGACCATCAATGGTGTTGCGGTGTAGTGGCCAGTTTCGTACGCACCACCCAAGCGTCGATCCGCCGACTCCCAGCGCCATGCAATTTCCAGCTCGCCGAAGTTGTCGGCTGTAATCTGATCTAGCGGCGAGTACTTCGATGACGCTAGGTCGTTCCCATGGTGGGGCCACTCCACCTGCCCGGCTTGGCTGACCGCTGGTGGAGCGAGGGTGGCAGATTCTCCTGAGTCGCTTGTAGGGGTGCATCCTGTGACCAAGATGCAGAGAGTCAGGGCAAGCAGATACCAAGGGCGTCGTTGCGTCATATTCTTCTCGAAATTATTGGGATCGGATCTAATTGAGTTCAATCCTCATGCCGGCCAGAGTTGCATACCACCGTCCACGCGCAGAACTTGCCCAGTGACATAAGACGAGTCCGATGTAACAAAGAACTCTACGGTTTTGGCGACTTCCATCGGCCAACCATAACGCGTCAATGCGCCTGTCGACACTTTGCGCTCGTCTTTTGTCGGGCGACTTGCCTCAAAGCGAGCAGTGATGATCTCCCCGGGAGCGATAACGTTGGCATAGACACCGTGTGGACGCAGCTGCGCTGCTAGGCATCGTGTGTACTCGTGCACCGCGGCTTTCGAAACGCGGTAAGACACCTCGGACAAGTAACCCGAAAGGCCGGCGGCGCTGCCGATGGTCACGATCCATCCTTCCTCACGCTCGATCATTGCGGGAGCGACAGCCCGACACGCCAAAATGCAGGTCATCAAATTGCGATCAAGAATGGTTTGAACGTCGGTCAAAGAAATCTCGAGCGCATCATTGACGATCGGTTTGCCAGCGTTCTCCGCCGTAACGCCCTTAGACCCGATATCGCCGCCAGCATTGTTGATCAGGATGTCTATCCGACCGAAGCGTTGTCTAATCTCGCCCACAACGCCCTCGACGACGGCCTCGTTAGTTAGGTCGCCGTGAACGGCCATTACTTCGGTGCCGTAATCGGCCGTTAGTTCTCGTGCGATCGCATTGAGGGAATCACCTTCGTTCAACTGCTGCGGGGAGGTAGGCGTCGTTCCGTGCACCACGACGTTCGCACCCAAGCTCGCAAGGTGTGCGGCGATGACTCGACCGATCCCGCGCGACGAACCCGTTACCCATGCCACTTTTTCGACCAGACGTTTGGCGTCCATTCAAATCTCCCCTCGGAATTGTCCTGTCGCTGTATCGGAATTCTTTCGCGGGGCTAGTCGTCATCCACCGCGCGCATAAAATCAATGTCGCGTTCGTCGTTGTCCGGCAGGGGAATCTCCACTACCCGTTCGTCCACGTTATCATACTCAAGCTGCAATGCCCGACACATGGTCGCGTGCATCTCGTACGTACAAGTGATGTAGGTCAGTTCCAGAATCTCCTCATCCGACAAATGCTCCTTGAGAATCGCGAACGTCCCGTCGCCCACACGACCACCCGCGAGAACCAAATCGTCGGTGTACGCCAACACGGCGCGCTCGATGTCGGTGAACAGATTAGTCGACGCCCAATGTGGAATCGCCTGGATCTGCTCTTCCGAAAACCCGCACGCTCGCAGCGCCTTGCAATGCTGAGAGAACACGAACTGACTGCCGCGAGCGAAGCCTGCGCGTGATTGGCCCAATTCTCGCAGCCGCGGGTCAAGCGAAGAGCCTCGATACAACTGAAACCCGGCGACCGCGTGGTTGAACACGGTCGGTACCAGCGCGAATACGGTCCACCAATCGCCCGGCGTGCCGGTGGCGGTGCCAGGCTGTTCGACCGGATCGCGATCCTTACCGAATAAAGCATCGTAGAGGCGCAAAATAGACGCATCGGCATCCGCCCGCTTGATCTGCTTCAATCTAGGCATGTGTTGGAATCCTTGTTAGTCGGTTTACCCCGTTAGACTCATGCTTTTTCGAGCGTTTGCTTTTCATCTTGCTGCTCACTGACAGATCGGAACTGCACGTCGTGCTCGTCCAACTCTCGCGCCCACGATGCAAACTCCAATTGAGTCCCGTCAGGATCTTTGAAATAGATGGATCGCACAAACGTGCTGGGGGATATCCCTTTGCTAACGCCCGTTTTGCTATCGTCGTGATTGACCACCTCAGTACACTCGATTCCAAGCTCAACCAATCGCTCCCGATAACTGTCCAGTTTTTCAGAGGCAACGTTGAAGGCAACGTGATTCATAGTGCCCGGCGTTGCAGTGATTTGCCGATGAGTCTTAGCATCAACGCTATCTGGCCCACCAGGAAACCAGAAAAATGCAAGCTGATCGCCGCCGCCACAATCGAAGAAGTAGTGCTTGCCATGACCTTCGCCAAGCTCAATGGTCTTGGTCAGTGGCATGTCCAAGACGCCCTGATAGAACTCAACCGTGCGGTCCATGTCTTCACACACCAACGCAAGATGGTTAATTCCAGTGAATTCGAAGTTGCTCATGAAAGCCCTCCCAAGCGGATAATCCGTTCCCTTAGGAGCCTACTCGCATGGATTGTGGGAATCTAGCCGGTACCCTATTGCGACGCTTGAAGGTCTTCGAGCTTAGGTTGATTGAATGGTGACTTGTAGGGGTAGTCTTCACCTACAACCTGGCCCGGACATTCTCCGGCCGGCGGAATAACCCAGTCACAGCCCGGCGTGGCGTCAGGTCCGTTCACCCAACAATCTAGAATCTCCTGAAAGTCCTCCGCCATACTCCCTGGCTCACGCGGGGGCATGTGATCATTGGGGTGCCAATGATCGCCCATGAACTCTTCAACGGTTTTCATTCCCATGCGATGGCACCCTACACAGCCGTTGTCTTCAATGTGGATCGTGCGCATGTCCCAATCGCTGCCGCCTATTAAATAGTAGGGGGTATTGCTCTTCTTGCGGCGGCCTGCAATGCGCGGAATAACCGGTTGACTATCGGCATGGGGAAGCCGCGCGCCATCGATGAAGGGGTTGTGAATGAACGGATCAGCTTGATGGCACGCAACGCATTGCGTTCGGCCCGGCGTAGCATACGCTTTGTCGAACGCGTCAGGCTCATCTACCCCGGGAAGTTTCCCCGTTAACCTATTGGTAACAGGATCAACAGACGTCCAATCCCGATTGTCACCGCTCTCGAAAAAAGCCGTCGCTCCCGTCACTTTGTTATATCCGATCATCTGCACCGAATCGGGAACATCGAAAGAATCAGTGTCCCGACCATCATGGCGGCAGAAACCTGCCCAAACCACATCAGGTAGGGGTGTCCCGTCAGCAGCCATCCCTTCGTAGCGCTGCACACTGGATCCGGACATACAGTCCCCGACTTGTAAGCTCGGGTTGTCGCATTGGTGCAGGCCAGGATTGCCTATGGTCTTTATACCGTCAACATAGATCGGCATTTCAACGCTCGTGCCGCAATCAATCACCGGCGGAATGCCTAATTCAGGTTCGATCATTGCGGCATATTCCATCGGCGTGGACTCCGTACCGTAACTGTTGTTTTCCGGCGTGCAGGCATTCCATGCTTGCGTTGAAGCTTCCGTGCCCGAAGCTTGCACGTCGGCCGTCGCCCGGGGGATAACCCCGATATCTGTTCCGACGAAACTGACGCTAATAGCAATGGCAGCAACGAGCGCTATGGTACGAACCTTCATGCCTTTCCCTAAACAAGCCCTCAACAAATTTACGTGAACAGCAAGATAATTCAAACTGCTCTCATAGCGAATGCTACCTGCCTAACGTGAGAACACTCAAGCACGGCAGGTTGCTAGCCAAAACCGGAACTCACAGTTGATTAGGGGACCTTGCTTGCGTACACGGATATTTTTTCTATTGGCTCTGTTTACAGCAAGCGGGCCGCAGGCGGCGGATGGCGCCAAGATCGCTGAGCGATGCAGCGAGTGCCATGGCACGGGGGGCCACAGCGAAAATCCGCAAGTACCTTCCATCGGCGGCTTCCCAGCCTACGCGACCCTGGACCTTCTGCAGAGCTACCGCCTTGATGACCGCACTGCCCGCCCATACGAGGACGCCAACGGTATTGAAACCAACATGAGGGTAGTAAGCGAAGGTCTCTCCGCTGCGGAAGCCGAAGCGGTGGCGGATTATTTTGCTGGCCAGCCCTGGCAACCGCACGAGCAAGCATTTGACGCGGCATTGGCAAAACGCGGCGCCGCCGTCCACGAGATTAAGTGCGATAAATGTCACTCGGATTTCGGTAGCGATCCCTACGATGAGCAGGCGCTCGTGCTCGGCCAGTGGCGCGACTATCTAGAACAAGAATTCAAGAACTTCGACGCAGGCAAACGCAAGATGCCAGACAAAATGGGGAACAAATACGACTCGTTATCGGCTTCCGACAAACAAGCCATCCTGGAGCTCTACGTGAGCGGCGGTGACTTTTAGGGCAACGACACCGTTGCGGTCGGCGGCAAAGGTTCAGTGTGCGCAACGCCCTTGTGACAAGCGATGCATGTTTCGCCCTCTTGCTCTGCTCGCCGATGGCGCCGAGCCACGCGCCGCGCTTGGTTTTCGTAGTCCATTGCCGTAAACGTATGACAGGCCCGACATTCCCACGAGTCTGCAGCAGTCATCTTGTCCCATACAACATTCGCCAACTTCCAGCGCCGCGCTTCGAATTTATCCACAGTGTCTATCGTGCCAACGACTTCGTGATACACATCCTTGGCCGCGAACAATTTAGCTTTCAGCATGGGCCCCAACGATTGCGGCACGTGGCAATCGGCGCAAGAGGCATTACTTACGTGCGCCGACTGCCGGTACTCGGCAGCCACGGTATCCATCGAATGGCAGGACGCGCAAAACGCGGTGGTATTTGTATATTGCAGCACCGCGCTGCCACCAAAGGTGAACACGAATCCGCCGGCAAGCACGGCCAGCAACGAAAGAACAACTCCTTTTGGCAACCGCATACTACGCCTCAGGTTGAAGTCTGGCCCCAGGCTTGGCAGTCCATCTCCTGCTCATTGGCTAGTTGGCCGCACAGTCCCAGCTACTGGCGTCATCGACATTGCCTCGACCGGAATATTTGGCAGACTGCGGATGTGGGCACAGCGGCCTGGTAAACACTTTGGCGTCTTTCGCTGGCTCGATGCCCGCGAAAATATCCTTCATCGCCACAATGCCGGGTTGCTTGCCGATGATGCGCTCCGGCGCTTTGCCGTTCTCCACCCAATCAACGATCGGGTCGACGTAGTCAGCCTGCCAGGGGCCGGGGCCGCCCGCGCAATGCTGCATGCCAGGCACCATAAACAGACGAAAAAACTCACTGGTATTTTCCGCGCCGCCGTTTTGCGCCTCGGCAAGACTCAGATAGTCCAGTGCCCGTTGCGGCCGCAACGGATAGTCATTCCAGCCCTGGTACATCAATAGTTTGCCCCCACGATCCTGAAATTCACGCAGCTCAGCGGAATTGACATCCATTACGGCCGCCGCATCGTTCAGTTTGTCTCGATCCCGAATCGGATCGAAGGTATTTGGATCAAATGAGGGATCCCGATAAAGCAGGTCTCCCAGTATCGGGATCATTCTTCCCTCATGCGGCACAACAGGCCCTTGGGGTGAAGCGACGTCGCTGGTTCCGCCAACCCCCCACGAACCCCAGTCACCACCATTTTCAACGCCCGGCATCACGCCGTGTGCCAGCACCGCGCCCGTATTCAGATCAACAAGACCGCCGTAGAGAAATTTTGCAGTCCTAATCTGACCCTCGGACAAGCA
>Ga0209403_10005598_pt1 | contig 13080 bp, 6 predicted proteins | sample ArcticOcean_MG_C_8_FD_187440 | JGI IMG/M metagenome (GOLD analysis project Ga0209403, IMG submission 187440) | Marine microbial communities from western Arctic Ocean - ArcticOcean_MG_CB11_86 (SPAdes) (version 2) | ecosystem: Environmental > Aquatic > Marine > Oceanic | place: Arctic Ocean... | reverse complement strand
GTTGAAATTTTTGCGCCGTCATCTAATCGTATTAACCGAACCCCTTGTGTGTTTCGACCTATTACATTTATATTTTCAACTGGTTGACGAATCATAATTCCTTGATCAGTAATAATCATAATATCATCCGTATCTACAACTTCCATAATGGTTACTAGCTTACCAATTTTATCATTACACTTAATGGTATAAACTCCTTTACCACCACGATTCTGTGTACGATATGCCTCTACATCCGTTCGTTTTCCATAACCCTTATCCGTGGCCGCAAGAATACTCCCATCACGTTTAACCACTAACATTCCAATTACAAAATCATTTTTAAAACTCATGGAAATACCACGAACACCCATGGTTTTTCTTCCTGTTGATCGTATGGCATTCTCCGCAAATCTAATCGCTTTACCACCGCTGGTTGCCAAAACAATATCTTGATCACCATTAGAAATTTTAGCTTCAATCAACTCATCATCTTCACGAATTTCAATAGCATAGATTCCACCTTTTCGTGGTTTACTATATAAACTTAAAGCGGATCTTTTAATTATTCCTTTTCGGGTAGCCATAACGATGGAATCGGTATCATTAAATTCTTTTACAGATACAAAGGCTTTTACTTTATCACCAGGTTCACAGCCGATAAGATTTACAATTGCACGACCTTGGGATGTTCTTGATCCTTGTGGAATTTGATGTACTTTCAACCAATAACATTTTCCACGATCAGTAAAAAATAACATAGTACTATGTGCAGAGGCGATAAACAAATGTTCTACAAAATCGTCTTCTCTTGTATTTGCACCCTTCATTCCACGCCCACCACGACGTTGTGTTTTCCACGTTGCTGTTGGAAGACGTTTGATATACCCATTATGCGTAATCGTAATAACCATGTCATCGTCAGCAATCATATCTTCGATTGATAAATCACCACTAAACGGAATTATTTCAGATCGTCTATCATCACCATATCTTTCATTAATTTCCGATAATTCTTCGCGAATAATATTACTTTGAAGTTCGTAACTTTCAAGGATGTCATTTAATTTTTTAATTAATAATTGAAGTAGACTATACTCTTCTACAACCTTATCAACCTCCATTGAAGTAAGTCTTTGTAGTCGCAGATCTAAAATAGCTTTTGTTTGTTTTTCAGAAAACTTAAACTTTCCAATTAAAGAATTACGTGCTTCTTCAGGGTTTTTAGAACCACGTATAATACTAATAACTTCATCAATATTTTCTAGGGCTACCTTTAACCCCTCAAGGATGTGTGCGCGATCTTCTGCTTCAATTAATTCAAACTTTGTTCTTCGAATAATAACCACACGTCGGAAATCTAAAAAATGAACCAACATCTCTTTTAGATTCATCACTTTAGGAACTCCGTTTGCAAGAGCCAGCATTATCACGCCAAATGAATCTTGTAATTGAGTGAGTTTATAAAGATTATTTAATACAATATCGCCTATGGCATCTCGCTTACATTCAACAACAACCCTAATGCCATCTTTATCTGATTCATCTCTTAAATCAGAAATCCCTTCAAGACGCTTGTCGCGAACTAAATCTGCAATTTTTTCTACTAAATTTGCTTTATTTACTTGATATGGAATTTCAGTAATGATAATAACTTCTTTACCATTAGGGAGCTCTTCAATGGTTGCACGACCTCTCATAATGACACGTCCACGACCTGTTTTAAATGCACTATGAACACCATCAATGCCCATAATATATCCACCAGTTGGAAAGTCTGGACCCTGGATATGGTTTTCAATCAATTCATCAATGGTAATGTCCTTATTATCAAGAATTGCGCTTAAACTGGAAATTAATTCCCTCAGATTGTGTGGTGGGATTTTGGTCGCCATTCCCACGGCAATACCATCTGCACCATTCATGAGAAGATTAGGGATTTGAGTTGGCATAACTGTTGGTTCTTCTAAAGTATCATCGAAGTTAGGTTGAAAATCAACAGTATCTTTTTCAATATCCTTTAGCATTTCTGATGCCACACGATCCATACGGGCTTCGGTATATCTCATTGCAGCTGCATTATCACCATCTATGGAACCAAAGTTTCCCTGCCCATCCATAAGTGGATATCGAAGTGACCATGGTTGTGCCATGCGTACCAATGAATCGTAAACTGAACTATCACCATGTGGATGGTATTTACCCAACACTTCACCTACAATTCTGGCACACTTTTTATATCTACGATTCCATGTTGCACCCAAATCTGAGGTTCCATACAACACTCTTCGATGAACTGGCTTTAAACCATCTCTCACATCTGGTAATGCACGACTAACAATAACCGACATTGAATAATTGAGGTAGGATTCCTCCATTTCCTCAACAATGTCGCGGGGTTCTATATGGCCATGTTTCAATTCTTCTTCAGACATATTCTTCCTTAAATATCCAAGTTAGATACAAATTTTGCTTTTGATACAATAAATTCACGCCGAGATTCAACGACTTCTCCCATCAATTTAGAGAAAACTAAATTAGTCTCAACTAAATCGTCTATGGTCACTTGATAAAGTGTTCGCGTTTCTGGGTCCATTGTGGTTTCCCATAATTGCCCCGGATTCATTTCACCCAAACCCTTATAGCGAGCAATATCTACTTTCTTATCGCCCGTTTTTAAAGTTTCTAACAATCGATCTCTTTCTTCATCTGAAAACGCATAATGCTCTTGCTTGCCTTTTGATAGTTTATATAAAGGTGGTTGGGCGATGTACACATATCCACCCAAAATAAGTTTTGGCATCTTACGATATAAAAAAGTAAGAAGAAGTGTTCTAATATGACTACCATCTACATCTGCATCAGTCATAATGATAATTTTATGATAACGTAATTTTTCAATATTAAAATCACCTGCAGAAGTTTCCTCAGAATCAGAATCACCACCAAACCCTGCACCCAAAGCCGTAATTATAGTTTGGATTTCATTGTTTGCCAAAAGCTTGTCAATCCTTGCTTTTTCTGCATTTATAACCTTACCCCGAAGTGGTAGAATCGCTTGAAATTTTCTATCTCTACCCTGTTTGGCAGAACCACCAGCAGAATCACCCTCCACCAGGTAAATTTCACTTCTTGCTGGATCTTTTTCAGAGCAATCTGCAAGTTTTCCAGGAAGTGCTGAAATGTCTAATACATTTTTTCTTCTAACCAATTCTCGAGCTTTTCTTGCAGCCTCTCTTGCGCGAGCGGCATTTTCCGCCTTCCAAATAATTTGCTTTGCAATATTTGGGTTTTGTTCAAAGAAATCCGAGAGTGATTCCATTATAATTGAATCACAAATTCCCTTTATCTCACCATTTCCAAGTTTGGTTTTGGTTTGTCCTTCAAACTGTGGCTCTTGTACTTTAATAGACAAAACCGCCGTCAAACCCTCCCGCACATCATCACCACCAAGACTAAAGGTTTTCCCTTTAATCGGTTTAAATAAATTGTTTTTAGATGCATACTGATTCAGCGATCGAGTGAGTGCTGATTTAAATCCAGCCAAGTGAGTTCCACCCTCAATTGTATTGATATTGTTTACAAACGTAAGCAAGGTTTCGGTATATGAATCATTATATCGTAAAGCTAGATCTACTGGCGTACCATCTTTTTCACCTTTAATGTGCACCGGCTCATCAAACACAGCATGGTGATTTTGATCAAGATGAATAACAAACTCAGATAGACCACCTTCATAGAAATGTTTTGACTTTTTATCAGAACATTCATCAGAAAAATAAATAGTTATTCCACTGTTTAGGTAGGCTAACTCTCTTAATCTTTCATCAATAATATTAAATTCATAATTTTGATTAACAAAAATTTTATAATCTGGATAAAAGGTGATTATAGTCCCCGTCTTTTCTGTGGTGCCAATCTTTTTTAACTCATTTTTGGTAATTCCAATTTCATAAGTTTGTGAATATACGTTTCCATCTCTATGAATTTCTGCAGTACATTCTCTTGATAGTGCATTTACAACAGAGACCCCAACGCCATGCAATCCACCAGAAATTTTATATGAATCTTTATCAAACTTACCGCCTGCATGAAGAACGGTCATTACAAGTTCAAGACCTGATTTTCCTTCTTTTTTATGAATATCAACAGGTATCCCCCTACCATTGTCTTCTACAGATATTCCACCATTTTTCAGCATGACAACATGAATTGTATCACAATGACCCGCCATGGCCTCATCAATAGAATTATCCACAACCTCCCATACCAAGTGGTGAAGTCCTTTTTTACCCAAATCCCCAATATACATAGCGGGGCGCTTTCTAACCGCCTCAAGTCCCTTTAAAACGGTTATACTGTCGGCGGCGTAGTCTTGCGATGGGCTTTTTTTATTTTCTTCACTCATAAAAAACGAATGTCCTTAATTTTATTTTTATCTAATTTTAAATTTATTTTTTCTATAATATCACTTTTTTGAAATAAAAGTTCATTTCGCCAAACTGGCGTTTTAGTTTTAATAAACAAGACACCCTTTTTAAAGCTTTTGATAGTTGTATTTTCATTTATTGATGTTCCCACACATTCTTGCCAAATATTAGAAATGTTTCCTTTTTCAAAAGTGGGTCTTAATTTTTCTTCGCCTAAAATCTCTAATAGAGACTCCTTTATGCTACGGAACATAGCTCATTATTTTTCTTTAATTTTATAAAATTCACCTTTTCAAAATTATTAAAATATGATTCGACACTATTGTCCGTTGTTGTTATAAATGTCTGATATTTATTGTCAATAAGTTGAAGAATTTTTTTTCCTCGTGAGCTATCAAGTTTTGCAAATAAATCATCTAACAACAATACTGGTTTTTTGTTAGTTATTTTATGAAGATATTTAACCTCAGCCACCTTCAAAACAACTAAAAATATTTTTTTCTCACCCTGCGACGCTTGATCTTTAATATCAATATTTCCAAAGTAAAAATTGATTTTATCCTTATGTGGACCAACGCTTGTAATCCCCCGAATTTTATCTTTTTCGAAACGTGATTTAAGGTCTAATAAAAGACTTTTTTGATTTTCATATTTTGGTGGTTTATGTTCTATCCTCGCCAGTTCAGATGGAATTATTTTTTCCCAGAATTCTTTAAAGTATACATTAAATTGTTCAAAAAAATCAATTCTATACTGCCAAATTTTTTCTGCTAACACGGGTAACTGTTCATCCCATACAACAATTTCACTGTAAGGCCTCTTTGTCCCCAAACATCTGTTCCGCAATTTAATAATTTTACTATATCGTGTTAAAGTGTGCAGATAATCCTTATTGGAAATTGAAAGAATTTTATTTACATACGTTAATCTGGCACTATTGCCACCAGAAACTATATCAATATCTTCTGGGGATAAAACTATACTGGGGAACACTCCTATTAAATCTGAGTTTTTTTCAACAACCACTTCATTGATTTTAATTTTTTTTTGAAGTAATGTTTTTCGATATGTAATTTTTTTTTCTACTTTCCCAGAAACATGTCCAACGATACTCATTACTTCTGTATCAATTTTTTGAATATTTTTTCTATATCCAGACCTAAAGCTTTTTGAAATTGACAACGTGTGAATTGCTTCAAGAATTGTTGTTTTTCCTACACCATTTTCTCCATAAATCAAATTAACACCATTAGAGAATTCCATTTGATATGAAGAAATTGAGCGGATATTTTTTATCTCAAGATATTTGAGAAACATTAAAAACTAATCGTTAAGCCTTATTGGCATTAACAGTGTTGTTTTTTCTTCGCCAGCCATTTGTTCTTTGGGGAGAAATATTCCAGCACTTAGCGGTGATTTAAAAAGAATCTTAATTTCTTCTGTGTTTTGGTTTTTTAACACATCTCCCAAATATTGAGAATTATATCCAATTGTCATCGGCTCTCCTGAATATAAACAATCTATTGATTCTTTGCCGGTTGTAATGTTTTCTGGATCTTCTGTAGAAATTGTAATTTTATTTGTATCTAAAGATAGGGCAATCTGCTTTGTTGATTTGTTTGAAAAAATAGATACTCGTTTTACCGATCCAGCTAAATCGTTTTTATTTATAGTTAATTCACACTCATTATCTTTAGGGATTACGCTTTCATAATCGGGATATCTATCTTTTATAATTCTTGATGATACTCGAACTCCCTCAAGATTTATCATAATATGGTTTTCCCCAATTTGTAGAGAAAGTGATTCATCCTTGTTTAAAAATGGTTTTAATAAAGATAAAAATTTAACGGGTATTATCACAGAGCCCTCAAAAGAGCCTGATTTTAATTCTACTTTCTTTAAACGAACCAGGCGGTGTCCATCAGTTGCAACAGCCGTTAACCCTTCTGTTGTCATATTGATTAAAACACCTTGAAGCACCGGTTTCAATTCATCTTTACTTGTAGCATAAATGGTACTCTCAATAATATTTTGAAATTCTGCTGATGGCACAACAAGGTTGTTTCCAAGTTCAACTGTTGGTTCTGCAGGAAATTCATCAGCAGGTTGTCCCATAATCGTATATTTACCACAAGTGCTTTTTATGTTTACTTTACCAATATCAGAAATATCAAAATGTAAAAATTCTTCGGGCATTGCACTGGTAATATCCAATAATGTGTTTAGGGGTATTGCAATCTTTCCTTCCTCAGCCTCTTCAGTTTCTAGATTTACCGAAATATAAACCTCTAAATTTGTAGCCCTAATTGATAGTTTATTGGCGGTTATCTCAAATAAGGCACAGCTTAAAATAGGCAATGTTGATCTGGTTGGGATTGCCTTGTTTGCGTGTTGTAAAGAATGCAAAAGTGTGGCTTTTTCCACTGAAAATTTCATTTTGTTTTTTCCTAGTTTTAACTCGTTAATGTGATGTTAAAATCAATAGGTAATTTTATCTTCAAATGGGGGTTTTATTCAAGACAAATACACAAAATAAAGTCTTTAATAATTATATACTTTAAATACTTTATTAGAATATATTTTTATTGTTTTGGCTGTTTGTTGAAAACTTTTTTAGCCACCTCAAAACCCTTGAATTCTATTGTTTAAAATAGTAACAATTAAAGGATTGCTTTATGTGGATAATTCTGTGAGTAAGTTAATAACTTTAATCTTTTGTGGTTAAACTTTACGGATGAAAAATTTTAATGAAAGTTTTACGTTTATTTTCTTCTAACCAATTTAAAAAAATTCTATTTATTTTATCATTTTTTGCAAATTCTTTAATTGGTTTCCAAGAATTTGCAAGTGTTGGTTGAACCACTTCGGTTTTTTCAAAAACATATGCAAGATATACAGATTCATTTTGTGATTCAAAAGGATATGAGATGGAGTTTGTTGGAACGCTTTCTATTGAAGACAGTACATCAAGGGGAATTGAATTAATGTCTACCGCAGGATAAACGCCAGAATTATTTTTTAAATCATATTTTTTTTCTAATGCTAAAGAGTCAAATAAACCAGGATCATGTTGCGCCTTTGAATAGAGTTCCCTTATTTCTTTTAATACAACCTCCTTGTCTTCATTAGAGGGTTTGAGAAAACGTAAGATATGTCGAGTATGTATACGTTCTCCTTTTTTATCAAGCAGTTGAATGAGATGGTAACCAAAAGGTGAAAGTATGGGCTCACTAATCTCATTTATAAGAAGCGAAAAGGCGGTTTCTTCATATTCAGAAACCAAAGTCCCCCTTTTCATATATCCTAAATCCCCACCAACTGCCGCGGAACCAGGGTCTTGAGAATATTCTTTTGCTATATCCTCAAAAGAAGCACCCTCTTCAATCTCTTTTTTTAGCTGACGGATTAAGTTTAATTCTGTTAGCGTTGACTTTTCACTGGGAAGAAAGGGTAACTCTATTAAACTAAATTTAATTTTTGCTGGCGATGGAGGTAGCGAATCTTTATATGTGGAGTAAAAATCTTGAACCTCTTTTCGTGAAACGTCAACATCTGAAAATAAACTGTAGCGAAACCGATCAATAAGAATCATATTTTTAATTTCAAGCCAATAATCTTTTTTTATTTGTCTTATAGGTTGCCCCAGGGCCTCCTCTAAAGCTTTTTCTGATCCAGCCCGTGCAATTATTTCAGACAATTGTTGTTCAAGGGCACTATCCACCTCTTTTGTTGAAACCTCAAGGGTCGTATCTTTTTCAGCAGCAGCAAGCAAAATATATTGATCAACCATGTTTGATAGTGTTTCATTATAAATGCGTTCAAAGGCATATGGATTTTGAGAAACATCTATCCCTTGTTGCATTGCAATCATTTGAGACTGCTGAAATACATCGGTGTGTAAAATTGTATTATTTCCCACTACAGCCAACAAACCATCAACCGGAGCTTCATTTGCCCCAAGAATTGAGAATAAAATAAAAAACAAAAAACTAGTTTTCTTCAAGGGTGTCTCCATTAAAAAAACTTTGATTAATAGTAATATTTAGTTTTTCAAACAATCCAGAAACTCCATTTTCTTTAGTTCTATTTTGCGATTCTCGGGTCAATAAAGATTCAATGCGAGTATAGACTTTTTTTAATTCAGAATATTGTTCGGGAAGCTTTTCTTCAAGGCGAATAATTGAAAAACTTCTATCTAAATTTTCAATTACAGATGAAACTTCACCAATTCCTAAAGTAAAAGCAACCCTTCCCATATCATTATATTTTCCTTCAGAGAATGGCTGCATTAAACCTCCCTTAGAGGGATTGGTTTTACTAAATAATATTGCAGCCTCCTCAAAGCTTAATCCATATTGGATTTCTAATAATAAACTATCAGCGAGTTCTTGATTTAAAACCTTTATTTCACGAACCACCACCTTAATGGGGTCTTTATATTTAACCTCTTTATTTTTTTCATAATAAAGTTTTATCTGAAGGGAGTCTGGTTTTGGTGCAGTATTTACCAACCACTTTAAATAGGTATCATAAAGAAGAGAATTTTCCATTGACTCAACTTGATTTATATATAAGCTTTTATCATATATTTTATTTTCTATGCCCAATTTTACAGCAATATCTTGAAGGATGATAATGTTAAATGCGGCTTTAATATTGTCTATAGTTTCTAAATTTGGATGTCTTGAAGAGGGTGTGCCACGAAGCTTTTGTGAAAACCATTTAATCCCCAAGCCTTGATTATTATATACACAAATTACATCAATATCGTTGGCATCATCAAAAAGCGAAACTAAATCAACCCTATATTGTCCCGATATTTTTTTACGATCCTTCTCCTCCAAAACAAGATCAACAACTTTTAATAAAGCATTGTCATTATATTGTACTCTTGCACCAGAAAGGCTTAATGAATCAAATTTTGATGCTGCTTCCCTAAGAAGATGAGAAACGGTTCCGCGACTGGCATTATAAACAACAGTTTCTAACTCAACACCCATTATTTCAGCATGTTCAGAGGCCCTTTTCTTTTTCACTAAAATGAGATGATATCCATAATCTGTTAAAACAGGATCTGAAATTGCATTAATATTTAATTTAAATGCAGCGTCTTGAAAGGTACCAAAAGTACGACCCCAACCAACCCAACCCAAAGCCCCACCATTCTTTTGAGCACTTGGATCATCAGAGTGTTTTTTTGCTAAGGTATCAAAAGATAAACCGGCATTAAGCTTACTTTTAATGTTTTGGGCTAAAAGAAACGCCTCATCTTTTGTTCGATCTGGGGGTTGTTGAAGCCGAGAATTTTTATAAGCCACCAATATATGAGAAACATCTATTTCAAACTTGATATTATTTCGTGTTTTAGAAAGGGCTTCTTCAGAAACGAGAGGCTTAGCAACAAGCTCTTCGTAAACAGAATTGACCATCACCATGCTCGACCGATCTCTTAATTTTACAGCAATGCTCGGGTCATTTAGAAAGCCAAGTGATTTTGCCTGTATGGCACAAGCCTCTCTTTTGATGTAATCATTTAACATTCGATCTTTTTGTTTCTCATCACTTTTTGACCATTCACCTTGGCCATATTTAGTGAAAAAATCTTTTTCTGAAAAAACACGATCCCCAATGGTGACAACATCCATTGAAAAACTGAATGAAATTATTATTAACACATAAAGCAAGTGCATAAATTCTCCGTAAAATTATAGTTTAATTATAGCCTGTAATTTATCCATAAACATTAAGACCTTTGAAGAAATATCTTCATCCCTTTCAATGTTAAATAGAATACATAAATTATCATTTTTTTGAGATTTAAAATGATATTTCCAACCCATGGAAGCAGATAGTTCCGGAAGTGATTTAAAAACTAGATCCACGGAATGTTCCAAAGTAGATTGACATAAAACAATTGAAAGAAGAGAATCCCTTTTTTCAATTGATAGCACCCCACAAGAAGCCGCAGAAACCTTCATTTTCCAATTATTTATTAATCGTTGGATAGAGTTGGGAAATGGACCAAAACGGTCAATCAATTCATATTCAATATTATGTATATCTATCATAGAATTAACAGAGCTAAGCTTGCGGTAAAAGGAAATTCGAATTGAAGGTGATGATATGTATTCTTCTGAAATTATTGCATTCTTGTACATGTTTACAATCACATCCTGAGGTAGAATATCTGCAGTTTTAGTATCCTTTAGTTTTGATAAAACCTCTTTAATGTATAGTGAATATAACTCAAACCCAACACTTCCCACACCGCCACTTTGTTTATATCCAAAAACAGCCCCAGCTCCACGAATTTCCAAATCCATATTAGAGATATTATATCCTGCCCCTAAGTGAGTATTTTCTTCAATCGCCTTTAGTCTTTTAAAGGCATCCCGCTTTAAGACCCTTCCTTGTGGTAACAATAGATATGCATAAGCTTGCCTTATTCCTCTGCCAACACGCCCTCGAATTTGATATAATTGGGACAATCCGAACTGTTGCGCATTATTAATAATAACGGTATTTGCATTAGCAATATCTATCCCCGTTTCAATAATGGACGTGCAAACAAGAACATCAATTTCTTTATTTACAAACAGGCTCATCACCCGCTCTATTTGCCGAGAAGGCATTTGACCATTTACAATTTCAATTGAAATTGAAGGGAGTAATTTTTTAAGATAAGATACATAATTAGGTAAAGTTTTAACATCGTTATGCACAAAGAAAAGTTGTCCCTTTCGATATTTTTCATTTAAAATAGCAGATTTAATGAGGGCATCATTAAAATATGAAACTTGGGTTTCAATTGGTAATCGAGATTTAGGGGGCGTGTTTAATGTTGAAATTTCCCGAATACCAGCCAGGGCTAAATTTAATGTTCTGGGTATTGGAGTGGCAGACATTGATAAAATATCAATAGTGTGTTTTATTGATCTAATTTTTTCCTTTTGCTTTACGCCAAAACGGTGCTCCTCATCAATAATAATCAATCCAACATTATTTAAATAAATATCATCATATAAAACCGTATGTGTTCCCACAAGGACATCAATTTTCCCCTCTGACCAAGCCTCCTTAATTGTTTCAATTTCTTTTTTGGTTTTAAAGCGAGAAACAGAATTTACAAAGGCCCCAAAAGTTTTAAGCCGATTCTTAAATGAACTTTCTAATTGTTGAGCCAATATAGTAGTAGGCGCAAGCACAAGTACAAACTTTCCATTTAATATAGCCCTAAATGCGGTTCGAATGGCAATTTCGGTTTTACCAAAACCCACATCACCACATAACAATCGATCCATGGGGTTATTATTAGCCATATCGTTTGAAATTTCATTCCAAACACGCCCTTGATCAACCGTTTCATCATATGGAAATTGATTTATAAAAAGAGATTCAATTTGCTCATCAGCAATAAAAGGGGGCCGAGTTATCTTACTTCTTAATGCATATGCTGATAATAATGATTCTACAACCTCATCGGCCTGTTTTTTAGCATTCCTCTTCTTTTTCTCCCACACACCTTTTTTATTTAAAGAATCTAAGATTACATTTTCAGTATCTGCAGTGGCATAATGGCTTAGTTTATGTAGATAGTTGATATCAAGAGAAACCAATCCTCCATTTAAATATTCCAAAACTAACAATTCCTGCAACTCACCATCATCAGACTCAAGAACCTTTGATCCCCTAAAGAGCCCAACACCACAATCCTGGTGGACCACAAAGTCCCCAACATGGAGATCGGCATATTTAAATGTATTTTTAACAGAAGCTTTAGACTCAAGCGCTCCACTTGTATTATTTTTTAAAAACCAGGGAGGTGCCCACACCCCAAATTGACCAATAAATCCACTTAAACAATTATATTTTAAGGAGCTATAAGACTCTCTGTGAGATTTAATAAATTCTTCAAAAGTTAATTCCCTGAAGGGAAAGGTAATTTTATTTTTGGAGGGCATTCCTCCAGAAAGACAATAATTTTTATCAAAGAAAAACCTATCAAAACCTTTTTGAATAAGCACGTCAATGTCTACATTGTCCCCACCAACAGAATTTGTTGAAATTTTACAACTGCTTAAAGAATTTATAGTTGTTTGAGAATTAATATCGAAAGCATGCAAGATAACATCATCGCCATAAAAACTAACCCGAACAGGCCGCCCTGAGGTGGGTGGAAAAAAGTCAACAATTGCACCCCTTATTGAATATTGAAAGGTCTCCACTACCAAATCAACATTTTCATATTGATTTTCATTTAAAAATAAAATGAGTAAATCATAATCGCAATTTTTCGTTACCTCAAAGGGCTGAGAGGGTAAAATAGAGATATGTAAATGTTTTTGTGAGCGACTACAAACAATTAATTTTATTTCATCCAACAAGGAGGAGGAAACCGTTTTTAATAGCTGTATTGATTTGTCATAAAGAGAGCTGAAGCCAACCGGCACCTCATCAATATAGTCAGCTTTAGGAGGAATCCACAGCGTATTATCTTTAGACCAGTTTAATTGATTTTGCTCATGCAATAGATTGAAAACCTGATCATCTACATAGATACAGGCAGGCTTATTAATTTCCGCTTGAAAAGGTGTTAAAAAAGTGGAAGTACAATTTTCAATAGACCCACCATTATTTAAAAAGGCAATATGTTCTTTGAAATAAAAAT
>Ga0209403_10005593_pt1 | contig 13093 bp, 14 predicted proteins | sample ArcticOcean_MG_C_8_FD_187440 | JGI IMG/M metagenome (GOLD analysis project Ga0209403, IMG submission 187440) | Marine microbial communities from western Arctic Ocean - ArcticOcean_MG_CB11_86 (SPAdes) (version 2) | ecosystem: Environmental > Aquatic > Marine > Oceanic | place: Arctic Ocean... | reverse complement strand
GGAGTTAAATTCTCCCCTAAAATTAAGTCTAAAAAGCGGTCAACAGCTTGACGGAATGGAACCCGAGGCCAGAGATATTGTTATCGAAAAAGATGTAAATAGTGGGTTTATTGGTACCTCTTTAGAGTTAGACTTACGGCGAGCAGGCATTCAACGTTTAGTTGTCATGGGTTTTTTTACCAACATATGTATCGAAACCACTGTTCGAATGGCAGGTAATATGGGGTTTGATACCTACCTAGTGCATGACGCCTGCGCAACAGTGAACAGTATAGGCCATGATGGAACCGATTATGACCCAGACCTTGTCCACAATATGGCAATAGCTAGTCTGCATGGCGAATTCTGTACGGCGATCACAACAAAAAATGCTCTGCATCTTTGCAATGAAAGTGCCAGTTTCTTAGATCGCGTTCAAGGGAACGAGTAGTGTTTGGTGTTTCATCTATGACAGCGACACTGCGTAAGGTAGCTGTAAAAAAACCTGGACCCTCAATAATAAATGCAGACCCAGCTTTATGGCATTATGGGGAAAACTTTAATCCTACAAAAATTCCTAACATCCATAAAGAGTTTGTCAAAAAGTTAGAAAAGTCAGGAACAGAGATTTACTGGATGCCAGAGAATGATAAAGGAATTGCAGATGCAATTTTTACTTACGACGCATCACTTATGACTCCCTCTGGTGCCTTACTGATGTCTCCTGGAAAGCCTCTTAGAGAAGGCGAACAAAAATTACATAGTGATTTCTATAAAAGCCTCGGCATTAAAATTATTGGAGCTGTAGAAGGCGCTGGCCGCGCTGAAGCTGGCGACACATTATGGTTGGATGAGAAAACTTTTTTAATCGGTCGAGGATTCCGAACCAATCAACTTGGAGCCGAACAACTAAAGGAAATTATATCCCCTATGGGAATTGATGTACATATTTTCGATTTGCCAGTCTACCTTGGATCTGCTGCCTGTCTGCATCTGATGTCCTTGATCAGCCTTGTTCACACCCATACGGCATTGGTCTGTATGCCATTATTACCCGTGAGGCTACTGAAGTTACTGGAGATTAAAGGATTTAAGTTAATTGAGGCTCCCTATGAAGAGTTCAAAAAAAGTAATACCCTTAGCACCAATATTTTAGCCATGGCACCAGGTGACTGTCTAATGCTAAACGGTTTACCAGAAACCAAAAATGCACTTATTCGAGCTGGTATCAAAGTTGACGTGTTTGACGGAAATGAACTTTGCATTGGATGCGAAGGTGGACCGACATGCTTAACTCGTCCTTTACTGAGGGGTTAACCTTAATGCAGTTTTAGTTCTGTTCTTTTATTGAGAAATAGTTCTATAAACTTAGGGCTTTATTTACTAAAGCCACTTTATCATCACCTTCTATCCCCTTAACACCCCTCCCTATAAGAGCCTCCCTTAACTCTTCTTCAGTTAAGGCCTCAATGGCATCTGAAGTCATATTCAAAAAGTTTACTTTACGTCTTAAGGGTGGATTGGTATCTCCGAATAAACCATCAGTATCAAAACCAAATTCAACTGCATATTTTGTCATAAAATGACTTAAAAAAGTATTTATAGAACGTCTGACACGTGGATCTTCCGTCATATATTGTTCAGAAGAATCTAATGTTAGCCTCATCAGCTTCAACCAGCGCTCTGCACCATCAGAATTCATTAACTCATAAGCGTTGTGTTTATGGTGGAAATTCAATCTATACTCGCCTCCATGATAAGCAAAGCCACCACCCATAACATCCAACCACATTGCAGATTGTGTGTTGACGTGATGATTTATTGGACCAATTCGTGAAAAAACTGAACTGAACCATTTTTCGTCATCATAAACTCGCTCATAAAATTTGTTTACAATACCTATTACCCGAGTTCTCCCCAATACAGAGTACAATTGCCAAAACTGGATTGGTTTTCTAATATCGTTTGAGGCGGAAAGAGAGATAATTTGAGCAACTCTATGAGCATTTTCAGGTAATAGTTTTTTTTCATAGCGAAACTTATGTATTTTAACATGGAAGTCTCTGTCATATATCCATTTTGTGGCGGATATTTTGGATAAGAGAAATTCGTCATAAGTTGCTCTACTATCATCAAATCCAGAGTATTTTAAAAAGAGATGACTCTAGCTTCTATAAATTAATGGACTTAGTTTTAAAGTAAAATTTAACCTTATATCCTTGATATAAGAAATTTCCAGACCTTTTGTGGGTTCTAAACCAGATTCTTGTATGCTGCTAGTTTGTAAAGGTTTAAAACAGATGGCCGTTAAAAAGTATTGATCAAACATACTACTGAACCCTCCTGAAATACTTTCAGTTAACCCATCTAAACCCTACTTGAACTCTATTGCCTTTCTCCACTAAAGCTTAACATAAGGTTGGAAACAATTAATGTTAGAATAACTAATGCTCCACCGGCAATCGCCCATTCTCCAGGGTATTCTCCTAAGAACCACCAAACTAAAATTGGGGCAAGTACTGACTCCAATAAGATAAGTAATGAAACCTCAGGAGAGCTCAAAAACCGAGGACCCAAAGTAAGTAGACATGTAGCGCCAGCGATAAAAGCACCGTGTCCAAGAAATAGATGCCAATCTTGTTTGAACTCTTGAAGAGGTAAATAAAGAGGTAAATAAAATAAACCAATCAAAACAGCTGATCCAATATATGCGATTGGGATAGCAGGTATCATAGAGATTTCTTTAACTTGGCGCACAGCTGTTAAGGCTCCAGCAAAAGCCACGGAAACATAAAGTGCCCATAGATCTCCTTCCCATGAAGCTACCTCTGAGTAACCCGATCCATAAGCTATGACCCCCAAACCAATCAAAACAAAGAAAATAGTTACAACCATATTTCTCCGAATAGGTTCTTTCAAAAAAACTAAACTAAAAATTGATGCAAAAATTGGTATAGTGGCAAAAATGAAAACTACATTTGCCACACTAGTATTAGTAACAGCCAATACAAAAGCAGGTGCCGTAGAACCTATAAGAAAAGTGTAAACTAACCCTGGTTTTCCACTTCTCAAAATGCCTTTGAAGCCCGACAAGCCTTGAAACAATAACAATCCAACAAGAATAAATCCACCCGCAATTATTCCTCGCCAAAAAGCCGTAATCAATGGGTCAGCATCAATCAGCCTTACAAAGAGTGAATCTGGTACAACTAGTAACACACCAAAGGTAGTTATCAGTAGACCTTTAAAGTGGTCAGTCACTATTAAAATCCTAACATTCACTTAAGGTTCTAAAATAACCTTAAAACAATTAATTTTATATTTTTGTAGTATTAATAATGGCTCTTACGCCCAAAATGAGTTAATTTTTATATATTCAATAAAGTTTAACGAAGAATTAGAAAATTAAAGAAAGAAATGCCGATTACTAAATATTTAATATCTGACCTAGATCAATCAATTAGTCGCTTTGATTTAGAGATTCAAGCAGCTAAAGGTGCCACTTTGTTGGCCACGCACGGAGTAAAACACGATGACCGTGTTGCTATAATTATGCGTAATGACTTAACCTCTTGCGAAGTAATGAGAGCAGCAGCTTTAGCCGGAGCCGTTGCAGTACAGATAAATTGGCATGGAACTAAGTCTGAAATATTTGATATTTTAGAAGATTGTAAACCCACATTAATTGTTATTCATCGAGATCTAATTACCAAAGTTAAGGTCAAAAACTGCAATTATTTAGTCATAGGCGTAACCCCACCTAAGACACTTCAATTAGCCTACAAAACAGATAGCCAAGAGATAGTAAAAATGGGCAATATACCAGAGTGGTCACTGTTGCGTGATAATATGGTTCCAATTGTGAATGATACGTATATGCGGCCTATGATGCGTTACACTTCTGGCTCCACTGGCAAGCCCAAAGGAATTATTAGAGTAAAAAAACCAAATAAAAATGGGCCAATTGATTACTACAAAACCTTGAGGTTTATTGCAACTGAGATGTTTTCATTTACTCCAGGAGCACACTTCATGACTGCCGCTCCACTTTACCACGCGGGCCCAAGCACTCTTTCCTCTATGGCTATGGCTATGGAAGAAATGTCTATGACTATTCTTCCTCGTTTTGATCCAATTAAATTCCTTGAAGCTATTGAGAATTATAGGGTTACTCACATCTACTTAGTTCCTACTATGATGATCCGGCTTCTTAAGTTACCAAAAAAATTTAGACAGAAATATGATATTTCTTCAGTAAAGTTCTGTGTGTCCACAGGGTCACCCTGGCCCCATGACGTAAAAGTTTCCATGATCGATTGGTGGGGGCCAGTATTCTGGGAAACATACGGGGCTTCTGAATTGGGATTTCTAACACTAGTATCTTCTCAAGAGTCTGTAGATCGCCCTGGCACTGTAGGTCGCATTCAACTTGGCGGTTCGATAAAGATATACGACACCAATAAAACAGAACTACCGATGGGCCAAGTTGGGGATATTTATATTAAAACAGAGGCTTTTGGCCAATTTCATTATTCAAATGATTTTGACTCAAACCAAAAATTGGAAATCGATGGTTATATTTCAGTTGGCGATATGGGATGGCTAGATAGTGAAGGTTACCTGTTCGTGACTGATCGAAAAAAAGATATGATTATTTCAGGCGGTGTAAATATATTCCCAGTTGAAATCGAAGAGATACTCTTCAAGGCACCTTTCATAGCTGATGTTGCTGTTTTTGGGGCACCAGACCCAGAGTTTGGTGAACAAATTGTGGCCGCAATCCAACCTGTGGTAAGTTGGACAGGAAATGAGGCTGAAGTGTTAACCTGGCTCGAAGGTAAATTAGCAAACTTTAAGCATCCAAAAATTATAAGTTTTCATAAAACACTACCACGTGAAGATAGTGGAAAAATCTTCAAGACACGCCTGCGCATGCCTTATTGGACTAAAGTAAATCGGAGTATATAAACTTTCTAATTAAATTAACAAAACTATTATTGTTAGATCTATTTAATTTAATGATAAAAGGTTACAAAGTAATAAATTACCTCGAAAGAACATTACCAGAAAAAGGAATCAAACTCTGGAAAAACATTTTAGCAAACGGACCACTGGGTTGGCTCCCAGCTTAATTAGAGAAATTTCTGAGGAAGGGTATAGTATTGATGGGATTATCCCACTTTGGTTTGGTGAAGGCTGTTGGCCAACTTCAGAAATAGCAGTTAATGCAGTCTCTAAGGCATTAAAGGGTGGAGATCATTTCTATCAACCAAATAGTGGGAAGATGGAGTTACGAGAGGAAATCAGTCGATATTACTCAAGTGTTTATGATCTTAGCATTCCAGTATCAAATGTAACCGTGACAGCGTCTGGAATGAATGGGTTAGCACTGGTGGCGCAGGCACTTGTCTCTTCCGGAGATCAGGTCATATCCATTGAACCATCATGGCCAAATATCGCTGAAACTTTCCGAATTTGCGGGGCTGACGTTTCAATTATTTCACTTGAAGTGGAAAACAGGAAATGGGCTCTCAATTTGGAAAGATTACTCACTGCTATCACTCACAAGACAAAAGCAGTGCTTATTAATTCTCCCAACAATCCAACCGGCTGGACTATGTCCGCTGAGGATCAATTGAAATTACTTAACCACTGCAGGAAAACCAAAACCTGGATTGTTGCAGATGATGTTTATTCTCGGCTTTATTACCAAGGTGAATATGCTCCCAACTTTCTTACGATCGCTGAAGACAGTGATCTGTTAATATCTGTGAATAGTTTTTCGAAAGCTTGGTCAATGACAGGTTGGAGGCTAGGTTGGATCACAGCTCCTAAAGAGATGGAGGCGGTATTAGCTATGTTAACGGAATTTAATATAGCCGGGCCCGCAGGATTCATCCAAGCAGCAGGCTTTGAAATGCTAAAATATGGTGAGGGAGAAGTAGCAACCTTGCGTAACCGGTTGTCTGAGGCTTATGCCTTAACAGCAAAGCGGTTGACTAGCATTCCAAGATTAAACTTTATTGAGCCCCAAGGGGCGTTTTATTGTCTTTTTAGAGTTGAGGGAATTAAGGATAGCTTATCACTGGCAAAAGACCTTTGCCAGAAAGCAAAAGTTGGTCTTGCACCGGGTATCGCATTTGGACCGGACGGAGAGGGTTGCCTAAGGCTTTGTTATGCGCAACCCCCAGAGGTTCTTAATACCGCTTTTGATCGATTAGAGACTTACTTTTCAACTACTTCAGTTTAATTATTAAATCCATATTCAAGTCTTTATAAAATCAGATGCCCTGAAAGTCTGTGTGTCTTAATTAAAAAAATTTTGATTCAAAGCACTAATTGTTTTTTATGAGAGATTTATTGGAGTTGATCCTGTTTCAACCCTAAATATAAGGCCATCCTTTTTGAGGCCTACCCACATAATAGCATCTTGGCTTCCATTGGGGAAAGTTCCAAAAAAATGGGTAACCAATATATCTTCATTTTCATAAATACATCTAACTTTTTCTCTTTTTAACTTACCCATCATTGGACCAACCCTTTCGATCCATTCTTTCTTATTCATTACACTACCATCTGAGTGCATGGTCATTTGTATATCTGTATGAAAACATTCAGCAACTTTCTCAACATCACCTGAATTAAAAGCCTCATTAAATTTCTTAAATATTGTCATTTTCTTTCCTTTCTTTTAATTTTAGATGCTTAAAAAGAGCCATACATAGAGAACCTCTTTTGTTCAAAAAGAACTTAAACCTGATGTATCATAAACTTTTTAAAAAATTTCGACAATGTCTTATGATCTTCTATTGGTAAAATATTAGCCACATGCTGGTCCGGGCGAACAATAACCATGCAACCTTTATTTCTATCAATACTCCGTAAATCAAAAATATCCAAACCAGCACTTAAGCTTGCGCAAAACACTTTTTCATAATCAATGAGCCCATATCGCCCTTTTGATGGCCTTAATAGTAGCGGCACATCCATAATATCAATATCTCGATGCCCATTCGTCAACACAGCTCTCACATCTATCAAAGCATCGATATCTAATCCATCTGGTGTATAGTTAAGCAAAGGTGAAGATCGATCACTTATAAGAAATTCACATAAGTCATTAAGCCTTGAAAGATCTGAAAAAATGAACAACCGCCAACGACCATCTGCTTTCACAACATGACCCAGTTCAACCGGTTTAGCATCAGCCAAACGAATAACAGGAGCCGAATGAAACCGCATCCCAATCTTAAACCCTGTCGCCAAATTTTGGTGGGTGGGTTTTCCTGTTATCATTGAGGGTTCATAACGCACCTCAGTTCCAGCTGTAAAACGACCTTGTTGAACAAAATACTGCTTAAATTCTTCTGGCCTTGACCCGATAGGATCCGATTTGCCTTTTGGTTGTACACTAAACATATCTGCAAATTTTCGATCAAAATCTATTAACTCTTTTGCTACACCATGTCTTTCAACTGAGTAAGTATGCAAAAGGTCTGGATAACACTGTCCTCTCAAAACTGATGCAAGTTTCCATCCTAAATTAAAAGTATCACCCATTGAAACATTCATTCCGAGACCAGCTTTAGGGCTATGGGTGTGGCAAGCATCCCCCGCAATAAAGACGCATGGATTACTTACACTTTCATCTGGCAAATCATCGAATTTATCACACAGCCGTTGGCCAATTTCATAAACAGACCACCATGCAACTTCTTTTACATCCAGTTTGTAAGGAGTAAGTATAAGGTTTGCGACCTCTACAAGTCGATCAGAAGTTAAATTTCGAGCTGAAACACGCTCATTATTATTAAGTTTATCCATCTCAATATAAAGGCGGGTCATATACCCCCCTTCACGCGGTATGATCAATAAGCTTCCCTCAGTCGCTGAGTGTACCACCGACTTCAGTCGAATGTCTGGGAAGTTAGTATTAGCCAAGACATCCATAACGCCCCATGCTTTATTAGCAAAATCTCCATGAAGCTCTCGACCAAGTGATTTCCGTACAGAACTGCGCGCACCGTCACACCCAACAACAAAACGAGCTCGAACGTTTTCATAGCTAGCAGGATTTCCTGTATCAGCACTTTCTAATATCGCCGTTACAGGTAAATCTTTCGATCGATCTATTTTTAAATCTAACAACTTTTGTTGATAAAAAGGGACAACTTGAGAAGGACTATTATACATCATTTCAAGATAGAAATCATGAACTCGCGCCTGATTCAAAATCACATGTGGGTACTCAGATAGTCCCTCTTCAGTATCCCGAATTTTACTACTACGTGTGATGCCAGCAGATTCACCTGTTTTTGGTTTCCAAAATGTTGTTTCATTAACCCAGTAGGACTCTTTAAGCACTTTTTCGGAGAATCCAAAAGCCTCAAACATTTCCACAGTACGACACGCTATTCCATCTGCTTGTCCAATTTTTAAAGGTCCTGATTTTTGATCAACAATACAAGTTTTTATTTCTGGAAATTGTGCCAGTTGTGTTGCAAGAGTTAATCCAGCTGGACCACAGCCAATTATCAAAACGTCAACTTCTTCTGGTAACTCTCTAGGCTCTGGGCGCTGACTTTCAGTTTGAAAAGAATTGGGATCGCCCGAAGTATAGCCGTTAAGATGATATTGCATACAACCCCTCTCTTTAGCAATTTGAACTACCTATAAAACTCTATAATTTATCTTTAGTCTAGAAAAGATAAATATTAATAGGATAACCGCTATAATCTTGGCAGGCCTCTCTGTTCAATTTTTTGTTGATAGGTTAATGGTACTTGGCGTTATAAAAGTGTCTATTTTATAATCTAACACTTTTATAAAACTAAGCTTTTCAAAGCTGGAATTTAACAAACGAATATTAGAAATATCTATAGAGGAAAGGAGAACCAATGAGTAGTTTTGACGAAGACCTATTTCTTAAAGGCCTTCAAAAGCGAAAAGATACCCTCGGCGCAGAATATGTTGAGAAAAACCTAGCTGATGCAGATGAATTCACCCGTCCATTCCAAGAGGCCATGACAGCTTGGTGTTGGGGTTTTGGTTGGGGTGATGAAGTAATTGATGTAAAAACCCGTAGCATGATGAACTTGTCGATGATCGGCGCTTTGGGTAAAATGACTGAATGGGAACTACACTGCAAAGGGGCATTAAATAACGGTGTCAGTAAAGAAGAGGTGCGAGCTATAATCCACGTAATTGCTATTTATTGTGGTGTACCACAAGCTCTCGAGTGTTTTCGCGTCGCACGCAAAGTTTTTGAATAACATATAGTTACTTGATTGCAGTTGTAGAGGTGTTAACCCAACTTACCTTGCTTTATTATTCTGATTTTCTACGAAAGGTCATTTTTGTATTCGCTGGCTAAAGGGCTCTATTAAGGCACGCTCTACTAACTCTAAATGGTCCTGTCCATAAAACATATCTCCATCAATAAAATATGTAGGTGACCCAAAAACTGATCTTTCTATCGCCTCCCTTGTATTTTTCTCATAGATTTTAAGAACCTCCTGAGAACTCGAGATTTCTAATAGTGGCAATGGATCAATACCTACTCGACGGGCTATACTTGCAAGAGTATTTACATTAGCTAGGTCACAATCATGAGCCCAGTGTTGCTCCATCATTTCATGTGCGAGCTTATCAATATTAACCCCTTTAACCAAAGCTGCTATAAGCATAGTATTGGAAGGGGTTATTGAATTACCGTGATAGGTTGGAGAACGCTTCAAAATTGGTGCATCTCTAAACTCTGACCAGCGCTCCAACTCTCGACCAAAGAAGTACTCTAAATTATCTTCTGTTCGGTCACCCAAAGGTTGTCCCCCAATTTCAGTCATGCTGACACGAAGATCAAATGGCTTATGTTTTATGGTGTGAGAACCTTGCGCTACTATTTCCAAAAATTTTCTAGAACCTAGATATGCGTACCCTGAGTACGCAGCGTAAAAATATTCGATTTCAGCCATCTTAATTCCTTCACTTTAGATACCGACTTTATTCCCGTTATATTAAGAGTAAAAAAAATATCAACTTTTTGTATTTATTAAAAGTAGAGCCTATAATGACTAAGTTACTACATGAAATAATTATACTTTACTTGCTAAAATGTTTTTTTGTTTTGGGGAGCATAAAAAAATTTATAACGTAACTACCTATTTTGAAAAATTTATATCATCCACAGAAAGAGCACTTATGAGTAAAAGTACCGTTACCTCAAACATAGATTTAACAGCATCAGGAAAACATATTGGAGACCTAAGGGTTAGATGGTCTGACAACAGTGTGCCTTTGGGTTACCACCCAATACCAATTATAAGTATTAAGAGTGGACCGGGGCCAGTGGTATTAATGTTTGGCGGAACACATGGAGACGAATTCGAAGGGCCTTCAGCGCTAATGCGTATGGTTAACGACCTTCAAATAAAAGATATTACTGGCCAGATAATAATTATCCCTGGGTTAAATACACCTGCAGTACATGTTTCTTCAAGGGTTTCTCCTCTGGACGGTCAGAATCTAAACCGCGCATTCCCAGGCAACTCCACTGGCGGGGTAACTGATCAAATTGCACATTATGTCGAAACAGAACTCTTACCCTTATCAGATGCAGCAATTGACTTGCATTCAGGTGGAAAGGCCTCTTTCTTTACTCCATGCACTTTGGCGTCCCAAACAAAAAATATTGAACTATATGCTAAGAATATAAAGTTAGCAGAAGCTTTCGGACTACCATTAATATGGGTTCTAGGCGCGCATAATGACAAGCGTTCATTAAACTCTGCCGCAGAGCGTGCAGGTGTGCCGATGATAGCCACAGAGTTGGGAGGTGGTGGAGGTGTTGACCCAGGTATAACGGATGCTACCGAAGTAGGTTTGTATCGATTATTACGCAACCTAAAGGTACTAAACGGAGACCAACCTAATTCCAGATCAGACAAAATTCGCAAGATGGAGGTTAAATCACAGGATCATAGTATATTCTCTGATGGCGATGGAATTTTTGATAGAAAAGTAAACGCAGGAGTGGCTATCCAAGCAGGACAAATCGCAGGATACCTTCACTACTCAACTGACCCCAAACGGCCCTCAGAAATGGTTGTGTTTCCCCATAATGGTTTTGTGTTGGCGCATACTAACCGCGGTTATGTAAATAGAGGTGATATGTTGATGTTAGTTGTTCAAAACGCCGATGACCCCGATATCTCTCAAAACATATAAAATATGTGTAATATTGTATCAAATTTAACAGTTACTTTTTCAAAGAACGTGAATTCAATCTAAAGCTGTCGTGAAGCCGATTAACGGAGTTCCATTATAGTTTCAACGAGTGCTTCGTTTATATCACGTGGGCCACTATCTAATCTGTTACGATGTCGCCTTGCTCCTGGCAAGCGAACGCCTTCCAATCCTGTTAAGCGCTCCATGAATGACTCTGCATGAGTTTCCCAGTCACCTCCTGAAATCAATGTAGGGGACAATGCTATAACCATTTCTCCACCTCGAGGCGGGCCACCATCACCATTATCATTTTCTAACGCTTCATAGCTAAACTGTTCACCAGTTAAACCTCCAGCAAGAAGTTCTACCATTAAAGCAATGGCAGACCCTTTATAACCGCCAAAAGGTAAGAGAACTCCAGCAGCAATTTTTGCAGGATCAGTAGTTTTGTTCCCGTCGGAATCTAAACCAGTACCTAACGGTACAGTTTTACCATCTCGCGCAGCGATCTGAAGATCTCCCAAAGCCATTGACGAGGTCGCCATGTCATAACATACTGGTGTATGCCCAGGACGAGGCCAAGCAAATGAAATAGGATTTGTACCAAAAAACTTTTCCTTAGAACCAGCTGGCGCAACTGTAGGCATATATGCAGTGCAAGCTATTCCAACGAGACCACGATCGGCAAGAAACTCGGTTTCTGGCCACAAGGCAGCAAAATGATGAATGTTTGTAAGTGACAGCGCCGCCACTCCAATTTCGGAAGCTACTTCAGCCAAAACAGGCAATCCAACTTCCTGTGCTATTGGAGCAAAACAACCTTTACCATCGACATGTACAACAGCAGCAGTTTTCCTCTGCACACTTGGTTTAGCCTTGCCATCGACTTTACCACTACGCAAAGCCTTTACATAGCCTGGAATACGAAACAGCCCATGAGAATGTGATCCATCTCTCTCTGCTCTGGTTACGATGTCAGCAAGTGCACTCGCATTTGCTTCATCACATCTATTAGAAATCATAGTATCATGCGCAAGTGCATAAATTTCATCTAGCTCTAGACTTACAGTACTCATGTGTTGCCATTCCAAATTTTTTCACTACTGATACCCTGCATTGAGATACATATGATGTCTAGAGTAATTTAAAAGCTTAAATAATAAAGCGTTACCAAGCTAATTCATGCGCTTTCACAAAAATATTTAATCTAGTATAAAAATCCTATGACATTGGATTTTTATCTCACTTCCTTGATAGTTGTACTAATACCCGGGACCGGAGTGCTATATACGATATCTTACGGTTTATTTAAGGGCCCAGGTGCCAGTACAATTGCAGCATTTGGTTGTACTTTAGGTATTATTCCTCATATTATCATCAGCCTATTGGGGATAACAGCTGTCCTCCAGGGAACACCAATATATTTTCAAACTTTTAAATTACTGGGTGTTTTGTATTTATTTTATCTCGCTTGGGGAATTTGGCATAGTGGTGGTATCCTTGATATAGGACAACCTGATAGCAAAATTAAATTAAAAAGAGTTTGTATTAACGGATTTTTAATTAATATTTTAAATCCTAAGCTTTCTATATTTTTTTTAGCTTTTCTTCCACAGTTTGTAACAAAAGAAGTTGAATCACATTTAAATCAAATGATCATCATGAGCATTGTATTCATGGCGTTAACATTTGGAGTTTTCGTAATCTATGGAGTAGCAGCTTCAAAGGTGAATTTATATATCTCCAATTCACCAACAGTAATAAAATGGATCCAACGTTTCTTTGCGGTTGCTTTTGCTTCTTTCGGATTAAAACTTATGTTACTAATCTAATCCTTAAGACCCTTAATGTATCGCTTAACACTAAGATTGAAGTTTTCATAATCAAC
>Ga0209403_10005588_pt1 | contig 13098 bp, 10 predicted proteins | sample ArcticOcean_MG_C_8_FD_187440 | JGI IMG/M metagenome (GOLD analysis project Ga0209403, IMG submission 187440) | Marine microbial communities from western Arctic Ocean - ArcticOcean_MG_CB11_86 (SPAdes) (version 2) | ecosystem: Environmental > Aquatic > Marine > Oceanic | place: Arctic Ocean... | reverse complement strand
AGGCATGCTGGTGAGCCGCCGCGTGTCTTTCAAACGGTGGGGGCGCTGCGCATCAACGGCAAGCTTCAAATCCCCGAATGCGATCACCGGACATTCCGCGCCGGGGTGACGATCAACGGCCGAAACTGGTCGCGTGCGGATTCCGTGGCCGTGATTCGCCGTGACATCGGCAGCGCCCTAATGCACGGCTCAGGAGCGTGGCTTTCCGATTGGACCAACAACGACAAGAACGATCGCCGCATGACCGAGCCCTACTTCATGGATGAGCAACTCCTACGCGAAGTGTCGCAGATGCGTGCGGCATATCAGCGCACCATCAATGAACCTCGCAAGCAGGTTGCCGAGACGGCCGTTTTAGTCAGCGGCCCCACTCATTTTTACCATGACCACAATGCAGGCCCAATTTATAGCGAGCTGGTCCGAAAAATGTTGTATACACAGATCGGCAACATCGGCGCACCGCATCACGAGCTGGTTCTGGAGGACCTGGAAAAACCAAAGGTCCAGAACGATTACAAGTGCTATATCTTTCTAAACGCGTTCTATCTAACCGCCGAGCAGCGAGAAATCGTCGAGTCACTCAAACGCGACGGCAAAACATTAGTGTGGATTTACGCACCGGGGTACGTAACAGATACCGATTTGTCGGTTGATCATATCGAATCATTGACCGGCTTTTCGACAAACGCTGAATTCAAGACACAGCCGCTGACTTATCAGACTTCCCAATCAGCGCATCCCATTTTGGCGGGCGTTGAGTCCGGTAGCTACGGCGGCTCCATGGGCGAGGTGTCGCCCCGTTTTTATGTGACCGATCCGAAAGCTGAGGTGCTCGGCAGCTATGCCGATGGCAGGGCCGCATTCGTCGCTCGTGATTTCGGGTCGCACAAGAGTGTGTACTGCACATCGACTTTCATGACCACAGCCATGCTTCGCAATATTCTTCGCTACGCGGGTTGCCATATCTATGTGGAGGATGATATTTACATCGACGCCACACACAGCATGATCATGGTAACCAACACCTTTAAGAAAGAGCGAACCGTGACGGTCTCACTGCCGCGGCAGTGCGATGTGTTTGAGCTGGTTCACGAAACGCCGGTGGCAAGTGGCGTGCGATCTTTCGAAGTATCGCTGCCACGCAGCAGTACACTGCTTTACCAGCTTCAATGAATCACAGGAGTTTGAAACAAGGAGCGGGAGACGTCCCACGAGCCGCTGAAGGTGGTCTGGGCTCATCGGGCGGTTTAAGGTCTGGACATTTGTTGGATAGCACTACGCCGATAATCAAACTTAGCCGACCACCCTGCCAAGAGGAAAAACCGATGAAAGTCGCCCAACAGAAATGTATAACTCTGGGTACAGCCGCTAGTTTCGGCTTCGGCGATCGCATCGGCCTGGCCACTCCCGGCCATGTGGAAGCCATGAAACGCGCGGGCGGGGATATTCTGCCGATCTTTCCACAGCAGTCTATTCGCGAAATGGCCCGCACCAGCCGCACGGCAGACGAAGTCATGGCCGATGCCTTGGACGGCATGGAACAAGCGGGGTGGACAGGTCCCACCGGTGCCGATGCCGATCACTTGAAAACTTCTGCTGATGCCGATGTCACAGCTGCAGCCGGTTTCACTTTTTTCACTATCGACCCGTCCGACCATGTTGATCAACACGCAGACAGTTACGACGAACAGACACTGCGCGAAAAGTTTGTCAGAGTGTGCGACCAGATTGACTGGTGGGACACTTTTCTGGGCAAAGAAGTAACCCTCTCCACTGGCACGAAGATTTCGCTCGACGAAGAAGCGTGTTTGCGTTGCGCAGTGAAATACGGGCCAGCGATCAATCACGCCGTAAAACTCGCCGGACACATCCGGCAGGTGCAAGAGCCGACCGGTCGCGATTACGAGATTGAACTCAGCGTCGACGAGACAGAGCAACCGACTTCGTTGGCCGAGCACTACATCGTGGCCGATCAGTGCATCAAGAGCGGCATGAAACTGGTAAGCCTGGCGCCACGATTCATCGGCGACTTTGAAAAGGGTGTCGATTACAAGGGGGACCTAACCACACTGGAAAACTCTCTCAACGATCACGCCGCGATTGCTCAGCACCTAGGGCCCTACAAGCTAAGCCTCCACTCGGGCTCCGACAAACTGTCGATCTACCCGGCCCTGGCTCGGGCGACGAAAGGCCGATTCCACGTGAAGACCGCCGGCACCAGCTACCTGGAGGCGCTGCGCGTGGTGTTGCGGCACGACGAACCGTTGTTCCGACGCATCGTCAACTTTTGCCGCGAGCGGTATGACACTGACAAAGCGACGTACCACGTCTCGGCCACTTTGAAGTCGACACACCGCGCAAGCGATCTCAGCGATTCGGTCGAACTGGAAAAGGTTTACCTACAGCGATGGTCCGACGTTCCAGCAGGCAAAGGTTTTACTGCGCCAGGCCGGCAGATATTGCACTGCACTTTTGGCTCGGTGCTGACCCATCCAGATCTGGGCGACCTTGTGCGCGATGTGTTGACCGCTCATTCCGACACCTACACCGAAATCTTGGCCGAGCACTTCGAACGCCATCTGCAGGCTCTGACTATGGCCATGTAGAGTTGCCAAACCATTAAGTTGGCATCATTGACCGCGCCGTCGCCGACCCATCATGGTGAGGCCGCCCAGACTCAAGAGCATCAGCGATGCAGGTTCAGGAACAGAAGACGAGCCGATGTCTCCCAACGCAGCCATGAGAGCACTTTGGAAGCCGTAGTTGCTTTCGAGGATCGTGAGGTCCAAGGCACTGACCACGCCGTCGCCGTTGAAATCGCCGAAAGACCAGCCTCCGGCTGTCCCAAATCCGCGCTGCCAGATCAAAAAGTCTCCGCCGTCAACATTGCCATCCAGGTTGGCATCCCCGTACTCAGTCCCGATGATGTTGTGGATTAACTCGTCCATGTCGGCACTGTTAATTAACGAGCCGTCGAGCGTTACGTCAAACCGCGAGTCGAACACCCCGCCGGCACCGATCTTGGCAAACAACAGGTCAATGTCGAGGTTATTGATGCCATTCTCATCGTTGAAATCACCAAGGATGAAGCCAGGAAAAATGCCGTCGTTGTATTTGAACAGGTCGCCGGTGCCGCCGGGTAATGTGAAATCCAAGGTGTTGCTATTGAGCACGATCAGCTCTTGCTTTCCCGTCAAACGATTGAGTCGAAGCAACTCCGTAACTGAGGTGTCAAAGTCGATGGTAAAGTCGAGGCTCGTGGCAGCAGCAGAGGCAGTGTGGCCATGATTGAGGTTCGTCACCATAAAGTACTTATGAGCCTGATCGTCCTCAAAGAAACCGATCTGGCCGTTCTCGTAAGAACCACTTCCATTGGTGGTAATGGAAATGTCTAGAATACGTGGATCATTGCCAGCGTTGACCACCCATAAAGACGTGCCGCTGGGCTCCGAAGCGGCAGTTCCAGGGATGAATCGCACCACGTCGATGCTGTCGAGTAGCCGGAGCGATTTCCCTAGTCTTGTCACTTCGGGGTTGGCCTGCATGGCTGCGTCATATAGGGGGCCTTGCGACCAATTCTGGTTCAGCAGCGATGGTGCGTCGGAAGAATAATAGGAGAAGTAAGCCATGCCCTGGTATCCAGCGGCCAGGTGCGAGAACATAAACGTTCGCAACTCCGACTCACTGGGCAACTGCAAGCTTCCCTCAACGAATGACGGCACATGGGCAAAGTAGGGCACATCATATAGTAGCCCTTCGTTGCGCAGGCCCGTTAGAGCGGAGAAGAGGTGATTGACATCAAGTCCCGATGCCGTAACCGGTCCGCCCGAGAATGTATTGGACATCAGAATGTCGGGCTTGACCGTCGCCATGAGATTCGAGATGTAAGAACTGCCGGCCCCGCTAAAGTGATCGACATAGATCAATGTTTCTGGATAGTTTGCTCTAATCCAATCCGCAACCTGCCCCAGAAACGGGAAGCTCGACTCCCCAGGTTCATCGGAGAGCATAAAGGCATTTTGCCCCCCACCCGCGTCAATGATCCTCGCGACAGCGTCTTGGGCATCCGTCAAGGACGGCGCGAACTCCGTCAGTTCGCTGTAAGCATGCCAGGTGAAATTACTTGCGTCCGCCGCGGCAACCTGCAGAGGTTCTCGGCCCTGCAAAGCCGTAAACCCCAGTTCCATGTACTGCTGATCATCCACCCCTGCGCTGCCATACTGACCACCGCCCCAGCCATAGAGAGTATACGGATTGCTACGAACCCACTGTTTGCCAAAGTCGGTAACACCAGGGCCGTGCGCCGGTGTGGTGCTGGTGTCCCTCGGCTCAAAAGCGGGAGTGTACGTGGAGGGGACGAGCGGCTCATAGTCGACAACCAACCTTGGTGTGAACTGCGTAAACGCAAAATCAGAAGTATAGACTTGCAACCCCGGATTCACCGCAGAGGCCAGTTTGAGCTTCACGCCCGCGTTCACTCCCCCTGTTATCCATTGACTCACTAAGGACGTCGATATATCCCATTCGTAAAAGGTAAGGTTATGCGGATCTTCGGGATCCAACTCGACACTGTCCAATGCGGTAGCGACATAGTCAACTCCCGGCGTACTCAGGCCAGGACTACCGGCCCAAGGCGTGCCGGGGTGCGCCCGATTGTTCCACGTTGCTTCCCCGGGCGACGCCGGGGCGATCATGCTGCTGCCTGCGCCCCAACCGGCGTTGGCGTCGGAGATCTGGAACATGTCGACGAAGAAGGGAGAGGAAAGCTCCGATACGGTGGCTTTGGTAAGCACAATCTTGGCTGAACTAATGCTATTGTATTGACCAGCCATCACGTTTACATCGCCGAATCGCAAAATGGCCTCGCGCTCGGCGTTCCACTGCATGGTGGTTCTGCCGCCGGCGTTGTAATCGGCGAACCCGCTGGCCAGTAGCTCGGTATCGCGAACTCCCGTGTAGGACGCAACGAAATCGTTGGACCTCAGATGCTGAAAAGTAACCGTATCAGCTACGGCCATGGGCACCATTGGCCCCGAAATGAGCAAGACGAGACAAACGATTCTCAATTTGCAGATCAAAGAAATCATTTCCTACGCCCCCTAACTCACTGTACTATTGTGTAGTTGGTAGTCTCAGCCGAGCCAGACGCTCTTCAGCCTATCCTCGCTGTTCGTGGATCCGCTGTGTTGGCGAAGTCGCCCGTAACCTACCAATTGTAACAGAGGCATCCGTATCCGTCGAATGTCAGGTGAACGTACTCAGCCAATCGGCCTTATACAGTGCGTTTTTCACATACTACCAATACTACTTGCGATTAGGTTTCTTCCAAGTTTACGGTTCAAGATCAGCCGTTCTTTCATCAGTACGGCATCGAGTTTAAAGCCGTCCTTTCTCACAGTTGTCTGATGAGTTCCTGCTGCCAGAGTAAGCCAATTTCAAAACAGGCAGCGGGCCGATTGTCGTCGAACATCACTTTCGCATGCCAAAGCAAGCGTTCTGATACAGCGGCCGGTACTACTTCATTTGCGCGCACTCTTCGTGTCGAAAACAACTCGCCTGATGATCGTTCACCATTCCCGTGGCTTGCATGTGCGCATACACGATCGTGCTGCCGACGAATTTGAAGCCTCGCTGCTTGAGGTCTTTGCTGAGCGCGTCGGACTCCTTGGTCGTTGCGGGTATCTGTTTGAAATGACGCCAGCGATTCTGGATCGGGCGTCCGTCGACAAATTGCCAGATGTAATTGTTGAAACTTCCGAACTCTTCTTGCACGGCTAAAAACAGCCGGGCATTCGTCACCGCAGCGTTGACTTTGAGAGTATTGCGAATGATGCCTGGATTCTCCAAGAGCTTGGTAATTTTCTTTGGGGTAAATCGAGCGACTTTCACAGGATCGAAACTAGCAAACGCTTTACGATAGCCTTCGCGCTTGTTGAGTACCGTCGACCAACTGAGGCCCGCCTGCGCACTTTCGAGTGTGAGAAACTCGAACTGCTTTTGATCGTCGTGGACCGGCACGCCCCACTCTTCATCGTGGTACTGAACGTACAGCGCATTACCTGATAGGCACCATGCACAACGCTTTTCGAGAGCGCGATTCATTCGGCCTTCCGCTCAAAAACTTGATGCGTATGCGAAAAGTCGTTCTGCTCATCTGCCGGATGCTGCTCCTCTTCGACCAAATGCCACGCTTCCCAATTCACAGGTGGGAAAAAAACGTCGCCCTGCACCTCAGCGTGCACGCGGGTCAGCAGCAGCCGATCCACTCGGGGCAAAATCATTTCGTAAATCCGTGCCCCACCGATCACAAACACTTCGGCTGTTTCTGCGGCCACCTGACGGGTCCGGGCCAACGCTTCGTCAAGATTCACGGCTACGGGCACTTCATCAAAGCCCGTTTGATAGTCTGCCTGGCGCGAGATAACGATCGACGTCCGCCCCGGCAACGGCCTGCCAATCGATTCCCAAGTCTTACGCCCCATCAGCATCACATGCCCCATGGTGAGGCGCTTGAACCGCCGCAAGTCGGCCGATAAATGCCAGGGCAGATCACCGTCGCGTCCGATGACGTTGTTCTCGGCGACGGCGACGAGGAGCGAGAGGGACATGAGAGAATACCTAATGACGCGGTTTCACAAAAGAAGTGGCCCAACGACGAATAATGAAGGATGAATTTCTAAAAACAATGAAGTGTCGGAAGCATACAATTCGTCATTCTGGTTTCGTCATTCCGTTCGTCATTCGTCATCTATTTCACACCGCCACGGGCGCCGCAATATGAGGATGGGGATCGTAGTTTTCGAGCGCAAAATCTTCGAAGTTAAATGCAAATAAATCCTTCACGTCGGGGTTGAGCTTCATCGTCGGCAAACTGCGAGGCTCACGATCGAGTTGCCGGCGGGCTTGCTCTAGGTGGTTGTCGTACAGGTGGGCATCGCCCAGGGTATGGATGAACTCCCCCGGTTCGAGGCCGGTGACTTGCGCCATCATACGTGTCAGCAGGGCATACGATGCAATATTGAATGGCACGCCCAAGAAGATGTCGGCGCTGCGCTGGTACAACTGGCAGGAGAGCCGGCCCGCGGCGACGTAAAACTGGAACAGCAAGTGACACGGCGGCAGCGCCATTTTGGGTAAATCGGCTACGTTCCATGCGCTGACAATCAACCGACGCGAGTCGGGATTGGTCTGAATAGCATCGACTACTTCGGTCATTTGATCGATCGTACTGCCGTCGGCGCCGGCCCAACTCCGCCACTGTTTACCATAGACCGGGCCAAGCTCACCATCGGCGCCTGCCCATTCGTCCCAAATGCTAACGCGATTGTCTTGCAAGTATTTGACGTTCGTTTCGCCGCGAAGAATCCATAGCAGTTCGTAGGCAATCGATCGCAGATGAAGCTTCTTAGTGGTGAGCAGCGGAAAGCTCTCGGCGAGATCAAACCGCATTTGATATCCGAATACACTACGCGTACCCGTACCCGTACGGTCGGACTTGGCGACGCCGTTTTTAAGAACATGATTGAGAAGTGCGAGATATTGTTGCATTCGTCATTCCTTCGCCAGCAACTCCTCGACCACTTTGGCAAGCAGCGCTGGGTTGTCCTGCTCGCGAAGCTGCTCGATCCTCTTGGGCCCGATGCCAAGCTTTTCGAGGGCCGAAATAGCCTGTTTCCACTTACTGTCGCGGGCTTTGCCTTCGGCCAAATAGAGGTCCGTGACTAGCTCGCTAAGCCGCTGGAGGGATATTGCCCCACGGTTGTCGTAGTAATTCTTAATAGCCTTCTGCTGATACTTGGAATAGCCTTTGTCCATCGAATATCTTCTATCAGGGTTCTAATGTGGCACGATTCTAGGAATCCCGGCGCGTCGGGACTCGCCAGAGGCGCCCGACACTTCAGTCAGGTTTACACTTTTCGCCAAACGGCGGGCGCGGTAACATCTTACTCAGTCAGAGGCCTTTGCGGTAGCTGCGGGGCGAACGAGTTCACGCGTCATCCTACGGACCGAGTTCAATAGATATTCCTACGGAAAGGGCATAGTCCAGATGCCGGTCGTCAAGTTTTTAAAAGAAAAAAAAGAGATCGAAGTTCCCGAAGGCGCTAATCTCCGAAAGGAAGCCATCAAAGCGGGTATCAACACACACCAAGGCTTGAACGGCATTGGCGCTGGGCTCAATAAGATCGTCAACTGCCACGGTTTCGCGCAGTGCGGCACTTGTCGTGTTCGAATCGTGGAGGGCATGGAAAACGCCAGCAAAATGGGCCTAGTAGAAAAGACTCGCTTTCGCGTGCCAATCCCGACACCTGTCACTCCCGGCGGACTGGACCCCATGCCCTGCCTGGCATTTGTCGGCAACGAAGAAACGATGCGGCTCGCGTGCCAGGTGACAATTTACGGCGACATGGAAGTCGAAACGGGCCCCGAACTCAATCTCTTCGGCGAAAACTTTTTCAGTTAAGGCGTTTCGGCGGTCGGCTGAGGACCGCTCGTGAAGCAAAGGATGGTTCTAGCTGAACGGCGCGAGCCGTCCGGTGCCATCAACCGGAGGGCTTGCGCCCTACCGCTATAAACGGAAATCGAACACTTATTTCGCGAGCGATCCTACTCGCCTAATCCTGTTGGCCTAATCCTGTTGGCCAAATCCTGTTGGCCAAATCCCACTGCCTCCTATGAAACAAGTCATCGCCATCGTCAAACCTTTTTTGGCCGAGAAAATTCTCGAAGGCCTGCGCCGTGCTCCCCTCGAGGCGGTTGAGGTATGCGAAGTTAAAGGCATGGGTCGGCAGAAGAGTTATCTCGACCAGTACACCGACAACGAGTACCAGCTGGCCTTTCTTCCCAAAGTGCAAATCACCGCTTGGGTCGACGACACGCGCGCCGAGGAGGTGGTCCGTAAGTTGGTAGAAATCGCCCGCACGGGCCGGATGGGAGACGGCAAGATTTTCGTTCTCTCGGCTGTGTCGCACGAGGTTTTCTTAGCCCCAACCGACCACGAAAACTCTCTGTAGGCAGCACCCTCTGTGGCGCTTAAACTGACCGTACGTGGAACGCTTGTCAGGGCGGCGCACAACGGTAAGGAGCTTCGTTCCCGCCAGAATGCTCCCAAAACGTGCAAAATATAGCGTATTTCTCTAGGTTTCCTGCCCTTTCGGACTTGCCATGACTGTCAAGCTGAGGACAATACGTACTCTGTTCAGCCACCCAAGTAACCCAAGGGTCTGGGCAGGACGTGCCACTGGAGGGTACGCCGCACGGACTCTTACTCCATTTGTTTTGCAACTCATTTTAGAAGAAGGACAAAAAATGGCAAAGAAAAAGGCAGTCGCCGCAAAAAAGGCAATGACCAAGTCAGAAATCCTGTTGTCGCTCTCCGAGTCAAGCGGTTTTACCAAGAAGGAAGTTTCCAACTTGCTAGAAGACCTGGGAACATTGATCGGTAAAAACCTTAAGAAAGGCGGCCCTGGTATTTTCAACATCCCTGGCCTGATGAAAGTAAAATGTGTCCGCAAGCCCGCCACTAAGGCGCGCATGGGCATCAATCCTTTCACCAAAGAAGAGGTCATGTTCAAAGCCAAGCCTGCACGCAACGTCGTCAAGGTCTTGCCACTGAAGGGCCTCAAAGACATGGTCTAAACCGGACATGCTCTAAACGGGACATGCTCTAACCCAGTAAGACCCTTCCTACAAGCAACCCTCTTACCGCCGCGCGGTCGGAGGGTTTTTTCTTGCGCTGTCGATTGGCACCGTGGGCACTGCCCACCAAATCTTCTCCTAGGCCGTGCGCTCGGCAGCGTCGAACACTCTCAAAAAAGTCTCGCGCACTTTGCAGAATATCTCAGACACTTCTTGACCCAACTGCTTCACATCGGCATGGCCCAATAGAAATGCGAGTTTCGCCTGTTCGTTCGGGTTCTCGGGGTACTCGTGCCGACCGCTCGTGTCCATTAAACGGATGCGCGCCTCAATGCTTCGCTGAAAGCGATAGGCCGTGCGCAGGAAGTCGGCGTCGTCAGGCGACAATCTATTGGCCTGCTCGAGAGCCGTCAGGCCGGCGAGCGTGCCGGTTGCCCGCACTTCTGGCGGCGTCTGGCCATGTTTGAGCTGCAGCATTTGCACAATGAATTCGGTATCCATGGTGCCGCCTGCGCCCCGTTTGAGATTCGCTGGCGAAGCGGACTCCTCAAGTTTTAGCCGCATTTCGCGGATCTCCGTCGCAAAGCTTGACTGCCATGGTTTGCAATACGTCGCCGCTGCCACCGCCCGCAGGGCGCGCTCTCGGACAGCGGGGGTGCCGGTAATGACGCGTGCCTTACACAGCGATTGCCGTTCCCAAAGCTGTCCGCCGCCAGACTGGAAATAACGCACGAATGCGTCGAGCGAAACAGCCAACGCACCACTTCGTCCCGTTGGCCGAAGTCGCGGATCGACCTCGTACAACTGTCCATAGGGGCCAAAGTGGTTTACTCGCTTAATGATCTTTTGGCCAAGTTCGCTGAAAAAATGGCTGTTCGAGGTCGAGCCATTGCGGCTTCCCGACTCGCGGGGCACAGTCTGACCATCGCTCTCGTAAAGAAATACCAAGTCCAGATCGCTATGGTAGTTTGGCTCGCGGCCACCAAGTTTGCCCATCGCCAGTACGATAAACTCACACGGCTCGCCCACTCGGTTGCCGTCCACTTGCCACAAGGAGGCGCCGCTTTCCTCCGCATGCTCGGGTAAGTCGCCAACCCTCGGCTCGCCCAGTTTGTCCATCAATTGCTGACTTTCGCTGGCGATGATCTGTTTGAGCAAAACCTCAGCAATGTCGGAGAGCTCGGCATGGGTCGCCTCAATGTCGTCCTTGCCCAGAATATCTCGCACTCCCACTCGCAAATGCTGCGCATGCTTGAAGCTGTGCAAAATCGGCCCTAAGTCCTCTGCCCCACGCGAGAGCTCGGCAAGCGATTTTTCGAGAGCCGCTACGTCGGGCAGATGGCTAATCAATAAACTGTCGAGCAATTCATCGATCATGCCCGGGTTGCTGGTAAGAATACTCGACAAATACGGACACGCCGCGCAAAGTGTCACATACAAATTCAGTGTGGGATGATTTGTGCTGAACAATTCCCACAGCGCGGCCTTGCCGCCCACCGAATCGCTAACCCGACTCAGGGTCACCAAAGTTGCGTCTGGATCGGGTGTCTCGGCGATCGCCGCCAGCAGGCGTGGCGAGATTGCAGCTAGGAATAGTCGACAACGTCGCGTCGAAAGAAACGGGATACGCTCATCGGCCAAAGTCATTAGATTTTTGTACGCCGCGTGAGGGTTTGCAAATGCGTAACGTCCCAGCACCTGCTCGATTGTCTCCGGCTGTGGGGCCGGGTCATTGACCAAATCGACTTCGGGTTCGGTATCGGCGTCGTCTCCAAACGCGTCGTGCAGCAAATGCTCCAGAATTCGGCGATTTACGGCTGTGCGCTGCTCGTAATCAGCTTGAAAAGCGGCCAGTGCCGAAGTCGAGGCCGCTGCGGTGAATCCCATCCGCCTGGCGACTTTGGCCAACTCGATCTCAGAGGTCGGCAGTGCGTGGGTTTGCAGATCGTACATGATCTGTAGTCGGTGCTCCAGTTTGCGCAGAAAGCAGTAGTTTTCCTCCAGCAGTCCTCGCTCTTGATGTGTGAGAACTCCCGCATGTTCGAGCTGTTCAATCGCTTCGATGGTATTGCCCGTGCGAACCCTTGGCTCCACGCCACCGTTAAGCAGTTGCAAAAACTGGAGCACGAATTCGATATCGCGAATGCCGCCGTGGCCTGTTTTCACATCGTTATCCGACTTGCCGGCATCGATCGATCGTTTTTCGATGCGGCGTTTCAGCGTTTTGATGCCGGTGATGTCAGCCAGCGACAAGTAGCGGCGATACACCCAGGGTTCTAGCCGCGTCAGATAATCTCGTCCTAACTCCAGTGCCCCGGCGATCGGCCGTGCCTTGATATACGCTTGCCGCTCCCATGTACGCCCGCGCAGGTCGTAGTAGGCCAGTGCGCTATCCACACGCCAGCATAGGGTCCCTTGCCCGCCATCGGGTCGCAAACGCATGTCTACCCGGTAGGCAATACCGAGCTCCGTATTCTCAGCAAGCAATTGGATCAACCGCTGTGCGACACGGTTCACATATTGCTGCGGCTCAGCATCGCGCCACCCGCTGTCGGCAGCCTGCCACAGGAACACCAGGTCGATATCGCTGGAGTAGTTGAGCTCCAGCCCGCCCAACTTGCCCAAGGCGAGCACCACAAAATGGGGCAACGCAAAGCTTTGGCCGTTCACACGATAGTATTTTTCGGCAACCTCGCGCCTCGCAAAATCCAAAGCGGCCTCGACGATCGCGTCTGCCACATAGGAAATCTGCCGTGCCGTTCGCGATACTGGCACCTGCTGGACAATATCGCCGTAGGCAATCCGCAACGTCTCACGCCGCTTGAAACGTCGCAATGCCGTGAGCACATCCTGCGAATTGCTGAGACCCTGCACTTCGTTGACAAGTTCCTCGACGAGCACTTCTCGAGCCACTGGCCGGCCCTCGGTCATCCGCAGCAGATCGTAGCTCTCCGGATCGACGCAGAGCTGATCGCTAAACTTCTGACTGCAATTGAGCATTAACAGCAAATTCGGCAACGAATGCGCGTCGCGCTCAAATAGGGCCGCAGTCGAGAGTGGACTGCGCGCGGCCAGCATATACCGCTCGAAGTTATTGAGAGCCATGTCGGGATCGGCCAAGTGCGGAGCCGTCTTAGCAAATTGCTCGCATAGGGTTCCCAATAAATCGAGCGGCACGCCGCACTTGGCTATACGCTGTAAATTCGCATGCGCGGTCCGAATGTCGGTAATTCCCGTCGCTGTTAACCAAGGCGCCGCTTTGTCCAGGGAATCTAGCAAGGAAAGGATTTGATCAATCTGCATCGCGACTACTTAGAAATTGCAAATACTTCGGGTCCCACGTGCTGGGTCACTACCGTGCCAAATAGCGTGTGGGCATTCGCATCGTACACTGTGATTGGCAGTGTCTGTCCGATTTGACGGCGGTTGCCGTCAAAAACCACAATTCGGTCACACATCGTC
>Ga0209403_10005585_pt1 | contig 13104 bp, 23 predicted proteins | sample ArcticOcean_MG_C_8_FD_187440 | JGI IMG/M metagenome (GOLD analysis project Ga0209403, IMG submission 187440) | Marine microbial communities from western Arctic Ocean - ArcticOcean_MG_CB11_86 (SPAdes) (version 2) | ecosystem: Environmental > Aquatic > Marine > Oceanic | place: Arctic Ocean... | reverse complement strand
CATGAGAAGTAATGAGCTGGATTGATTTAGTTGCGTTAGGTTTTGCTGCAGGTGTTCCTATTAATGCTTGGCTACATCCTGGCGGATTATTTGAAGAGATAGTCGAATGGATTCGGGTGTGGGCAGAATTTGTGCCTACAGAAGAAAAACCGATGCCAACGCGGGAAGACGCGATAAAAGAAAAAATAGGGCAATTACTAACTTGCCCGTTCTGTTTGAGTCACCACACTCCGTGGATACTAATACTCCTGTGCTATTTTCCTAGCTTATGGATGTCTTATCCTTGGGATGTTATCTTCAAGCTGCCCGTATACTCTATGGCAGCAACTCAAATTACGTTAATTATTTCTTATTACATGAAAGATACAGATGGTTGATGAAGAAAACGTAAAAGAAGACCAACCTACGCGTAAAAAGTTCAATGAAGAAGTAGCCGAACGCGCGGCAGCTATGGTGGATAGTCTTGTACATGCCTGTCCTGAACTTCGTGGCATGGTTGTACAATTCATATGGGATATCGACATACCTGCAAAAGATCTGCCATTTGGGCTAATCCGCGGCAAAGATATTGATGACCCGTTAATGCGATTAAGGTGTCTAGAGCAGACAACTAAAATGCTAAGGACAGAAACTGAAGGTATATTTGAAACACTACATCTCGCTGATCAAGCGTTGATGGGATTAAACAAGAAGATAAGTGACAAACAACAAGAAATTAAACAACAATCAAACGAATCAGGAGAATGATACTTCTGATAATAAGTTACTAGTATCTATTCCAGATATACTAGATTCTTTACAAATAGATGAATGGGATGTTCTCCTTATTGGAGACGGTAGTGGCGCTGGCTGGAATCTATTAAGCGGATGCGGCTGGGCTTCTGTGCTCATTGATAAATATTCTAATAACCATAAAGTTTTTATGGGTGCCACCTCTCCCGGCACAATAACAATAGGAGAACTTTCTCCGTACCTATTCGCAATGAACTGGTATATGTCTTCAGATGGCCCTGGAAGCGCACGCGTAAAAGCCGCTAGTTTTTCGGGTAAATTATTGCGTGTGCACATTATTTCTGACAGTGAGGTAGTGGTGAAATCTGGAAACAAAATGCAATCACGCAAGTCAAATAGAGCTTTGTGGGCGGCTATGGATTTCTTTGCCACACAAGGTTGCTCTATTAAATATCACCATATAAAGAGAAACACAGTTTTAATGAATGTGTTAATGGATGAACTTGCAAGAAAATCTCGATTAGATCCTAACAAAGTGTGGGATGCCTCACTTAAAGTTCTAAAGAGGAAAGAACACTTAGCCATACAAGAAGGCGCAACAATTCATGACTTTTCAAAATATAGAAATACCTAAATTACATTGGGATTTGTATGACGATGAAACTCCGATAGCAATTGCGAGATTTTTCGAAAAGCAAATTTATATAGTTGAAAACTTAGAAAAAATACCTGTGCTGTTTCAGGCTTATAAGAAATGGCGCATACATTATGGCGATAGACATACAGGTTGTTCGTGGAATACCACTGATGCCGGTTACATCGGTATCGGCGACTCCACAGAACAAGAACAAACTGTTTTGTCTCTATTTAAAACGCCTAAAAGCAAAAGCGGAAAACAGATCATGGTCCGCTGTGTCGTAAAAATCGAATCCGTAGATACGGATGCTGTTGAATACAGACACCCAAATTTTCACGTTCCTGAAGAAAAAGTTATGGAACGTCCAGAAGAACAAAAAGAAATTTCAAATTGTAATGTTGTAAGACTTAACCGCGATATTGCAGTTAGAAAGAATTAAAATGGCACAAGCAGAAAAAAGACAATTTAAAATGCATCCTCAACTTATTATGGATACCATGCAACGACAGGCAGGTACCCTTGATAAGGCTATTCTCGAAGGCGTAATGAATGGCGTAGACGCAGGCTCGTCGTCAATAAACATTACGTTAACAGACTCTAAATTGATCGTCGTAGATGATGGTCGCGGTTTTCGTTCTCGCAAAGAGATTGACGATTGGTTTGAGACGTTCGGTCAGCCGCATACGGAAAGTGAAGGAAAAACGTATGGGCGTTTTCGCATGGGCCGCGGCCAGCTGTTCGCTTACGGTAAAAACTTGTGGCGAGCTGGTGCGTTTCGCATGTCTGTTGATATCAACAATCGTGGCTTGGACTATACGTTAGAAACGTTAGAGCAAGAACACGAAGGTTGTCGTATTGAAATTAAGCTTTATGAGAAACTTCTACCGTCTGAATTAAATGAAATTATAGATGATCTCAAATTTAAGGCAAAGTTTGTTGAAATTCCGGTGATTCTCAATGAGAAACAAATTAACAAGCCACTGACGGAATATAAGTGGACGCACGAAAAAGAAAAAGTAGATCTTAAATTAGATCGCAACGCTAAAGAGCTGTGCGTATATAACCAAGGTGTGCACGTCATTTCCTTTCCATCTTGGAAATATGGTATTGGTGGTGAAGTTGTTAGTAAAAACCCGCTCAAGGTAAATTTTGCTCGTAACGAGATTATGAGTGATTGCCCTCTGTGGAAAAGCATTCTCGCGACAATAATCGCGGCACGTGATGTTTTTGGTGACGCTAATAGTAAGCGGGAGCAGGCGGTACGCGCAAATGACAATACTCGAAAGAACATGTGTCGCCAAATACGTGACGGTAACCTTGATGCTATTAAAAAGATGCGTACGGCTAAAATTATTCCAAATGCGTCACTTCATTCCGGAAAAAACATACCTGTAGCTACGATCAATGAGATCTTAAAGGAATATAAGGGCCGGATAACTATTGCAGAGGACGACTACACCGGCTACGACCACGACGTTGCGGAAATGATGGGACACAAATTGTGTTTTGTAACAACCAAAGAAATACTTGATTGGTTTGGTTGCGATAATTTACAAGAAGTTCTAGACATTCTCAATAAAACAGGTATGTGCGACAACGGCAAACGTGGTGGGACGGGTACTGGCTTAAAGTTAGTTGACTTTAAAAAGCAACAGAAGAGTTTAACCGTTGATAACTATCTAGTACCTGAGAGTGAGTGGACGACGACAGAAAAGTTGTTGATGTACATACTACATAGAATGATCGGGTGGTTTGTACGTAGTAAAAGTTTTCCTGAGCTGCCGAAAAGACGTAAAGTTTGCATAGGTGCTGGTAACGTTTTAGATAATACACCGGCGTGGACAGACGGCTTTTCTTACATAGCGATAAATAGATCAGAAATTAAACGCATGCCTGCTCCAACGCTTCAGCAAGCAAATTGGGCAGGTTTCGCGCGATTAATTATGCATGAACTATGTCACCAAGAGCCCACAATGGGAGAACATAAACACTCGAATGCTTTCTATAAGCGGTACCATGATCTCGCAAATTATAATAACAGAAGAGATATTTTCGGCAAGTTCACTCAAAATTGCATGTTAGAACTTATAGTTGCGTACAGTAACATGAAAAAGAAGATGCCCAAATCGCTTTGGGATCAGCTTGATTCCGCGGAAAAGTCGAACCAAGTTGCTGAAGAGATAGATTTATTAGAGAAAATTCAAGAAGGTGGTTCACTTCCTGAAGAATGAATTTATGACAGCAATAAATTAAGGCAAGGCATGGATTGTTCTATTTTTAAAATTCATTTTTACAACGTATGAGGTATAGGCTAAAATATGAAGAACAATTCTATTGATACAAAAGACCTGCTTAAGAAAAATTCGCAGATGTCTAAATACATTATTAAAACAAAACCAGTTGTAGTGCAATTGCCAATATCGCTGTACGAAGGTAAATTACATGTAGTCGAAACAGAAATGCGACTACCTTCGGACTATCAACCCGCGATAGGTAGTTTCTTCGTACACGACGTACTGCCTGGCAGATTATCTGTACACTGGTGGGGTTTTGATGTAAGGGATCTTAAGCTTTATCTATGTCTTTCAGTCGGTTACAGCGACTCTACGCGGACACTCGACGAATGGCTTGTTGAATATTCAGAGTGGCACGTTTCGAATGATCCGCTTGTTATGCTTTCTCCTCATCAAAATGACGAGGAAGACACCGATCTAGATGACAATTACTAGCACAATTTTATCCAATCTAGTTGTCAACAACTAGATTGCTCGTGTGCGCATAGTGCCAGAGGTACGTAGTGAAAACAGTTATTCATGTAAATCAAAATAAGATAAAAGCAAATAATAAGAACAATACACGCGATCCTGTGATTACAGTCAAAACGTATAAATCAAATACGTATTGCGACGATGTCGTTATTCTTGGCCAAGACGGCCTGCCTGCGGCAAAACTTATCTACAGACCAGATAAGCCATTGCCGTGCGGCGCACATGTATGGGTAGAAACGACTACGGAAGTGCATTGCGCAGATACAAAAAATAATACTAGTTAAAATTAGAAAAGGTTTTTTATGGCTGCTTATTTCGATCCACCGGCAAGCTGTGACATAGCAGTATTGCCAAACGCACAAGTAAAGACGAGCAACGGAGTGCCGGTCGAAGCAGATATGGAAATTTATTATTGTTATGCGCCCACACGTGCCTTAGCGTATCGTGTGATATCTGATACGGCATATAAGTTAAAAAATAGTCCGTGGTACGTTTGGGTTATTACAGACAAAGGGCATACACAAGCTTTTAATCCTATGGAAAGTACCACGGACTTATCGGAGTGGCTTGAGTTTTATAAGAAAAGGCATAATGACAGATTACCAGAATTGCCTTATGGTTTTTCGGATAAAGACGATTCGAAAAACAGAAAGGATGATACAGATTTGAATGAATCTAAAACCACAACAAAAAGAACTGATTAACGAATAGCTCCATCTAAGCCAGCTTGCTCAAGCAATGCTCGTTTAAACGTATACAGCGAGCATTCTAAATTTAAGTTGGCTATGGCCCATCGATGCAACTGTCTAAAGTTCAGACCGACATAAGCACCATTTTTGTACTTAGTGACAAACCGGTCCCAGTTTACTTTAGCTTTACCTTTCAGTTGGCGCGGGCCCACTACGCGCGGTATTTTTTCCAGTGCCGCTAACGGATCTGCTTCTTTTCGAGGCATGAGAAATTCCTATTCAATGTCTTTTATGTTTAAAATATCTAAAACTTTTCTGCGCATTGCGGGGCAGTTTAAAAATCGTTTAAGCACTTCGGTGTGACATATTAAATCAGCTTGATCGGTAGCCGTCTGTTCTACATATTCCTCATTGACACACTCAAGAGCGGCATGCAAACTTTCGTGAATAACTGTTTCTATGAGCTCTCTTCCTTGTAAGTTTTCACGTATTTGTATCTGCTTGCCTCGGCGTGGTCTTCCGTCTTTTGTCGGAGAATCGCATAAACCGTCTAGATCTTTTGGCAAATCCCGCGTGAATACGACGCGCCACTTTCGCCAGGCTACCTTTGCTGTAAATGCAGCTGCGGGCATATCACACTCCTAAAGCTTTAGACAATCGAGATAATTTATTAAAATATTTCTGTGGAAACGTATCTCCATGCTCAAGGTTTGGTATCACTATGTCACAATCTTCGACACCCAAAGACATTGAACCAAGTTCTGCGCGGCCTGGTCGATCAACCCATATTGATAAATTAATTAACCCAGCTTCTTTGCATGCATATAGTTCAGATGTTTTTCTGATGCCGTTAAGTATGTCATTAGTTTTTATCATTTCGCGGTATAGCGTTAACCCGTCGGGTTCATTGTATCTCCATATAATGTCTGCCCATTCTTGGCGGTGTTCGTGCCTAGCTGCAAATGCATCCTGCACTATTTTATAGCCATACTTTTTACGTAATGCTTTAAAGCAAATCTCAGCAGCTGCTTGGCTTGTGCTTTGCTGATATTTTAATTGTGTGTTTTCGGCGAACCAGGATGCGGCTGTGTCTTTTCCGCAACGTCCAGGTCCGCAGAGTGCGAGTTTGAGGGCCATAATGTTAATAATGCAGCCTTTGCTGCCTGTTTTAAGGTTTTAACTCTGTAACTCATACATTCATTTAGCATGCAATGATTATGTAAATTGTTTTCGGAAATGATGACAATAGTGGGTATACGGGCATGCCATGCCCACGCTAGTTCCATGACAGTTCCGATAGATACGCGGTTAGATCCGATAAAGTTAGCAACAATTAAATCAGAACGATGACAATCGTAATAATCGCGAACCATAATTCCTTTACTGGAGGACATCAGATGGGTTACTAAGCAATCAACATTATTTTTAGAGTGATGTGCGGCTACCTTTTCACGCATAGGTGATAAACACTGTACGGTGTCTGGCATAAGTTTTATAAATTCTTCGCGCCAGCCCGTGCATTCTTCAAAAGAGCACCCTTCAATAGGGCCAGCTAAGTATATCTTTTGCATATGTGCTCCTAGACGGTGGCAATAGCAAACCCTGTCTCACTCGTTTCTTCTGGGATTTCTGCGCAGAAAATAGGAAGACACATAACCTTGCCTTCATTTTTGTCTATCACAATAAATGTTTGTGTAGGGCGCTGGAACTCTGCGCCAATGTGGAGTGCGTACGCGGTGTAGCCCACGAGGCAGCCGCACACGATGTAATACCAGTCTTCGCAATACTGGTGAAAGTGGCCCAGGATATCCAAGCGAGCAGAGCGGCCTGCTTTATTCCATTGCGCAATTTTTTTACGCACCGGAACATGCACGCCACCAACGCCACCCATATACCGAATAGCGTCACCATGATGGAAACGTATAAGGTGGCCTTGGATGTCTAAATTATTGTGATAACCTTGGCTAACTTTAAAAACAATTTTAGGTTCGTTGACAAATTTATCTGCTAAATTCAGATAAGCGCCATACTCCCAGCTTGTTTTATATCCAGTGGATATAAATTTAGCTTTCGTTGACCGACCGTGGTTTCCTTGACTAGTAACAACGGTGATCTTATTGACTTTGGATTGTTTAAGAAAATGCTGCAAGCCAGACGCAACTTGATCTTGAGCAAAGCGAATGGCATCTGTGGGACCTAAAAAATTACCGTCCATAAGTTCTTCATGGATGTAACCATTAATCAAATCACCACCTAGCCAAACCACAAGCTCTTTAATGTTGGCCATCCCGCGGGCAAGCTCAAGCAGATGCATAGCTCGTTCATATACGCGATGAATACGTTTCGCTGCTATGTCGAGATTAAATTCGTTTAATCCTTCAATAGATTCAGGATCGACACGTTCCTCGAGGTGCCAGTCATTCAAACAGATGATGGCAGTAGCCTGCCCGCCAGAACGGCGTTTCAATCTTCTAAGCTTTTTTGTAGCGACCTGTCCTTGTGTGTCAGAAAATCTTTGTAATGTTTTTTCTGCAACAACTAGATCACTCGCAGTTACTTTTAGCTTGTCAGATAGTTCCTTCTTTGTAGTTTCTGAAAGATGTACTTTTCGCTCTAGTTCAACAATTTTACGGACCTGTTCATTTCTCTGTAAATTTGCAAAACGTTCTAGGCGATCAAGATTTTCAAACTGCGGATCACTATCTACTTTTTTTGCCATCCGTGAACCTCGATAAAGGTTGGGAATTGTTCCGCTGCATTCATTTTATCAGTGATCGTATTGCCGTGTCACGATGTCTTTTGCACAATTGTTATGTTGCACGCAACCACTACTGTGCTTACAGTGCACATGCTAGCAACACATGCATTATTGAATCGGGTTAGGCAAGGAGGCTTAAATGTTGAATTTAGCAAAATTAAAGATTGGTAATCGTATCTACAACAAACACGCGGCTGTACGTGAACGCGGTGTTGTGCAATCTATAACACCAACAGGTAAAGTTCGTGTGAAATACGAAAACGGTAAAACGCGATTACATGCAGCGGCACAACTTACACGCATGCCGCCTGGCGCTATTAGGCGATCTAAAAAGGCAGTACGAAAAGAAGATAGTTTTGCTTTATATATATTAGAAAATTTACCCGAAAAAATACGGGATGATGTGTGGAAATCTGTTACCAGTACGAACCTGACTGTTCGAGAAGTTTTGGAGGTTAAAGAATTATTACCTAAGGAAAAATGATATGCCTAATTGGCGTGTAAAGGAGGACTGAAATGAGCGATTGCAAGAGATGCGAAATGCTAGAGAAAGTGGTGCGTACCACCATTCAGTACATGGATGGGAACATGGTCAAGTTTAGCAAGACATATCGAACCCTGAACGATGTACTTGAGCAGCCCGCAGATGCTGCGAACACGGTGAAGCCGCAGGAATGGCCGGAAGATACAGATAAATACCTACATCTTCCGAGAAAAGAACTCGTTCAACTCTTAACGACCCTCCGAGCATTGGCAAACTCGGGATCATTAGAGATGAGCCTGATTGACGAAGCCTTTCTAAAACTCGGCCTGGCACCTTGGCTGACTGATGGGCGACCGAAACTCGAATAATGAGTCACAAAGTGACATGGATTGGACACTAAGGAGGACGAGTGAATTAGTAAAAAATATGAAACTTGGAGATTAGAAATCCAGCATGATAGCGATCCTCTCCATCCCAGAGAAGAGAATGACAACATAACGAAAATGTTTTGTTGGCATCATAAGTATAATCTAGGTGATGAACATTCTTTTGAAAATTTAGATGATTGCCTTGAAGAAATAACTGAAGAAAATAATGTCATCTGGCCGTTATACATGTTTGAGCATTCCGGCATTTCGTTAAGCATCACTCCTTATGCCTGCTCGTGGGACTCTTGCCAAGTCGGCGTGGTGTGCATTTCGAAAGACGATATACCGCGGCCTGTTATCGGGGAATCGTGGCGCGCTGCGGCTATGCACATAATAAGAGCAGACGTAGAAGAATATTCTGCATATCTAGGCGGTGAGGTTTTCGGCTACTATCTCTATCAAGGTATGAATGCCGAAGGTGAGCCCTTGCTACAAACGGCCCCGCAGCTTACAGACCGCTGCGAACCCGACTACCCGCGCTCCAGCGATGATTTCGGAGTATCAGAGTGGGAGATATATGATTCTTGTTGGGGTTATTTCGGGCATGACTACGCAAAAGAAACCATACTTAATGAAATGCCCGATTATTTACGACACTATTTTGAAGAAGAGGGTATTGATGTACCCGGCATAGTAAACGTATGGGTGCCCGCCAAAAATCCGCCTGTAGAAGAGAAAGAAGTGGTACCGGTTAGATTGCGCGGGGGTGAACTACCAGAGGAGGATGAATGATGGAATACACACGTTGGAACGACGTTGCAGGTTGTGTCGGAGGATCTTTGTATGTCGAAGATGGCAAAACTTACAACGAGTGTACCGCAACACATTTAAAAGCGTTAGACAAGTATAACTTCCCAGAAAATGAAGTAATTGAAATGGATATTCATTTCTTAAGCAGCGGCTATCACTTGCCCATGAGTATGTATGGCGGCTCGCAGAATGCGGGCTGGCCAGAAGAGCACTCGGATGAGCGGTTGATTGAGTCTATTGAGATCACAGCAGGCGATTTGAAAGTAAGTTTGCCTCAAGAAGTAATTGATGAAATTGCTCCTGATTTTGAATATCTAATAGAAAACGAACTGCTAGAAGCAGACGACGTGCACTGATGGCCAGACGCATACCCAACAGTCGCGCGATGGCATTGGCTTCAGTCAGAGCAGATTTTGAAGCCAGCAACTTATACGGAACCAGTGAACGCAACGGGTGGTACGTTGTATACAGTTATGGCAGTCATTGGCCATTGCACGCTTACAACGAAGAACTTGATATGTGGTTCAGTAATACAGATAAATATAGCACATCTACAAGCAGGCATTTTTCTCAAACACAGCCACGATCGTCAATCAATATTACGTCAGAAGAAATGTTGCATATTATTAGGAAGCCTCTTTCTGAAATAAGGGGAATAAATTCAAACCTTGATTTCGCCATTCGCAAAAACAACGATAAAAAGATTGTTAAGCGAAGTGCAGAGCCTGTTTTACGCGGAGGTGAACTCCCGGAGGAGGACGAGTGAATGAGTAGTACGACGAGTGATGTTTATACGTCACCTTATGCAAATAATATTGGCAACATGACCAATAAAGAAATTGTATCTCTTGCGAGTAACCGCTTTACAGATGCAGAAACGCAGGTTGCGATTGCAAAGCATGATTACCGACTAGGGAGAGAGTATCTTGCATATAATCCAAAACTTGCACCGCAAGCAGCCGAAGTGCTCTGGGATATCCCTGGCGCTGTTTTCAAAGCCGTGATTCTGCGCGATGGGCGTATAAAGTTTAATAAAGAAGACTTAGAGGCAGTATATCGCAGGTATTTCTCGCCGGGTAAACGCTCGGCGTGTCGGGTGGGTATGGCATTCTTAGGTACGCGCAGTTGGTGGTATGACAGGACTGAGGATGTGCAGTGCAGCCGCATAACACACACGGCATTACTTGAAGAGATTTACACGGATTACATAGCACAAGCAAAATTTCGTGAGTCTGCCCACAAGTTAAAGCTATTTCTTAGCTGTAAAAATTGTTCAATTGCAATTGCGGAAAAAATTGCGGCCTTGCCTGTACCGGAAAGAAGAGATTATTACAGCGAAGGTTGGGACGAAATGCAAGGAAAAGCACTGCTGTTAGCTGAGAAACTTAAAGCTCGCGCAGAAACTGCAAGAGTTAAATCGCTTGAACCACGTGGTGGAGAACTTCCTGAGGAGGATGAATAAATGAGTACTGTTACTGAAAATTTTGTAGAAGAATGTGTACAAACTGGGTATGGTCACCTAAACGGATTGTTTACAAAGCTGTCCCGTCAAAACATTTTATTTACGGAAGCAGGCAAAGCCAGGCTTTCGCATATCTACGGATACATTGCAGGCGTATATGCTGCATCTGAAAAAGATGCCGAGATGCGTGCTTTTGCAGAAAAGCTTGCAAAAGATTTAAACGATAATCTGCAGCGATTAAATTCAAAAGATGACAAAGCGACAGTTACGTTTTCTGCAGAAGAGACATTTGATGTACCTTCGAAAAAGATCGTACTTTCTGACGATGGTACGTTTCACGGGTTTGGGTTTTGTTGCTACTACCCTGTGCAACCTCTTGTTTTCGCCGATACACGTAAAAAGTTTGCCGACCTACGCGCTACCTGGGACGGCGCACTTACCGCCGCAAAAGAAGAATTGCGGATATGTGAAAGTGTGGGAGATGAAACGCTAAAAACATATACACGTCATGGTGATGTTTATTACAGTTTTGCTTACAATGGCGGATTCCTTTATCACGGACCTGGTGGCGGTGAAGTCTTTGCTGTCACACTAGAATCGAACCCATTGTGGAGTATCCATACGTGAGCGATATACCAGATGAAGAGTTATTACAAAATGACACTATACTCGCTGACTGTATCCATGCTGCGTTCGGTGGCATCACTCATCCACATCCTCCGCCTACAATGACCACAGATCAGATAGATCGAGCTCTAACAGCCTTTCGTGTGATGTGGGAGACAAACGTCGCTATAAAAGAAAAGCTCTCAGAAAGCGATTCTGGGGCTTCTCACGATGTTTGATTCTAAAGCTAAAGTTTAATAGGGTTTATATCCTGCACAGCTCGCTCTTTAGCGAGCCTGTGCGCTTATATTACGTAGTAATATAGACAAATAACTGTCACGCCCCTTATAGGGGGTATGGACCTACCGTGTCGCCCCCTTATTTAGGGGTATGGACCTACCGTGTCGCACCCTTATTTCTTGTTATTTCGATACACTTCTGGGGGGTGGGCATTGGTGGGCGAAAAGGTGGGCATTGGTGGGCGATTGCTTAAAAATGAAATAGGCTTAAGCCTATTTCATGTTATTTAAGCCGTAAGACGAAATCTTACGCCGTAAGACGAAATCTTACACGGCTATTTTAAGCAAAACCCCAGGTATCCCCCAGGTATCCCCCAGGTATCCCCTAGATCCAACCCACACAAACCCACACCAAACCACACCAAACCACAGACAAACCCACACCAACCCGCAGACAAAGCGAAAACAGGCTTAAGCCTATTTCGTGTTATTTCGATACACTTATGGGGGGTATGGACCTACCGTGTCGCACCCTTATTTCTTGTTATTTCTACACTCTTTTAAAATGAATCTAGTTGTTGACAACTAGATTGAAGGAAAGGTAACTATGACTTATGCCATATTTTGAGGGCGTTTTCATCGAACGAATTGAGCATCGTATTCAAGTAGAAGCGCCAAACAAAGAAGCGGCGTGTCAGTATCTTAAGAGCGGTGACGCTCTTGATAATTATGAATTTCAACATGGTGATTATCTCGATATGGATTATGACCACACGGAAGCATTCGGGGTTAACCATGTCGGGGAAGCAGTCGAATACACGCCGCAATTCCCTGAGGATATTGTTCGTGTGAATGCGAAAGGCAAGTTAATAATTCCGGAAGAACAAATACATAAATCAGTGCGAGTTAACGAACCAAGATTAATGGGAGGGGAACTCCCAGAGGAGGACGAGTAATGACTATCAAAGTATCTGACTTGCGTCCCGGATGTCTTGACGCAATGAACGCGACGTTTGACTTATGCGAGGCGATCAATGCGAACGAATTGACCGTTACCGATTTGATTCAAGTATGTCGAGTAGCGATAGACAAAGGCCACGACATGGCACTCATTGATTTATGCATGATGACAGCAGCGATTGAAAAGACAGCAGCGATTGAACTTGCAAAAGAAACAACGGAGGACGAATAATGCGTGTTAGAAAGTTAACACTAGAAGCGCTTATACGCATAGTTCCGCGAGGTTGTTATAAGTGTCGTCAGGGTAAATTTACTTTTTTAACCCAGCGAACAGACGATACGTACCTTAGTTTTGGGTCGGAGGAACGACGAAAATTATTAAAAGAACAGATCAAGCGAGCACGCAAGCGCGCTAAGTATGAAAGGCCTTGCTCGGCCTGTATAGCAAAAGCAACAACGGAGGCCGAATAAATGGGTGTTGTTATTATCCGAAATATTGAACCTGTTCTTTTTAAGAAGCAGCGTTTGTGGTTGTTGGAGCAAGAAGACACAGAGGAGTGTAAAGGTTTGGTTAATTTGCTGGATCACATT
>Ga0209403_10005583_pt1 | contig 13106 bp, 11 predicted proteins | sample ArcticOcean_MG_C_8_FD_187440 | JGI IMG/M metagenome (GOLD analysis project Ga0209403, IMG submission 187440) | Marine microbial communities from western Arctic Ocean - ArcticOcean_MG_CB11_86 (SPAdes) (version 2) | ecosystem: Environmental > Aquatic > Marine > Oceanic | place: Arctic Ocean... | reverse complement strand
ATTTCCCACCCAGAGTCCTCTGATAGAGGCAGATCTGCCGTATAGCAGACTACCTACCTCAGGGACTCCAGGTAGTAAGCAATGGTCGTGCCTGTTGACAGCGTGTGAGCCCTGGCCAGGTGGGTCGGCCTCAGGTCAGCCCTCGCCACTCAATTCTCCGTGTAGGCTCGGAGACGTCGATGGAAACGTGGGTGTCTCAGCTTACCGAGAGCCAGTTCCTTGATCTGGCGCACCCGTTCACGTGTCAGTCGGAAACGCCGTCCGATCTCTTCGAGCGTCATGGACCGATCCTGCTCCAACCCATAGTAGAGGCGCAGAACCTCGGCCTCGCGCTCAGGCAGTTGGTCAAGTGCACCTTGCACTTCAGTACAGCGACTGATATCCAGGAATTTTTCTTCGGCGCTGGGTTGCCCATGATCCCCAAGGCAATCCAGCATGCTAAAGACGCCATCCCCTTCGGCCCCCTCGAAAGGGGCATCGAGGGAACGCACCACGTGACTGACGGCCAGTGCCTGTTCGACCTCGACGACACGGCAATCAAGCTCTTCTGCTACGCGTTGCAATGAGGGTGGCTCCCCCGCTTGCTGCAATTCAGCGAGCGTCCGCGACACTTTGGAGAGCATGTCGACACGATTGAGGGGGACGCGAACCGTCGATTGCGTAGTCAGCGATTTCATAATCCCCTGACGAACCCACCACACGGCATAGGAGATGAACTTGAACCCACGTGTTTCGTCGAAGCGTTCCGCTGCCGTAATGAGCCCCAGGTTGCCAGCACTGATCAACTCCGACAACGTCAGACCCCGTCCCTGATACTGCTTCGAGACGGAGACGACGAAGCGCAGATTTGCCTCAACGAGACGATTCCGCGCTTCCTCGTCACCCTGACGGATGCGGCGTGCAAGATCAGCTTCCTGTGGGGAAGACAACGGCACTGAGTCGGCAATGTCTTGCAGGTAACTTGCCAGCAGCTTGTCACTCTCCAACGTGCCAGGCTGCTTCGCGACGGGAGGACCTTTCGCTTTCGCCATCAAACTCTCTCCTGTTTGGGTATCGTAAATGATCCGAATAGAACGCAGGAGTGCTTCGGATCGGCCTGTTCCTTATCCACGTACAACCTGCGAACACGAAGCAGGTTCCCAAGGGCTACCAAGAGTGTGGTACAAATCGCTTTCTTGTCGTGAAATACATCTCAATGTGACCTGGATCACAGTAGGCAAATCACATCGAGCCTTGTTGAATGAATCGGACCACAGGCGAACCAACTTGAGCTGATTTCGCATCGTCGTTTGACCGTTGCCGGTCTCGCGCCCATTCTCTGCCTGTCCCTCTCAACCACATGAAACAGGCGAGGACAATCATCGTGCCTGGCACTGACAGAACAACTCCCGTCGCCGAACTCAAGGCCCAGGTCCGCCAGTTCGTCGAAGAGCGCGATTGGGACCAATTTCATACGCCGAAGGATCTGGCCATCGGACTGTCGATCGAAGCAAGTGAGTTGCTTGAGTTGTTTCGGTTTCAGAGCAATGAAGTGATCGACCAACGCCTGCAAGAGTCTGATGGCCGGCAAGCTGTGGCGCACGAATTGGCCGATGTGTTGTATTTCGTCCTGCTTCTTTGCAGCAATCTTGGTCTCGACACGACGACGATCCTTCGAGAAAAACTCGAACTCAATGCCGAGCGCTATCCAATCGAGAAGGCCCGTGGCCGCAACGTGAAATACACCGTCCTCGCCTCCCCCTCACAGGAGTAACCCTTGGCCTCTCATTCTTCCTTCGCCGAGTTGGTCAATGTCATGGCAAGGCTGCGCGCGCCCGATGGCTGTCCCTGGGATCGCGAGCAGACCCATCAATCACTCAAACCATTTCTGTTGGAAGAGGCCTATGAGGTCCTCGAAGCCATCGACGAGGCAGAGGATGGGGAGCTGTGTTCAGAACTGGGTGATGTGTTGTTGCAGGTCGTGTTCCACGCGCAGGTTGCGGTTGAGGCTGGGCGCTTCACGATCGACGATGTGTGCCAGGCGATTGTTGACAAGCTCATTCGCCGTCATCCACATGTATTTGGCAATATCGAGGTGGACAGCAGCGACGAGGTGGTAGAGAACTGGGAGGCCATCAAGAAAAGGGAACGGCAAAGTGAAACCGGTCCAGCGCCATCAGCCCTGGACGGTGTGCCACGGCAGTTACCGGCGCTATTGCGTGCGCAGCGAGTGCAGGACAAGGCCCGTCGCGCCGGCTTTGACTGGCAACAGATCGATGGACCGCTGGACAAAGTGGCGGAGGAGTTCGGAGAGTTACGGGAGCAATGGCAACAGGAAAACCCGAACGCAGACCGGGTCGCAGAGGAATTCGGCGACCTGTTGTTCGCGCTAGTGAATGTGGGTCGTTTCTTGCCCGTCGTCCCGGAGGATGCCCTGCGTCTGGCGGTCGACAAATTCGACACACGTTTCCGCGCCATGGAGAAAATCGTGGAAGAACGCGGCGAGCAGTTGCGTGAACTCGACCTGCAAGCGATGGATGCCGTATGGGACGAAGTGAAGAGCTCCTCGGAGCCATAACGGCGGTTGGCTCCGACCTAGGCTGAGGTTGGCTCCGCTGCCTGGCTCTCGGGGGATCCCTGACGGAGAGCCCGACTCCGAATTTTCTCGTCCGCAAAGTAGTACGTTGAAGGAGGCGTCTTAACCGATACCATCACGGTTCGCTGTGCAAAGCAAATCTCCGTGCCACCATAGGCTTCCTTGCTGATTTCGAGCACACCCGCCCGTACCTGCTCGTTGATTCGACTCTGTACTTCGTCCCAGTCCGCGGCCACCTTCTCTCGCTCGGCGAGCATGGTCCGCAGGCGCTTGACGAAGGCGATGATACTGGCCCGTTGTCGCGGCGGGGCAGCTTTCATCAACTTCGCCAGGGCCTCGCCGTCGATTTTCGTGATCCCCAGCGTGCGCAGGAGTCTGCGAACCTGTCCATCGAGTTCAGCAATCTCAGCCTGTAGCCTCTCTGCCTTCACCGTATCCCTCGGGGTGCCATCCACACCAATGATGGTCCGGTCGCCACTGCGGGCACCGGCGTAACAAGCGTCGATCCCACCCGTGGCCATCACCCGCCCACCCGCGATCGTGCCGCTGCGGCCGCCACCGGCATCAGACACTGAAACGTGTCCGCCACAGCGGATATCTGCATTGTACAGGTAGTTGCCGATCATCACGTCGCCGCCGACTCTGGCATGGGCATTCTGGACGTAGCGCGCGGTCAGGTTACCGACAGCAGCTACCTGCGTCTCTTCACCCAGAACGCCCTGAGCAACAATGATGTCTCCCCGGGCGGTGAGGGAAACGGCATTCTCTACGGTGCCACCGACGGTGATGTCGCCACCTGCCTTGACGCTGAAACCGGCAAGGACCGTTCCAGTGACTTCTACATCTCCCTCAACCTCGACATTCCCTGTCTCGTACGTGAGATCACCATCGACGCGAAAAACAGTCGTGACCACCACTTGGCCATGTTTGATGTGGACATTGCCGGCGATCTCACTTGTTACAGTGACAACACCACCATCCCCACTCTTCATAATGACATTGGCACCACCTGTGATCTCAGTAGCGGTGCCATCCTCGGCGGCTACATCCTCCCCCAGCACGTTTCGACCACCGGTACCATCTGTTGGCGGATAAATGGTCGCTAGCTTCTGCCCTGCAACAACGCCGATAGATGAGTTGCGATCTCTGAGATCGAATGATCCATCTTCCTGGAGCGTGCCACTTCGCACCTCAGGATCGAAACTGTAGTCGACGCGGCCATCCTCCCCGCGCTTTGCTGGCTCACCATTCATCAACAGGACACTCTGCGCCTCTGCTGGAGACAGCCCCGCGAGCAACTGCTCGACCGCTTCATCATCGAGATCAGCCACGGCGCCGACTTCGCTCAGCATTTGCTGCAGACTCCCACGATCCACACCCGCCGGTGCGCGCAGCTGACGAAACTGAAGAAATCTCACCTGCATCCCATCGGCGGACACCCAAAGCGGTGACAAGACCTGCAGCAGCTTGCCGCTAGCGTAGACATAGCCATAGCGATCGGCGACCAGGCGTGTTTTCTCCTGGCGCACACCCTCGCCTGCCTCAAGCAATTCCGGCGTTGGCCCGGCTTCCTCACCCTCTGCCTGCTGCGTCGTGGGCTGTGGTGGCAACACCATGAGCTCTTCACCCGGGGCCACAAGTTGCCCATGGACATGGGCAGCGAGGGCATCTGCAAGATCGGTGGCAGCCAGAGATTTCTTCACGGCCTCAAAGTCTGGCAGACGCCCGCCTGGCAGACAGGTCATCACCGGTCCCTGGGGTACGTCTTCTGCGCCCAATTTGTCCGAGGCTTCGGCAAAGGCTTCACCAGCCTTGGGACGACGACGCGATGATGGAGGGGGTGCCACGATGCCGTCAGTCTGTCAGATCGTCGACGCGAATCAGCGACTCAGCGAGGATCTCTTCATCTCGAAGGATCGGAGCAGCACATATGTAGGCGTCATCCGCGTGGGTCACCAAAGGTTTACCCTGTGCCCGTGCTTTGTCGAGCAGGCTCGCCGTGACGCGGGTTTGGTCAGACACCGATGAATTTTCCGCCCTCATTGATTGCTTGAATCGCCGTATCGCTATCCGTGTACCCTGTGAGCATGATGCGGATCGCATCGGGCGCGACTTCCGGAGACTCCTCGAGAAATCGTGAACTCACCATTCCAGGCATGGTTTGGTTTGAGATAATCAGGGCAACATCATGTTTCGCCAGGAGGTGTGCCAGGACCCACGTATCTGGTCGAAGACATGCAGGGGTTTGTTGCACAGCTTGGCGAATTCAGCCCCCCAGCCGGTGCCACCCTTTACAGTGTTGTCCTCGAGGATTTTACCTATGACGAAGATCTCTTGCCCATTGTTGATCTGGTGCCAGATCGTCTGCCGCACCTTGCCGAAGGCAGGTCCGTCACTGTAACGCCGGTTCATGAGCTTGGATATGTATCCCAGGCTGATATCACCGGTCAGAAGCTTCTCATGATTGAGGATGCGAAGACCACGGTCGCGCACGTGGTTGTGCCCCTCGAAGGAGAATTTCACTTCGTCGATACCCAGACGTTCGGCATGGGCCCCGAATTCCGCCTCCGCGCCGCCGGCGGCGCCACTGTATAGAATGCATTCCTCCGCCGTCATGGTGTCTCCTTTGTCCTGAGTCGTCCAACTGTGTTCAGACGTTACCGCAACAGTGCGATCCGTCTCGTCACCGCCTCACCATGTTCACTCGCGGTGCTGAAGTTCATGCGCATCAGATAGATACCAGATGCCAGGTTGGCGCCCGATTCGTTTGTTCCGTCCCAGTGCAACTGGAAGTGGCCACCTGCCTGATGCTCTCGACGCCAGGAGCGCAGACGTTGGCCAACCGCATCAAACAGTTCCGCCTCCAGAACAGCGGCACCGGGTAGATGATAGGCAATGTTCGTCGAAGCATTGAAAGGATTGGGGAAGCCGAGCTCCACCTCAATGGCTTCTTCTGCCGCGGCTTCATCCTGGGCATCGCCTTGAATCGCCGTCGGCACGGAGCGACCGATCAAGCGCTCCAACTGCGACCAGGGCTCCTGGCGATCTGCTTCATACCCCAGGGCCCACATCCCCACGCCGCGCAAATCGTGGCTCAGGGCCAGGTCGTATTTGTGTCCGAGACTCTCGGCGTCGTCGAACCAGACCTGAATCCATCGACCCGATTCAAAGTAACGATACCATGAGGTCTGCGAAGAAGCATCCCAACGGCGGCCATAGACAGGCGATGCCTGCAAGGTCACACCAAGGTATGGATACCCGCCAAATTCAGTCGCTGGCGCCCCAGGCTGATCATTCATCGTCGTCCAGCGACAGCCATAATACGGCACACCCAGAATGAGCTTCTGCGGATTGTCGCGTGTCACGTCTCCATAATCTCGTGGATCGGTGATGGTCGTAGTCAAGTTGCGGTAGCCCCCGAGCAATGGCGCCGTGGGGCCGCTGTTGCCACTCCAGCTGCCCGAGAACGCATACCCCATGACAAAGAGGTAGTCGCAGCTGGCGGCGATATCGGCAAAATCCCACCGTGCACTCCAGTCGACGGCGGGGCTGGCGAAGCTGACTTCGCTATCAGGTATCTGCTGGTGCAGGTAGTCGGTGAGTTCGCGTAGGAATGCGGGCGCCAGAGCAGGCCAGCCATTCACGCCGGGTCCCTCGAAATCGACATTGACACCATCCGCGTTGCCTTCGCGAATCTTATCTCTGATCGCCCGGAAGAAACGTTGCCGGTTGGTTGAACTCTCGATGAGTGTCTTTACATCAGCGTCACCGAAGAGTGTCGCCGTCAGAATCACTCGCACGCCGTGGCGATGGGCCGTGTTTACCAGTGCCGTCCACGGCCAGCCGTGATCGTCGCCAAGACTGCCATTGCCATTGACTTCGACGGAGAATGCGGCCAAGTGGGTCAGCAGACGATAGTCGATGTCGTCGTAGTAGGATTCACTGATCCAGTAGGGCAGATAGCCAAAGACGACCCTTTGCGGCTGAGCAACTTTGGCGGCGCCTCGAAATAAGCGGTCGGGCAAACCTCCCTCGCCAATCAAAAAGGCTGGAGTGGGCGAATCCCGATGACGGACGAGATCGGCTTCGTGAACGCTAACAGGCTGCGCATTTACGCTGCCTACCAACAACAGGACCAGGCCGATGAGGCAACCAAATGAGCGGAAAAGTCGAGAGCCATTCATGTTGAACCAATGATACGGCGAATCGCTGATTTTCAAAGGCCGACATATGCCCCTCGCGCCGTTCTTTATGGAAAACTATCGGTCGCTAGGTATTATGTATGTATCGCCCTTCTCTCAACCTGTGCCCAGCTTGGCTACCATGAGCTACCTCACCAGGCGTGTTTCCCCCTCCACCTTTGGGCGCAGAGCGGCTCTACTTCATTGATCTAGGTCTGGATGCGAACATCAAGACCGGTGATGCGAGCCGAGGCGGTGCGGCAGTATCTGATCGACGAATACGACTTCATCACACCAGCAATGGTCGCGTCACGGGGTTCTGGGGAAATACGCCCCGCAGTAGCCGACAACTCTCCCGAAAACAAGACGCTAAATCGACGCATCGAAGTTATCGTCTGGGAGGAGTCGTTTAGTCTGCGTCGCGAGACAGCTCATCGGCAGTGATGAATTGGCCCCCTACCTGACTGGCTGCATGGGCAGCCGCCCGCCGAAGAGCCTCGTGAATGCCGGCATCCCGGTATACGTAGTGTGTCAGATAGGCAGCGAAGAAGACGTCACCCGCCCCTGTGGAATCCTTCACGTCAGCGACAGGGACTACGTCAAAGTCATGGCGGCCCGTTGCATGGTCCAGAAGCCAGCCACCATTCTCCCCATCCGTCGTCAACCATTGGTCGATTCCGAATTGCGCCATGATCGCCCCCAGGGACTGCCCAAAGAAGGCCTCCACCGCTTCGGTCTCATCGCACGAGGCTTTGACGACATCGGCGCACTCGAGGCATAGTGGCAAATGTTCGGAGACTTCCTTGTGGACTTTGCCGTCGCGAATCCGGCGGCTATATCCCTGTATATCCACACTGACACGATGGACATCCTTCAGCGTCGCCAGCGCCGTGGGCTCAATGTCGACAGGATGCAGAGGGCCGAGATAGATGTGGTCGGTACTGGCAGTGATTCGGGACAGCTGTTGTGCACAGATGGGTGTGGCGGATGCGAGAAGTTCCTGATCGCGGCTGTCCCCACTGACGTGGTTTACGAATTCTGTCGTCACATCTGTCTTGCCCGCGTCCGTGCTGATTCCCGCGTTGTTGAGTAGCTCAACCAGCGCGCTGTCGCAGTCGGCAATATTAGTCGAGATCGCTGTATTGATTCCCAATCGCGACAGAGTCAGACCGGAGTAAACGACGACTCCCCCCCACTTGAGATGGCTGTCCTGGCCGTGTACGATGTGATCTCGTGTGGCAGAGCCAACGATGGCGATTTGAGGGTTCATGGGGGGTAAGTGTAGGAAGTCGAAGCAAAAGAGAAAGGCGCAAAACCGATGGTTGGGTTTGCGCCTTTCAATAATGGTGGAGGCGGCGGGGATCGAACCCGCGTCCGAGAACAGTTCCGGCGAGACCACTACGTGCGTAGTCAGCCCGATGATATCTCACCCACCACGGCACCGGCTGACGAAAGCCGAGGTAGGCCAGTTCCAGAATTTCGCCGGGCACCCTGGAACGGGGGTGCTCAACTAGCCTGCTTTGATGTCGTCGGTACTGGCGTCGCAGGCAACACCAGCCCCAACGGGCTACCTAATTGCTTAGGCGGCCAACGCGTACGAGTTATCGTTGGCGTTTGAGTTTTGTTCCCGGTTTTTACGAGGTGTCGGGGACCTCGGCACGCGCTCTCGACTTCTCCATCCCCGTCGAAGCCAAGTCGCCCCCAGGGAAAGCATGTAATTGAGAAAAGTCAGACAGTTGTTCAACAGTCGACTGACTTCAGTTGTTCAAACAGTCGACTACAGTGGCGAATGTAGCGGGCAGCCAAAACAGTGTCAACGAGGGCGGCCTGCGAAGTTGATCAGGTGGCAACTGATTGTGTTACTTGAAGTTGCACTGTCATGGCAGAATGCCTGACCATCAGAATGCCTGACCAATGGACAGATACAGGCTTGGACCGGAGAACCCCCTGCTCCACCCGGAATCGAATCGCAACGGCAGCCCCATGTCCCACCGTATCCCGAGACCATACCCATCTGTCATCCCGTCCCAGGATGCATCCTTCGCTTTGCGCCACACACCGGCTCGATCCCAGAAACCCACAACACCGACGGGGCCAATATCCACTCGTAGTTCATTGCGAACATTGATCCCGGCCCGTCCGCCACCAACAGCCTGAATCGCGTCTCGATCGACACCGCGAACCGATCCATCGCCACCAAAACTCTTCCAATAGGCCTGCGGCAATTGGCGATCGCGCCGAATCGCCCCCGTCATCACCCAGCGCACAGCCTGTGCCCAGACGAAATGCGCTCCGAGGGGCTGGTAGTGGCGAGCCTCGACCAGACCATCGAGGACGCGTGTCGTGGCACCGCCGAATTCTACGGCAAAGAGCGCCTCTGCCCGCACGAAGGCGCCGCTACGGGCCATGATCGGGTGATCGCGCGTGTCTCGCTGCATGTCGAGACGAAAGTTGAGGGCCCGCGCCTCATTGGTAAGAATGTCCGCCCACTGGCGGTCGATATCGAAGTCCTGCGTCAGATCGAGCCAGGTGACGACACTGTCGTAGGCAGCACTGTCCAGAAAGGCCAACGCAGAATCCTGCTTGCCGGAGAATTCGATCCGTTGATCGACAACGGGGCGCTGACGCGACTGGGTCCAGTCCATGGAGAGCTGTGTCAGATAACGGGTCGCACCCGAGCGTGATTGCCAGTTGCGCCCCAGGGTAGCATCGAGCTTCCACAGACGCTCCACCGAGGGATAGTCATAGCTGCCACGGGCGACATAGGCTGCCGCCGTCGAGTCATCGAGAAGGGTCTGTCTCACATGTGCTGGCGCGTGTTGTGATGTCAACAAATCAAACTGACGCGGATCATCCGGATCTGCGAACACCTTGAGCCGCCCAAACTCGTCCGTGACGCCTGCCGACAGGGTCAAGTCGGCGGGACTGTCGAAGAGATTTCGCTCTGTGAGATAGAGGGTTACGCCTTGCAGGGGCCGACCGAAACTCGCGTCCGCACCGATGCGATTGCCGCGCCCGAGGAAGTTTCGGTGCTCGATATTTCCAGTGAGACCCAGATCCTCTGTACTGGCAAAAGCGCGCGACTCCACGTGCAAATAGGGCCGTTCCTGCAGGCGTAGGATGACGCGCTGCACGCTGTCCGTCTCGGTCTCGACAGGTGTATCAACGATGACCGATCGAAACAATCCAGTCCTCGCCAGGTTGCTGCGCGAGCGCTGCAGGTGCTCTGGGTCGTAGAGATCGCCCTGGGAGAAGGTCAGCTGCCTGGCAATGAGCGAGCGGCTTGTTTGCAAAGAGTCGGGCTCGATCTCCACGGCCCCGAAGACCATGCGACGGCCAGCGGCGACCTCGAATGTCACATTCGCCTCGCGCCGCGAACGATCAAAATCGATTCGATTCTGTACGACTGCATGGGGGTGACCCGTGGTGTTGAGCATCGTCAGCAGGCGCCGCTCGTCTTCCAACACGCGACCATAACGAAACACCTTCCCCCTCTCGACTTTGAGCCGCGCTTGCAGGGCAGCCTCGTCGATCGCAATCAGTTCGGCCATCTCCATCAGTACAGTACCCACACGCCACTGCTCCCCGGAAGCGATCCGCAAATAGATGTGCAGTCGGTCATCCGGATCCAGGGCGAAACGGCGTTCGACGATCTGCATATCCATGTAGCCCGCAGCCCGATACAGATTCGTCACTGTTGTCACGTCGGAACGAAAATGGCGGCGCTGGAAGCGCTTACCGATTCGCGTTTGCAGAGCGGCGCGAACCTGAGGATTGCCAAAGTGCTTTTCCTGCAGGTGCTCAAAATGAATACCTGCAACTCGCGGCTCTTCCAGTTCGCGATAAGTGATGGAACGCTGCGGACCTTCGACATCCCCCCAAGCGTCTGAAATCAACAGCAGCACGCCGAACAGGATACCCGATCCGCTGACGGCGAATCCCCTCGTCATCAAAAGTCCTTCTCCAGCACGATACCGATCCCGTAGACACCGCGATCTGAATTCGTACGAGCGTCGATCTTCAGCAACTTCGTCACGCGATACTCGGCCTCGAATTGTCCCGTCGCCATGTGACTTGCAAGCCCCTCGTAGCGAAGCCAGACGGATAACGGCCAGTCCAGGTATTTCCCGACCCGCACGGAAGACTCACCGATGGTCGTACCGAGGACGCTGCCAGAGGAGAGCAACTGAAATTCATCGAGTCCCACTCGCCTTGCCTGACGACTGAGCAGCAATTGGCCAGCAGCAGCATAGAGGACGTTGCGATCTCCGTCCTCGGCGATCGGATCACCAAAGGCGAGCAGATTCAGCACCTCATTGTTCCCCAATCCAGGGCTCGTCAATATCGGTGCTGTCTCCTGGGCAGTGCCTCTTAGTTCGAGGCTCACTTCGCGATCTGTCTCTGACGTTTGATCGTATACGAGGGCCGTTGCCTGCAGGTCGAGTTCGGGATCGAGCAACAATGGATCATAGGCGATGTCCAGGACTGAATACGTTGGCAGCAGACGATCCGTGATGATCCGTCCGCGATCGAATTCGAAACGACGACTCAGCAGCAGCAGGTGCCCCGCCAGGATATCGAGCTCTCCCTGAAATCTGGGCTTTGACAGCGTGCCGTAAATCCGAATGCCTCCATCAAGCACGACATCCGAAATTTCACTGAGCGTCTGCATTTCGTCGATGTCGATGAACAGATCCAGCCGCGTCCGCTCCATGAGTTCGTTTTGCACCGACGGTGGCGGTGCGACGGCAGCCGCCAGATTGACGAGGTGCACCTGAGCCGTCGGTTCGTTCAGACGAAGGAATCCCGAGAGTCGCCCCCCATCACGCCGCTGTTCCCAGGTCAGGTCGGCATCGACATCATCCACATCGAAGATGTCCGCATAGCGATACGGCACATCATCAAGCAGTAGATGCAGGTCGAGTTCGGGTGTCAGGAAGGTTGGCAGCCGCAGCGTCCCACTCAGTTCCAGACGCCCAGTGCCCTCCGTCGATGTGCCGGCGAATCCCACCAGCCGCCCTTGCGAGGAGCCATCGAAATAGATCTGTCCTGCCGCAAAGCGATAGCCCGGGGTCATGTCCAACAACGCCAGTTGTAGGGCTTCGACGTCTACTTCCCCGAGCAACTGCGGCTGCAGGAGGTTGGATACAGAGAGATCGACCTCTACGCGGCCTGCCAGGTCATCGAGTTCTCCCCACTGATCCAGCAGCGCCGTCAGTTCGATGCCGGAAGATCTCAGACGCATTTCCCCACCACGCCAGTCTGGCCAACCCTGCGAGTCCGGCGGGACGCCGATGGAGGCAGTCAACTCATCTTGCGCCGGCGTCCGCCACTTTGCCAGCGCCTTCCAGCCCAGAGGACGACCCTTGGCTCTCACTGTCAGCAGCCCGAGTTCATCGAGCTGTGCCGCCCCTTCCACATCGAGGGCAGGTCGAGCGGCGGTGCCAGTAAAAATCGCCTCGGCGCTGATCAGGCCCGAGAGATTTGTTTCGGCACCAAAAAGTGTCACCGCTGATTGCAGATCGATGTCACGAAGACGCAGTCGTAGGTCGCTGACCATGGTGTCAAGAACCCCCGACAGTTCCACGGAGCCTACCGTGGGGACGACGACCGTGTCGAGGCGATCGACCTCCATCTCAAGATGTAAGGCATCAACGACAAGCGCACCTGAATCGAGACGTGCCGACGCGCGATCCGTCAATCGCAAGCGTCCCGTAGGGCGCTGGATCCAGAATTGATCGATCGCAGCATGCCCCTGCCAGTGCGACCAATCTGGATTGTTGGCAATCTGGGACAGGGGCAGAGTGACATCCAGCTGCCCCGTCAGTCTTACAGACGTTGAATCATTCCTCTTGCCGGGGGTCGCTGCGTGGACATCGTAGTTCTCTGCTACGACCTGTAGTCGGGCTTCATGCTGCGCTCGTGCCACTGCATCGAGCAGATGCACAGGTGCCGTCAAGCGCGCGTGCAGTGCCGACGAACTGTCCGCCCCCATCTGCAAGCTGACACGGGTCCCAAGCTCGTCGAGATCGACTTGTACGCTCAAAGGCCCCAAGTCGTGCCCCTGCAGTAGCAAAGCATCGGCGTCAACAGAGGCCGTGATGGTCGGATAGGGCGAGGCGCCTGCGATATATAGCCTCGCCCGCCCTTGTGTCGCCTCCCACGCTTGCCAGGGAGCCAGCTTAAGAGAGTCAACCCAACTCGAGACAGACCACTGGCGGCCTCGACGAAGTGCCTTGAGTGTCGCCGGACCGATCGCAGTCGACAGATGAGCGTCAGTCATGTCGAAAGATTCAGGCCGGGTCTCAACCTGGATCGGCTCCAGGGTATGGACGAACAGATCGATGTGA
>Ga0209403_10005581_pt1 | contig 13111 bp, 14 predicted proteins | sample ArcticOcean_MG_C_8_FD_187440 | JGI IMG/M metagenome (GOLD analysis project Ga0209403, IMG submission 187440) | Marine microbial communities from western Arctic Ocean - ArcticOcean_MG_CB11_86 (SPAdes) (version 2) | ecosystem: Environmental > Aquatic > Marine > Oceanic | place: Arctic Ocean... | reverse complement strand
ATGCATAAAAAAAGCTCTTAAATCTCCAAAAGGAATAAAAAGATTTGCTCATGCTCTAATACCTATGGATGAAACATTGACTAGAGTTTCTATAGATGTGTCCAATAGACCTTATTTAATTTGGAAAGTTAAATTAAAGGTAGAAAAATTAGGAGAAATGGATACTGAGCTATTTAAAGAGTGGTTCCAAGCTTTTTCACAAGCAGCTGGCATTACGCTTCATATTGAAAATTTATATGGTGATAATAGTCACCATATTATTGAATCGTGTTTTAAAGGACTTGCGCGTTCATTAAGACAAGCTTTAGAAATTGATAAAAGAATTAAAAATAAAATTCCTTCAACAAAAGGAACTTTATAGTTTTATAAATGATTATATTCCCTGCGATTGATATTAAGGGAGGAAAATGCGTAAGACTTATAAAAGGAGATTTTAATAAAATTACACAATATAAAAAATCTCCAATTGATCAGGCAAACGAATTTTTAAATTTAGGTTTTAAAAATATTCATTTAATTGATTTAGATGGAGCGCTAGAAGAAAAACCTGTTAATGAAAATACAATAAAAGCAATAAGTAAAATTAGTAAAATTAAAATCCAAATTGGTGGGGGAGTGAGATCTATTGATCATATAAAAAGATTATTAGATTTTAATGTTGATAAAGTAATATTAGGAACTGCTGCTGTAGAAAATATAGAATTTCTAAAAAAAGCTTGTGATAAATTTGATAATAAAATTGCATTGTCTCTTGATGTTCGTAAGGGTTATATAGCTTTGTCAGGTTGGAAAAAACAAACTGATATTTTGGCTTCAGATTTTATTAAAAAAATTAAAAACGTGAATATTTCAAGAATAATTTATACAGATATTAATAAGGATGGCACCAAATCTGGACCAAATTTTCAAGAAACAGTAGATTTATCTAATTTAACCAAAATTCCTTTTGTAATTTCTGGTGGCGTATCCTCAATTAATGATGTGATTAATGTAAAAAAAAGTAAATATCAAAACATTGAAGGCATTATCATTGGTAAAGCAATTTATGATGGTAATATTGACATAAAACAACTTAGTAAAATAATTTAAATGCTTAAAAAAAGAATTATACCTTGCTTAGATATAAATAATGGAAGAGTAGTTAAGGGAATAAACTTTATAAATTTAATTGATGCTGGTGATCCAGCTGAACAAGCTAAGATATATAATGATCAGGGTGCAGATGAAATTTGTTTTTTAGACATTTCAGCTTCTCATGAAAACAGAAACACTACGTTAGAAGTAGTAAAAAAAACTACAGAAAACTGTTTTGTTCCTTTAACTGTTGGTGGAGGAGTGCGCACGATAGAAGATATAAATAATTTACTTCTTGCGGGGGCTGATAAAGTTTCAATAAATACTGCAGCTGTCACAAATGAAAATTTAATTACAGAAAGTGCTCAAAGATTTGGATCACAATGTATCGTTGTTGCTGTGGATGCAAAAAAAATTAACAATGATAAATGGGAGGTTTTTACTCATGGTGGAAGGAAACCTACAGGTAAAGATGTTCTAAAATTTGTTCAAAAAATGGAGGCTTTTGGTGCCGGAGAAATATTACTTACATCAATGGATCGAGATGGAACTAAAAAGGGTTATGATTTAGATCTCACTAAAAAGATATCCGATTTAGTTAATATACCAGTTATAGCTTCAGGAGGCGTTGGTAGTTTAGAACATCTGCACCAAGGATTTAAAATAGGAAAAGCAAGCGCAGTTCTCGCGGCTTCAATATTTCATTTTGGAGAATATTCAATACAAGATGCAAAAAAATATTTAGACTCAAAAGGAATTCCTGTAAGAATTTGAGAAATGTTTAAAACTTTAGAAGAGTTAATTTCAGTTATTCGTCAACGCAAAAGATCCTCAACTGAGGAATCTTATACAAATAAATTATTAAACAATAAAAAATTAAGCGTTGAAAAAGTAAAAGAAGAAATAACAGAACTTATTGATGCAATAGAAAAAGACACAAACAAAGTTCATGAAGCAGCAGATGTTTTATATCATCTAATGGTGCTTTTAGAAGCCAATGGTATTAAAATTGAGGATGTAATGAATGAGTTAAAGAATAGACAAAAATGATAAAATGATAAATTGGCATAAAAAATATGTAAAATGGTGGAAGAAAAAATTAAATATTTCTGATTATGGGATAGCTTGGATATCATTTATTAAGGGGTTAATTATTGGTTTATTAATTTATCATTTTTTTATTAATTAATGCAACAGAAGCAAAATGGCTTACGATAAAAATAATATTTTTGCTAAAATTTTAAGGGGAGAAATACCTTTAAAGGCTGGTGAAAAAATTTATGAAAATGAATTTATTTTGTCTTTTTATGATATTAATCCTAGAAAAAAAATTCATGCTTTAATTATTCCAAAGGGCGAATATACAGATCTAGACGATTTTAGTAAAAGAGCTTCTGATAAGGAAATTGCGGAACTTATTAAAGGAATAAATATTGTTGCAAAAAAACTTGGAATTTCAATAAATGGTGGGAAGGGCTATAGGACTATCACAAATATTGGAGAAAATGGCGGTCAAGAAGTTTCCCACTTACATTTTCATTTATTTGGTGGTGAAAAAATTGGAAAGATGGTTTCTTAAAGATCATCTTCTCTTGGTATTTTAAAAAAATCATCTACAATTTGATTATTAATTTCTAAATTATTAATTATGAAACTGACATCGTTAGAATATGCATCTTTAGTTTGCCAACCTTTTAAATCTAATGAGTTTTTATCAAAAAGTATTTTTATAATATTTTTTTTTTTATCAATAAATTTGAATATAATTAAGTTTGAACTAATTTCTGTTGGTTGATTTTTCCTTATTAAATTTATAATTTTTTCTTTTTTTAAAATAAAAAAAAGAGGCGTTGATTTTAGAGGGTATAAATAAATTTTTTTATATTTTTTTTTAATAACAGCTACGGTCTTTCCATTAGAAATTATAGTTTTTTGTTTTAAATTTTGATAATTACATTTTATAAGAAGAGGGTATTTAATGAAACATTTTCCCACTTCTTCTTTACCTGAAATTTTCTGTTCAAAATTAAAAGATAAAGTTTTGGTTGCTGTTAATTTATTAATAATTTTTTTCTGTAAATCTGCTAGAGATGCATTTACAGAAAAAAAATATATGAAAAAAATATTTAAAAGGAAAAATAATTTTTTTATCAAGATAGACCTATAAGATTTCTCTTTTACCTACATGATTTGCGTGACCTACAATACCTTCTTTTTCCATCATCTCCATGATATTTGCTGCTCTGTTATATCCAATTTGTAGTTTTCTCTGCAAAAAGCTTGTGGATGCTTTTCCTTCTTCTTTAATAATATCTACCGCCTTGTTGAATAATTCATCTTTTTCCCCATCAATATTTTCAGTATTATTTATTTCACCCTCTTTAACTAAAGTAATTTCATCAATGTAGTCAGGTTCTCCCTGGGACCTCAAAAAACTGTTTACTTTTTCTATTTCAGATTCTGAAACATATGGATTATGAATTCTAACTATTCTATTAGCTGAGGACATAAATAACATGTCACCTTTACCTAATAATTGTTCAGCTCCTTGCTCTCCTAAAATTGTTCTACTATCAATTTTTGAACTTACCTGAAACGAAATTCTTGTTGGAAAATTTGCTTTAATAGTACCAGTTATGACGTCGACGCTCGGTCTTTGTGTTGCCATTATAATATGAATCCCAGCAGCTCTTGCCATCTGTGATAATCTTTGAATATAATTTTCTATTTCCTTGCCTGCTATTAACATTAAATCAGACATTTCATCGACTACCACTACAATATAGGGCATGTGTTTTTTATGTTTAGAATTATAACTATCTATATTTTTTACACCCACGTGAGTCATTAATTTGTATCTACTTTCCATTTCTTTTACTGCCCAGCCGAGTGCTGCTGTAGCTTTTCTAGATTCAGTGATAACCGGACAAAGTAAATGTGGTATTCCTTCATAGGCAGAAAGCTCTAACATTTTTGGATCAATTAAAATTAAATTACATTTTTCGGGAGTGTATTTATAAAGCAAAGATAATATTATGGTGTTAATACACACAGATTTTCCTGATCCTGTAGTTCCAGCTATTAATAAATGAGGCATTGAGAAAAGATCACCAATGACAGGAACGCCAGAAATACTTTTCCCCAAAGCTATTGGTAATTTTATTTCCTTTTTATAAAATTTTTCATCTGAAATAATTTCATTCAAAAATACATTTTCTCTTTTAGGATTAGGAATTTCTATACCAATTGTATTTTTGCCAGGTATGGTTGCTACTCTTGCTGAAATAGAACTAGTATTTCTTGCTATATCGTCCGCCAGAGCGACTATTTTTGATACTTTTATTCCCGATGCTGGTTCAAATTCATATAAAGTTACAACAGGTCCACAACTAACTCTTTTAATTTTACCCTCTACACCAAAATCAAGTAAAATCTTTTCTAAAAATTCAGAATTTTTAACTAACTCAGAGTCATCAATATTTTTTTTATTTTTTAAAGCTAGATTTTTTTCTAAAAAATTTAGTGTTGGTAATTTAAAAATATTATTAACAGTTTCAACTTTCTTCTTATTTGAGAAAGGCAAAATTGGTTGTTTTTCTTTAAAAGCATTTTCTTTATAATTTTGTTCATCTACGTGAACATTCGAAATGTCTGTACTATCATCAATAATTTTTTTATCTTTTTTAATAAAACTTCCTATTTTTTTTATTATTTTAAAAGGAAAAAGGAAAATTTTCATAATTTCATTTAGCTTTATATCTAAGCTTAATATAAAAAAAATAATTGTTAATAAAACAAGACTATAAATTACATACTGATTTTCAATTAAGGGGGCGAAGTAATAAATATTTTTATTAATCTCATTTCCAACAAATCCACCATTTCCATTATCAATTAACCAAAATGAATCATTATAGAAAATACTAAAAACAACTGTCCCAAAAATTACATAAATAAATAAATAAAAAGTTTTTGTAATTAAATTACTTATAGTTTTTTTAGTTGTAATTTTTAAACCCCAATAAAAAAGGTTAAAAGTAATAAAAATAGAAATTAATCCTAAAGATTGGAGCAAAAAATCAGAAATAACACTACCATAGAACCCTCCAATATTTTTAATTTCTGTATTTTCTGGTGTATAAATAAAATTAGGATCGCCTGGAGAATAGCTAGCAATTGATAACAAAAGAAAAATACTAATAAGCATTAGTAAAATACCTAATAGCTCGATTAGTCTATTTTTAACAATACTGTTAATTTTTATTAAAATTTGAGAACTCATTTTTTCAAATCAGTTACTTATCTTTTACCATTAATAACTCAGATAAAGGATTCAAATTTTATCTAAAATTTAAATTAAAATTGATCAGTTTCTGTCGAATCTTTCATTGCTGTAGTAGAGCTTTCACCAGATGAAATAGTATTTGATACAGCATCAAAATATGATGTTCCAACCTCTCTTTGATGTTTTGTTGCGGTATAACCTTCTTTTTCGCTGTCAAATTCTTGTTGTTGTAATCTAGAATAAGCTGCCATTCCATATTGCTTATATTTTTTTGCTAAGTCAAAAATAGCATAATTTTGAGCATGAAATCCTGCTAGAGTTATAAATTGAAATTTGTAACCCATTTTTCCTATTTCTTTTTGAAATATTTCAATTTCTTTATCAGATAAATTTTTCTTCCAATTAAATGATGGTGAACAATTATATGCCAGTAATTTACCAGGAAATTTATTATGAATGGCAGTAGCAAAAGCTTTTGCTTCTTCTAAACTTGGTTTTGCAGTTTCGCACCAAATTAGATCACTGTATGGAGCATAAGCTATACCTCTGGAAATAGCTTGGTCTAAACCTTCTTTAACATAGTAGAACCCTTCAGGAGATCTTTTTCCAGTCAGAAATGGTTTATCATTTTTATCAATATCACTAGTAATTAATTTTGCCGCATTTGCGTCAGTCCTTGCTAAAATAATTAATGGAACTCCCATTACATCTGCCGCAAGTCTTGCTGACTTGAGATTCTTAATCATAGTTTGGGTGGGGACTAATACTTTTCCTCCCATGTGGCCACATTTTTTTTCTGAAGCTAACTGATCTTCAAAGTGGACCCCAGCCGCTCCTGCTTTTATAAATTTTTTCGTTAACTCAAATACATTTAAAGGACCACCAAATCCAGCTTCCCCATCAGCTATAATAGGCATTTTGTAATCTACTCTATCTTTAGTATTAATTTTTCCCTCAATAGTTTCCATGTGTTGTATTTGATCTGCTCTAATTAAAGCATTATTCATAGCTTCAACTAGTTTAGGTGCGCTATCGTAAGGATACAAACTTTGATCAGGATACATTTCTCCAGCACTATTTGCATCTGCTGCCACTTGCCAACCACTTAAATAAATAGCTTTTAAACCAGCTTTAGCATGTTGCATCGCTTGATTGCCTGATAATGAACCTAGCGTATTAACGTACGGTTCGGTATTTAATAAATTCCAAAGTTTTTCTGATTGAGATTTACAAAGAGTGTATTCAATATTAAATGTACCTTTAAGTTTTTCAACATCTTCTTTTGAATAATCTCTTTTTATTCCTACAAATCTTTTAAGATCAAAAGAAACGTTTGTAGATTTCATGGGCTCTTTCAATTTAGGTGACTTTATTCTGAATCTTCTTGAATATTGTTCATTCCAGAGCTACCCCAATCTTGATCATCATCTCGCACATACACAGATTTTTGATTAAATTGACTAGTTTTCTGCTCTTTCTTATAATTTTTTTCTTGATCTAAAAAATCGTTCATATATTTACTGTATTTACAAAAAATTATATATGCAATATTTTTCTTGATTTTAATAAGAAATTAGTAAATATTTGTAAATAAATTATTTACTATGTGTAAATCTTGTAAAAAATGTCCCAAATAGATCTACAAATTGGTCATAAAATTAAAAGCAAAAGAAGAAAGCTTGGTATTTTACAATCTGCTATGGCTGAAAAATTGTCCATTTCCGCAAGCTATCTAAATTTAATTGAAAGTGGCAAACGCAAAATAAACGTAGATCTTTTGCTTAAATTAGCGAATGAACTTGGAATTGAAATATCTGACATTTCTAAAAAAACAGATACAAATCTTTATCAAAATTTAATGGATGTATTGGGTGATAATTTATTTGAAGATTTAGACATAACAAATTTTGATATTAAGGAAATTGTCAATACAAACCCTTTAATTGCAAAAGCCTTGGTTAAGCTTGGAGATAATTATAAGAAACAAAATCAAGACATTGTAAATAAAGTAGAAAATATATCTGGTAAATTTATCGATAATCAAAAAAATTCATTTCCTGGTGAAGTCGTATCAGATTTTATACAAGAGAATGAAAATTACTTTCCAAAATTAGAAAAATTTGCAAATGAAATATTTTCTGAAATTCATAAAAATAATCGTACTAGTTATTTGCCTTTATGTGAATATTTATTAAGTAAATATAAAATTGAAGTTAAGTCTACAATTCCAGATGAAAAAAAACCGTTTACAAAAAAATTTGACGCAATTAAAAAAACTTTTCTTTTATCGGATTATTTAACACTAGCAACAAAAAAACTTCATGTATCTGCGCAAATTGCTCATTTAGGTGCAAATGATATACTTGATGAATATTTAGATACTTTTAAGTTTCCTTCAGAAGAATCTAGAAAATTATCGAAAGTTGCTCTACTAAATTATGCTGGAGCAGCAATATTAATGCCTTACAAACTTTTTTATAAAGAATGTAAGGAGCAACGATATGACCTAGAGCTTTTACAAAATACTTTTGCTACTTCCTTCGAGCAAGTTGCTCATCGAGTAACATGTTTACAAGATCCAAGCATGAAAGGAATTCCATTTCATATGTTAAGGGCAGATGTAGCTGGGAATATATCAAAACGTTTTTCTTTATCTGGAATTGAGATTCCGCGTTATGGTGGAGCTTGTCCTAGATGGAATATTTATTCGGCTTTTACTACACCAGGGAAAGTTCATGCGGCAGTATCAAAAATGCCTAACGGAGAGAAATATGTTTGTATTGCAAGAACTGTAGAAAAAGGAATTGCTAAACATGGAATGTTTAAAAGCTTGTTATCTATAGGATTGGGCTGTCAGATTAGATACGCTAAAGATTTCGTTTATACCGACTCGCTAAATTTAAATGATAAAAACACAGAAGTGCCAATAGGAGTAAATTGCAGAACATGTGATCGTATGGATTGTCAACAGAGGGCATTTCCACCTCTACATAAAAAGTTCGATATTGACTTAAACAAAAGAGGAATATCAGTCTATGTTGCAGACTAAACATTCTTGACCTAATATTAAAGTTGTTAAATAATAGCGTTTTTTTAAATAAGCGGGTCTAGCTCATTGGTAGAGCGAATCGTTGCCAACGATTAGGTAGAGGGTTCGATTCCCTTGACCCGCTCCAATTCTAGAACGTTAAGTTAAGATGTGCTTGTAAGCTATAATTAGAATATTTTTTAGTGATGAATAATAAAGTTGAATTAAGCTTACATACCTGGGAAGAGATAAGAAAAATTTTTTTTAAAAAAAAATTTGATAACGTAATATTGTTTTCACAACCAAGATCTGGATCCACCTTTGTAAGTCATGTTCTTTCGAAAGAATTAAATTATGATGAGAATTTTTTTCCTGAGGAATTTTTCATCAATAAACATTTTTCTTACCTAAGGCATTTTATAAGAAAACACGATAATTTTTTTTTAAATATAAATGAATATTGGTTTAGAAGAATAGATTTAATAAAAAAAAATACTATGTATTTATATCTTTATAGAGATAGTGAAGAAATTTTAAACTCTTACAAAAAAGCAAGAAGACTAAATTATTATCTTGGCTGGGAAGAAATGATAAATAAATATCGTGGTTTTTTTCCTGAAATTAAAAAAATTGAACCAGCTCCTTTATTTGGTCATAAAGTTTGGGAAAAACAAATGAATAAATTTAACCATGCTTTTACTTTATCTTATAAAAGTTTTAAAACTCATCATCTTTATTTAGAAGAAAATACAAGAAATTCAAGAAATCAAAACCTCAAAGATATAGAAGTAGTTGAAAATATTAATATTAAAAAAAAGTTTACTGATGTGACGGGTGGAAAAATCCCATATAACGAAAGTATAAGAGTAAAATTTAACACATTGGAAAAAATTTATTTCTTTGTTAGAAGAAAACTAGAAAGTAAAAAAAAAAGTAGAAAAAATTATTGATTTATGACAGATCTTTCAGAAAAAAAATGTATACCTTGTAAGGGAGGTATACCAGAATTTGAGATAACTGAAATTCATAAATATCTAAAAATGGTGGATGGTTGGGAGGTTAAAGCTGATGAATCTAAAATTTATTATTTAATAAAAGAATTTAAGTTTAAAAATTTTTTAGAAAGCCAAGACTTTGTAAATAAAGTAGGTGATATTGCGGAAACAGAAGGCCATCATCCAGATATTTGGTTTGGATGGGGTTATGCTAAAATAAAAATTTTTACTCATGCAATCAAAGGTTTGCATGAAAGTGATTTCATACTAGCAGCTAAAATTGACAAAATATAAATTTAATGTTTGAAGTGGCGTGTTCCAGTAAAGGCCATAACAATTTTTGCCTTATTAGCAATTTTAATTATTTCTTTGTCATTTACTGAGCCGCCAGGTTGAATGATAGCTTTTACGCCCACTTTTATCAATTTTTGAACTCCATCTGGAAAAGGAAAAAAAGCATCGGAAGCTGCTACGGAATTTACTATTTTTTCAGGAACAAATTTTAGAGCTTTTTTTGATGCAATTTCACAACTATCTAATCTACTAGGTTGTCCAGATCCGATGCCTATTGTAGATTTGTCTTTTACCAAAACGATTGCATTAGACTTTGCATATTTGCATATGCCAAACGCAAACTTCAAACTTTTAATCTCATTTACAGATGGTTTCTTTTTTGTGACTATTTTTAATTTTTTATTTAAAAGTATATCGTTTGAATCTTGGATTAAAAAAGAATTTTCGAAAAAAAGATAATGCTCAGTGTTTGTCACGTCATACTGGCTACTATCAATTAATCTTACGTTTTTTCTCTTTTTTAAAATTTTTAAAGCATTTTTTTTAAAGCCTTTAGATATTATTACTTCAAAAAATGTTTTGTTTAGTTCTATAGCTAGTTTTTTTGAGATAATAGAATTTATTGCAACAATTCCACCAAAAGCACTAATAGGGTCACAAATTAGGGCCTGTCTAAAAGATTTAAACTGATTTTCTTCTGATGAAGCTCCACAAGGATTTCCATGCTTAATTATAATTGTTCCATAATTTTTTCTTAAAGATTTTAAAATATTTAGTGCAGCATAAATATCACTATAATTATTATAACTAAGATCTTTGCCATGAAGTTTTCTAAGTCCTAAATTATCTGAAGTTCTATACAATTTTCCTTGTTGATGAGGGTTTTCACCATATCGAAGATTTTGAGCTAACTCACCATGTAAAGTTTTTTTAACAGGAAATTTAATTTTTAATTCATTATTTAACCAATTTGCTATTACCGAATCGTAGTAAGCTGTAAAAGAAAATGCCTTTGCTGACATATATTTTCTAAATTTTAATGAAGTTGAACCTTTGTATGTTTTAAGTTCATTTACGAGATTAAGATAATCGGAAGTTGTTGAAATTACGGTTACATCATTATAGTTTTTTGCTCCCCCTCTTAATAAAGTTGGACCACCAACGTCTATATATTCAACTATTTTTTTAGGATTATGTTTTTTCATAATAAATCTTTCAAATGGATAAAGATCAACAATCACTAAATCTATATTTTTTATATTTTTTTTCCTTAATTCATCCTTATGTTTTTTATTTTTTCTTATATTAAGAATTCCAGCATGAATTTTTGGATGCAATGTTTTTATTCTTCCATCAAGCATTTCTGAAAATCCTGTATAATCTGAAACTTCAGTACATTTGTAATTCATACTTCTAATTTTTTTATATGTACCACCTGAACTTATTATTTTAATATTAAATTTTTTTAAAATAGGTAATACTTGTTTTAAATTAGATTTTTCTGAAACAGAAATAATAGCATTTTTTATTTTTTTTAAATTCATAACCTAGCTAACTTTTTCAAATTCCCATTTAATTGAAATGATTTCTTTATTAATATTTCCAGAAATATAAACAGATTCATTACTTATAATCTTATTTTTGTTACCAAGAAAAATATTTTTTTCTATTTCAAAATTATTTGTTTTGCTACTCAATAACCAACCCTCACCATTTGATAAACTAATTAATATTGAATTTCCAGCTTTCGTTTTTACAATTTTTATACCAGGATAAATATGAAATCTTACAAAATAATTTAGTTTACCAGAATAATTTTTTGTTTTTTTTAATTCATCTTGGCCAAAAATTTTATCATCAGTTTTTGAAATTATAACCGACCTCTCATGGAGATATCCAAATCTTTTTTCATAACCATTATGTGCTGCTGATATAGAATAATAATTTTTATTATCTAAATAATTTTTATTAATGATTTTGTGTTTTAATACTAAAGAATTTCCGTACACTTTGTTAATAAATTTGTTTTTTTGAAATATACAAGATGAAGTGTCGTTTATATATAATGTTGAATGCGCTGCTGTAGATCTGCTTATAGAATTAATTTTTTGAGATAAATATTTTCCATATCCCAAATTACATATTATTTTTTGTTTATTTGATGTTAGCTCAAAAGCTAAACAACCGGCTTGATAATGTCTCGAAAAGTTACTAGAGGGAGGGTTTCCGCAATCAATAAAGAGCTCTAATTTTTTTTTTTTAATCTTTATAAAATCTGCTATCTCATGACTTTTGTTACTAAATTTATATTTAAAGTTTTTTAAAAAAATATCATAATCTTGATGATTTATTTCAGTAGCTCCATTAAATAATGGAAATTGTTTATTTGAGCTGGATAAAATTGCATAACAATTTCCACATTTAATTATAATTTCATCTAAAAAATCGGGAATGTTTTTTTGCCCTTCTTTCAACCATTCTCTAACTAAAATTAAATATTTTATACATATAAATACCTCTTCAGGATTCCTTGATTTAGGAAAACCATTTTCATCAAAATAGTTTTTAACAATTTTTTCTAATTCTCTAATTCCTGTTTTAAAATTTACTTCATTTTCTCTAAACATCATTCCAGATAATATTATTGCTGAGCAACAAATAATTTTATTTGGAATGTAAGCTAAATTTTTTAAATTTTTTAAAATAAAATTAGATTGTTTAACTAAACTCAAAAAAAATCTTTCTTTATATTTTTTTTCTGAATTTTCTAATGTTAAATCAAAATTTGATGACCAGGCGATAATCCTTCTGGCAGTTATTTGCATTTCCCATGTTTGCGGATCAAAATTAAAAAAATTTTCAATCCAACTTTTAATAATATTTTTTGTGATAGTTTTACTATTTTTTCTGTCAAGTTGAGATAACCAAAGGAAACTATGTAAATTTTCAAATTCTTGTTTATTTTTAACTTCAGTCTTCCATAGCAATTCTGGAGCAGTGTCAGTTATTTTGTAGAAATCATTACGAAATGAACTAAGTGATGAGCTTAAATATGTACTGGGGTTATAAAATATTCTTTCAGGTATAAATGTAATTAATTTTTTATTATAAAAATTACTTTTAAAATAAAAATTTCTAAGACTTAAAAAAAATAACTTAAGAATGGAAAAAAAGTATAGTTTGATACTTTTTAGCTTATACATTTTATCCTGTTCTGAGCAATTGGATATTTTTTTTTAAGTCACCCTTATTTTCTTTAAAAATTGTGGTACCTGAAACCAATATATTTACGCCAGCTTCTATGGCCATTTTTGCATTATCAAAATTAATACCACCATCTATTTCGATCTGGGCCTTAAGTTTTTTTGAGTCAATCTCTTTTCTTAATATTTGTACTTTTTTTAAAGTTTCTTCCATAAACTTTTGACCACCAAA
>Ga0209403_10005577_pt1 | contig 13117 bp, 13 predicted proteins | sample ArcticOcean_MG_C_8_FD_187440 | JGI IMG/M metagenome (GOLD analysis project Ga0209403, IMG submission 187440) | Marine microbial communities from western Arctic Ocean - ArcticOcean_MG_CB11_86 (SPAdes) (version 2) | ecosystem: Environmental > Aquatic > Marine > Oceanic | place: Arctic Ocean... | reverse complement strand
GGGCGAATTTGGATGGACTACGGCAATACGCGATTCAACGTTGCGTCGTTCAAACTGTTGCGTGAAAACGATACGGCTAACCAAGGCACGCTACGTACGGAACTCGACGAGAGTTTGAAATTCATGGAAGAGGGAATGGCCAAGTTGGGCGACGGGTCATATTGGCTTGGTAATGAACCAAGCCTTGTCGACTACAGCTACTACCCGTTCTTCGAACGCTTTTGTAACGTCGAGCATTACCGCGACTACCAAATTCCGGCGTCATGCAATCGCCTTCTGGTATGGCGCGAAGTCATGAAGACTCTCCCGATCGTGCGCGAAATCGCCAACGCCCCAGAATTCTATGTCGAACGCGCCAAGGCCTATGCCCAGCCGACCGCGCAAGCTGCTGAATAGCGGCCTAACACGGGGCCGTTGGTGCGACTTGAGAGAGAGCAGAATGAGGCCGGAGAGTTGACCCGGCCGCGCATTCAACATCAGGTCTGGGGGAACACTACCCTGATACCTGCGACCGGGTCAGGAGGGCCGACGCATACAAATATCGTTGGGCAATGGGGCAGATGCAGGGCCAAATCTAGGCATTTTTGTGATTTTCCCGTGAGGCAAATTTAAGCGGTACAGCCTTCGCGGTAGCGTTGCTCTTGTTGGACCCGCGGGCCTATCATCGCGTACGGGGAGGGCCCATTAGGGGCCGGTCACAAGTCGGGGAGTAACCGCGACGATGCGCCAACTGCCGATGTTGCATTTAAAACGCCAGGGCCGCCAGACATGGTAGAGGTCCACTCAATTCACCAACGGGGGCCCGTGTCACGCCAGAACCTCTCCCGTTTTGTATTTCCTATTTTCTTCGACCGAGCCGAACTCAATCAAATCCTGTCGGTCTACAGCTGCCGTGTGATCGCCGGTGAGTGGTGTGACTATGCTTTCAACGAAGGTCGCCACGAGGCGACCTTCGCGATCTACAGGAAACGCTCTCGCGTCCCAGTCTACCGGGTCATCAAACGGCGCTCGGGCAAAGCGCGCTTTGCCGTGATCGATGCCGGCGGCCAAGTTTTACGGATGGGCGGCGAGTTACCCGCTGTCCTGGGCGTCCTCAATCGGAAACGGCGCCTACGTCTAGTTTAGTCTCGTTGATCAGACGCAGCCACAGACGCCGCGCGTTCTGCCACGCTGGGTGCGCTGATCACAAGTAGCAGTCTTAGTGGACTATCTTTGTCTCTCTTCTCGTTGGCGTTGGCTGACACTGCGATTTCTACTACCGTTGCAACCCCACTCTTGCTCCTAACGGCGGCTTAGCTTGCCAAGCGTCAAGACGAAGCTGTGCCCTAGGTAAAAAGAAAGTTCGGTACGAAGGCCGAGCTTTTAATGTCTTGAGAATAAAGTTGGGGCTAATTGCGGTTGCCCAACAGGTGCATCAGCATGATGAACAGGTTCAGGAAATCGAGGTACAAGTTCAGTGCGCCCATGACGGCCGTCTTGGTCATCAATTCGCCGCTGTGACTAACTGAATCGTAAGTGTTCTTGATCTTTTGGGTGTCGTAGGCGGTCAAACCAGTAAAGATGAGAACGCCGGCAACCGAGATCACGAACTGCATCATCGAGCTGCCGATGAAAATGTTCACGACTGATGCGAGGATGATACCGATCAGACCCATGAACAGGAATGACCCTAATTTTGTTAGGTCTCGTTTGGTGGTGTAGCCATAGAGGCTCATCGCCCCAAATAAGCCCGCCGTAATGAAAAACACTCTCGCCACACTGGTGCCCGTAAAGGTCAGCAGAATGTTAGACAGTGAAATGCCGAAAACGATCGTGACCGCCCAGAACAACATCTGGATCGTCGAGGCCTTCATTTTGTTAAGGCCAAACGACATTGCAAGAATAAAGATCAGAGGCGAAATTACTGCGGCCCAACCTAGTAGAGATGGCGTAAGAAACCCGTCTTGGGTCGTGTTGTAGAATAGGTTGATCAGCGGGGTATTGGCGACAAGCCAGGCTGTAAGCCCTGTAATGGCAGTGCCCACCGTCATGTAGTTATAAACCCGCAACATGTAGGTGCGTAGGCCTGCGTCGATGGCGGCGGATGGTGCAGCGGTCGCGCCAAGGCGAATATTTGGTTTAGCCATGTTTGTCCTCAAATTAAAATCGTCGCAAACGAGTCGCACTGTAATATGTCAGCCGGGCCTTACATTTCAAGGGATTATCAAACATATAGGCCGGCTATAACTTAAAATAAAGACCGATTCAGGTCTATTCGGCGCGTAACACTGGGGCGGACCGCTGCGAAAGCGCAAGCCAAGTCCCGACGCACCCCAGGACTGTAACGATGGCGATCCCGGCTACGGCGGTGCCGATGGTAGAAACAGGCAGAAAGAACCACTCTGCGCGCATCACTTTTGTGATCACCAGCCATGCTGCGAGGGTGCCTAGCAACGTCGCCACGGTGGCGGTAATCGCCCCGAGGATCAGAAACTCCGTGATGTAGACCTTCAGAATGTCGCGGCGCGGTGCCCCCAGCACCTTGAGGATTACGGCGTCGTAAACCCGGCCGCGATGCCCGGCTGCGATTGCTCCGACCAATACCAAAACGCCGGCGACAATCGTGATAGCCGCGGTGCCCTTCGTCGCCGACGCGATGCGTCCTAGGAGCGTCGATGCTGTCTGGATCACATCGCGCACACGTACCGTCGATACATTGGGAAACGCGGCTGTCACTCGACGATAGGCCTCATCTTCAGCTGTGAGATCAAATGCCGCAGTCGCTATTTGGGTCTGGGGCGCGGCCTCTAGGGTGCCGGGCGCGAACATGACGACGTAATTGATCCCGAAGTCCGACCAGTCGATGTTGCGGGTCGACGTGATTTCGGCGGTGATCTCTCGCCCTAAGATATTGAACGTCATTGTATCACCAACCTTCAAGCCGAGGCCGCGCACCACGTCGTCATCGACTGAGATGCGCGGTGGCCCCGTATAATTGTCAGGCCACCACACACCGTCGGCAATATTAGTGCGGAGCGGGAGATCAGCTGCGTAGGTTGCGCCGAACTCGTAGCGCTTTACCCAGCTCATCTCTGGTGGGACGTCGGCATCTTCTAACGAGGTTTTGTTGATGCGGACGAGTCGGGCCCGCAGATTGGGTGCGCGCTCCATTTCCACAAAGCCCGGCGTATTGCGAACCGCAATGTCAAAATCCTCAGCCTGCTGAGACTGAATATCGATAAAGAAAAACGATGGCGCCACTTCAGGGATACGGCGGTCAACTTGCTCGGCGATGTTGCCCTGTGTCAAAGCGGTCGTGATTAAGACCGTTAGCCCAACGCCCAGCCCCACTATAATGCCGGCTGTCGGCGCGCCAGGCCGCACAATGTTGGCCAGGGCGAGGCGGAGGGTGGTATTGCGCACCGTTGGCAATCGCCGGATGAGCCTGACGATGGCGGTTGCAGAAATACGAAAACCCACCAACGCAATAATGATCCCCACAACCATCCAGCGCGCAATGAACGGCTGCCCAGTGCCGAACGCCGCCAGCGCAGCCAGGCTAATCGCGGCCAGCGCGGTCAGGATTATGTAGCCAATTCGTGGCCAACGCCGCCCTGACGAGACGACATCACGGAACAGAACTGCCGGTTTGATTTCACGTGCTTGAGCCAAAGGCCAGACAGAAAAAGCGAGTGCTGTCAGCAAGCCAAAACCAGCCGCAAGGCCCAGCGCCGATGGGTAGACCCCCGGTTTGGTCGGTATGGGTAGCGCATCGTCTAAGAGCACGAGCCCCACGAATGGCGACAGCACGCCAAGGATCAACCCAATCGTGATCCCCAGCACGGACAGCGCGCCGATTTGCAGCATGTAGGTCAGAAATATGACGCTGCCTGGCGTGCCCAGGCACTTGAGCGTGGCGATAGTTGCGGTTTTTCCCGTGAGATAGGCTTGCACAGCAATGCCAACACCGATACCGCCCACAGTCAGTGTGGTAACGCCAGCTAAGGTAAGAAACACAGCCAGCCGCTCGATGAATCGTTTGATTGAAGGTTGTGCGTCGGTAGCGTTGCGCACCCGCCAAAGCGCCTCTGGAAAGGCGGCGCTGAGTTTTTTGGTGAACGTGGCATATTCTGTTCCCGGCGCTAGCCGAAGGCGGTATTTGAACCGGACTAAACTGCCTTCACGTTGTAGGCCTGCGATTGCGTAGGCTGCATTGTTCATCATGATCCGTGGGCCCAAGCTGAACGCGTTAGCCACCCGGTCCGGCTCGTTAGAAATGACGGCGCGAAACTCGAACACGCCGTCGCCGATCGCAATTTGATCACCCACCGAAACGCCGATCCGGCTCAGTAGCTCGGGTTCAGCAACCACGCCAAACACTCCGTCGCGGGCGGTCAGCGCTGCCTCCAGGTCCAAGCTGCCAGCCAGCGTGATGGCGCCGTAAAGTGGGTAGGCGCCGCCGATGGTCTTGAGTTCCACAACTGTGCGTGGCGCATCGGTGGTGGTGCCGCGCGCCATGGCACGCATTTCACGCGACAGGGAAACAGCGGAGGTATTTTCCGCTAACCACTGCACCGCCTCCGGTGCAAGGTCCTGCGCGGTTTGACTAATCTCGATGTCTCCGCCCAAAATGGCACGGGCGTTTTTCTCCAGCCCATTTACGATGCTTGCGGATAAAGATCCGACGGCGGAAATCGCGAAAACGCCTAGCGTTAGGCACGCCAAAAAGACGCGAAACCCGCGCAATCCTTGGCGCATTTCGCGCAGCGCAAAGCGCCACGCCAATGCGACGTCGCTAATACGTCCCATGGACTTTACCGCGACGCCAAAGAAGCTGCTTCCGGAGACAAAAGCCCGTCGGCCATGCGCATCACTCGATCGCACTGCGATGCAAGCTTTTCTTCATGAGTAATCAGCAAGAGCGCCGTATTCCGTTGGGCGCGAATATCAAAAAGCGAATCGATAATCTTGCGCCCGGTTTCGCTGTCCAAATTGCCGGTCGGCTCATCCGCTAAAATGAGGTTGGGCTCATCGACAAAGGCTCTTGCCAACGCAACACGTTGCTGTTCGCCGCCGGAGAGTTGCGCCGGATAGTGGCTTGTTCGCGTATGCAGCCCCACGGCCGACAACGCACCTTGCGCGACGACAAAGGCGTCGCGGGCACCGGCCAGCTCGAGGGGCATCGCTACGTTCTCTAACGCTGTCATCGTTGGAATTAGATGGAAGGACTGAAATACGATTCCAATATGTTCCCGACGAAACAACGCCAGACCGTCTTCGTCCAGCTTGGCAAAATCCTTCCCCGCCACTTTCACTGTGCCGCTTGTCGGTTTTTCGAGGCCCGCGATGATCGACATCATCGATGACTTGCCCGACCCCGAGGGGCCCACGATCCCGACCGCCTCGCCAGCCGCCAGCGTGAAGTCGACGCCCCGTAAAATGTCGACCGGCCCGGCCGCACTTTCTAGCGTCAACGTGATCCCGCACAGGGTGACAAGGTCTTTACCGATAGGATAAGCGGTGGCAGGGTCGGCGATCATGACGGTGCCGCTTTCTTGCCCAGAGGCAACGATGAAAACACAGGTGTCGCGGAGATGCGTCCACATCGTTCAATATCTATCGATTTGTCCTGGTTTCAAGCGGTTGACAGCGATCTTTGCGTTCACATTGACGTTGGGGCTCAGTCATATGGCCACCGCCGGAACTGTCATCGCGGTGCTCGGAGACAGTCTTGCTGCAGGGTTCGGTTTGGCCACGAGCGAAGGGTTCCCCGTTAGGCTCGAGGCCGCCTTGCGCAATGCGGGCGAAGATGTCCGTGTCATCAACGCCGGCGTCTCCGGCGACACCTCCGCGGGCGGACTGGCCCGGCTTGACTGGGTCATCGGGGATCAACCCGACATCGTTCTTGTAGAACTGGGCGGCAATGACGCATTACGTGGCCTCGACCCCGAGGAGACGTTCGATAACCTCGATTTGATCGTCTCGAACCTGAGGGCGCGGGAGGTGACAGTCATCCTTGCTGGAATGAGGGCGCCGCGGAACCTTGGTCGCGAGTATGCGGATGCCTTCGACGCGATCTATGGCCGGGTTGCCGAGAAGCACCGGGTCGCGCTCTACCCATTCTTCCTCGACGGTGTGGCGCTAAACCCTGCGCTCAACCAAGCCGATCTAATCCACCCTAATCAGGCAGGCGTCGACGTCATCGTCAGAAAAATCCTGCACGCTATGCGTGCCGTGTTGCAAGACCACCGCGGCGCGAATTAGCCGGCCATAGAATGCAACGGCTTTTTGTTGGCATTGCGCTGCCTAACCTAATTACTCAACACCTCAGCATGCTGACCGGTGGTGTTCCCGGCGCGCGGTGGCAGCGACCGGATCAAATTCACCTCACGCTGCGGTTCATCGGCGACGTTGATGGCGCTGCGGCTGAGGACGCCCGGGCCGTACTGTCCAAGACCAAAACGGCGCAGTTTGACCTACAACTCGAAGGCGTTGGGTATTTTGGCGAAGGCCGTCGCGTTCGTGCCTTATGGTTTGCTGTCACGCAGAATGCCGCGCTTGTCGTGCTGAAGGGCAAAGTCGAGCGGGCCTTAGTTGAGGCAGGGTTTGCGCCCGATTCACGAAAATTCAAACCCCATGTCACGGTGGCGCGCATGGGTCACGCCAACCATGAGCGTGTCGCAAAGTTTCTGGCGTCGCATGCTCTATTCCGGTCCGACGTATGGCGGGTCGACGCGTTCCACCTATATTCGAGTCAGCTCTCGCCAAAAGGTTCGCTCTATAAAATCGAAGACAGCTATGATCTTTCCCTGTGACCAACGCACCTGAACAAGAGGAGTCGCTCGACGACGTTCATCTGCCTTTTAGCCAGCGGCTAACCCGGTGGCTGGAGGTCCGCATGGGCTATGAGTTTCTGTGCCACAACTGCAACAGTGCCACCCGTCATGGTGTTGCCCCAGGCCGGTCGGGCTGTCTGAGCCAATGCAAACTCACTAACAAAGAGCGCGCCGAGGAGTATCGCAAAGGTTCGGATGCCTATACGCCCCGCATCAAGAACCGTTTTTCTATTGGCGGCGGGGCGATGGACTAGCGGTACTAAATGTCATTCTGCTGTATGTGTCGTAGCAGCCCGCGCACCGCACCGTGAACCAACACGAAAACATCTTCGAAGCCCTTGGGCCCGCCGTAATAGGGGTCAGGTACGTCGCCGCCCTTGTCTGCGGAACCAAAATTTAGGAGTAGCGTCACACGGTCTTGGTGCTCTCTGGGCGCCGCGCGCAACAGTGTTTGCAAATTATCGCTGTCCATCGCCAACACGTAATCAAAGGCAGTGAAGTCATCGGCGGCGATCTGACGCGCGCGTTGGTGGCCGATATTGATCCCATGTCGGGCTGCGGTCGCCTGCCCCCGTTTGTCAGGCGGTTCACCTACATGCCACGGACCCGTGCCTGCAGAATCGGCGGAGACAATATTGCCCAGCCCTGCTTCGGCAACCAGGTGTCGAAATGCTCCTTCGGCCATTGGCGAACGACAAATGTTGCCCAGACATACAAAAAGAACCTGCACCATCGCGCTACTCGGTAACACTGCTTTCAATCACTACGCCTCGACGGCGATTTCTTCGACGCCCCCGTTCGCTGGCGTACGCTCCTCACTGAGGACAAATAGAGTGCACATCGGCGAAACCTAGCGCGGTGCCATGCGAATTGCGCCGTCTAATCGAATTACTTCGCCATTCAGCATCTGGTTCTCAATGATGTGGAGCGCGAGCGCTGCGTAGTCGCTTGGCTCACCGAGGCGTTTTGGGAAAGGCACGCTTTGTGCGAGCGATTCTTTCACCTCGTCCGGCAGCCCATCCAGCATTGGCGTCGCAAAGATGCCCGGGGCGATGGTGGTTACCCGCACACCGCTGCTCGCAAACTCGCGCGCCAGTGGCAACGTCAATGCGACGATCCCGCCCTTCGAGGCAGCGTATGCTGGCTGTCCGATCTGCCCATCATAGGCCGCGACCGATGCCGTGTTGATCACCACGCCACGCTCGCCGTCTTCCATGGGGTCTAGGGACTGCATATCAGCCACGGCAAGGCGGATCAGGTTAAATGTACCCACAAGGTTGATGCCAATGACCCGTTTAAAATCTTCCAGCGGCATGGGCCCGTCACGCCCAATTGCTTTGCCTGGGGTGCCGACCCCGGCGCAATTCACCAAGATCCGTGCTGGTCCTTGCGCACTCCGCGCCGCTGCGACGGCAGCTTCTGCACTCTCCGCGTCAGCAACGTCACAATGAACTGCGGTACCGCCAATTTCTTTGGCCAATGCTGCGGCACCGTCTTGATTGACGTCGAGCACCGCGACGCTGACACCAAGTTTCGCTAACGCGCGTGCAGTGCCGGCCCCTAGGCCTGATCCGCCGCCGGTGACCAGCGCTGCACAACCCTCAAAATTCATGCCGCTCTCCCTTTCGTCGATGTTCTTGTAACAGATGGTAGGGAGCTCGAGAAACTCACACAGGCTCCGTCGGCCGCGGCTTTGTTTTGCCGAGGCGTGCTTCGCGGAGCGTGATATAGATCGTTGATCCGACTATGACGACCGAGCCAGCCGCCGTCCAAATCGTCGGCACTTCAGCAAATATCAAAAAGCCAAACAGCGCTGAAAAAATAATCCTTACATATTCGATCGGTCCCACCAGCGTTGCTTCGCCCGCAGTGAGCGACCGGATCATGCTGTTGGCACCCAAGGTCCCGACGATGCCAATCGCCATTAAGAATCCGAACTGCGTCAGTGTGGGGGTTTCCCACACCACAATCGCTGGGATGAACGTGAAGATCGAGCCAAAGACCCCTGCGTAGAAGATCATCGTCGTGGGCCGCTCAGTCGTCGAAATTATTTTGGTGATGATCATCGCGACCGTCACCATCAACGCGCTAAAAAGCGAGAATAGTGCGGCAAATTCGATCGAGCCCGCCGGTCGAATGGCGATGATCACACCGGAAAATCCGATGATTGTCGCCGTCCAGCGCCGGGCCCGCACGACCTCATGCAGAAAGATGATCGCGAGTGGCACCATAAATAGGGGCCGCGCGAAACCCAGTGATGTTGCCAACGCGAGGGGGAGATGCGCGACGCCATAAAATCCGGTCATCATCGCCAGGGCCCCAGCAGCACCTCGTAAGGTATGCATCGACAGTCTGGTCGTCCGAATTGCGGCGATCCCACCCGCGCGCCAGACAAAGGGAAGGATCACGACCAGTCCGAAGATCGCGCGAAACCACGCAACTTCAAAGCTTGAGAGCTGTCCGCTCATGAACTTAATGAGCACCGCCATCACCGACATGAACCCGGCGGCCAGCAACGCCCAAATGATGCCGCGAGAATTTGGAGGTAGGGCAGCCCAGGTCGTGCGCGCTTTCGCTATCATGCCGCATCGCCCAACTGCCGGAGATGAGCAATAAGATGATCGATATCGCCCACCTTCAGACCGCCACCGAGGCGCAACGCACGTCGATTGTTGCGCCACTCGAGGCATATTCGCGGGATCAAGGTTTCTTCTGGAGCCCCACGCATGTGGCGCTTGCCTTGCAAGACGGCCCGGCTATTCAAGGCGGGCTGCTCGGTTTCATTCAGTGGGATTGGTTCCACATCGAAACGCTGGGCGTCGCGGCCTCGCTGCGCGGACAGGGCTGGGGCCGCAAACTCATTGAAGCTGCTCAGGACATCGCGTGTAAGGAAGAATGCCAGGGGATGTGGGTCAGCACCTTCACCTTCCAGGCGCCAGGTTTCTACGAACAGCTCGGTTTTGAAAAATGCGGTGAGATCACCGATCACCCTATCGGGCAAAGCCGACTTTTCTATATGAGACGTCTCGAACACAGCCATGCCGCTTAATGTCCACCGGGTGCGGTGGTCACCGCTGGATCAGCCGCTCTTCGGCCCAGGCTCTCGCGTCGTGCGATATAGATCGAACTAATGAAAATCACGGCGGCTCCAGCGAATGTAAAGACGTCAGGAGTTTCGGAAAACGCGAGGAATCCAATAAGTGCCGCAAAAGGAAGCCGCATAAAGTCGAGTGGCATCACTGCCGATGCATCGGCTTTACTCAGGGCACGGGTGAACGCGATGTGGGCAAACGTGCCCGCGACTGCCACAACGCCAAGCCAGAATAGCGACATCCAACTCGGCCATTCCCATACGAATAATGCCGGGATAAAGGATACTGGCGTGAATAAGATGTCCATGTAAGCAACGATGCGCTCGGGTGGCTCGGTCGCTGCCAGCATCTTGATCGATACGATCGATATCGCCATCAAGATCGATGACGCAATCAACAGCAGGTGACCGGTTGTAATTTCGGCTATACCGGGTCGTAGCACGATCATCGCGCCACCGAACCCGACGGCCGTCGCAACCCATCGCGGAATGCCGACTCTTTCATGCAGGAAAAGTACCGCGACGATTGTCACGAACAACGGCGCGGTAAAACTCAACGCCACAGCCTCGGCAATCGGCGTCACGGTGATGGCATAAAACCACATGAACATCGAGCCCAAGCCAAATGCTGCGCGCCAGACATAAAGGCGGATCCGTGAAGTTCGCAAAAACCCTATCCCCCGGCGCGCAATGATCGGCCCGATGATGAACACGCCAAGCAAATTGCGGAAGAAAACGATCTCGAACGAATCGACCTCGGTGGACACATGCCGTACCGAGGCCACCATGACCGAGAACAGGGCGGTGGCCACCAGCATGTATAGCGCCGCGACCACAGGCTGCGGAAGAGATCGCGCGCGCTCCAGAAATGTCATTTCAAGTATGGGTTTCCCGCAATCACGTCACCCCGCCGCAGCGAGGACGCAACAGGTTCGGGAAAGACAGTGCAATTATGGGCCGTGCATTGGCTTTGTGCCAAAAGTTTTGCTGCATAGCTGCGTTGCATGGTGTTAGACCCGCCGCTACCGTCCGCTTTATAGAGAGGACGATATGACCGAGACCGCGCCCCTTTGGACGCCTAGCGCACAAACCGTGGCTGACAGCAACCTCACCGCTTTTGTGCGTCAGGTGGAAAGTGCCTGGGATGTGATGCTGCCCAATTATTGGGCGCTTCTCGATTGGTCGTGCGCAAACCAAGAATCATTTTTCCAGTCTGTGTGGGACTTTGGTGGCATCGTCGCTGAAACACGTGGCAAGCGGGTTCTCATTGATGCCGATCAGATGCCGGGCGCACAGTGGTTCCCGGATGCGCGACTTAACTTTGCCGAAAACCTCTTACGCCGTCGCGACGATGGGCCGGCGCTTATTTTTCAGAGCGAACGCGGCGATCGCCGCCTGCTCAGCTTTGCGGATCTCTATAACCGGGTCTCCCAACTAGCACTTGCCCTTCGCGCGGATGGCGTTGTGGCAGGCGATCGTATCGTCGGGTTTATGCCAAACTTGCCGGAAACCGTGGTGGCAATGCTCGCGGCAACCAGTCTCGGCGCCACCTGGTCGTCATGCTCGCCCGACTTCGGTATCAAAGGTGTGATGGACCGATTTGGCCAGATAGAGCCAACGGTGTTGTTTACTGCAGATGGTTACTTCTACGCCGGCAAGCAACACAATTCCCTGATACGGATCGGTGATATCGCCAGTCAACTACCCTCGTTGCGGCGGCTTGTCGTGGTGCCCTACGTCGAGCCCAGGCCCGACTTGGCTGGATTGCCGCGTGCGACTGGGTGGGACGACTATCTTGCGCCGCATGCCGAAGGTGCCATCGAATTCGCACAACTGCCGTTCAGCCATCCGCTTTACATCATGTATTCTTCTGGCACGACGGGCGTACCGAAGTGCATCGTCCATGGCGCTGGCGGCACGCTCCTGCAGCATCTCAAAGAACACCTGCTGCACACCGATTTGCGACGCGACGATCATCTTTTTTACTTCACAACCTGCGGCTGGATGATGTGGAACTGGCTCGTTTCGGGCCTCGCCTGCGGCGCCACGTTGGTCCTCTACGATGGCTCGCCATTCGAACCGGATGCCAACGCACTGTGGTCATTGGCCGAGCACGAGAAAGTCGACATATTTGGCTCGTCTGCGAAATTCTATGACGCCTGCGCCAAGGCCGAGATTGCGCCGATCAAGACACACGACCTCAGCCGTGTCCGAACTATTCTTTCGACGGGCTCGGTGCTCTCGCCGGCAAGCTTCGATTACGTCTATCGGTCTATTAAGCAAGATGTCCGCTTGTCTTCGGTCTCAGGCGGTACGGATTTGCTTGGATGCTTCGCGGCCGGTGCCACGGTTCTTCCGGTCTACCGCGGAGAGATTCAATCGCGGGTGCTTGGCATGTCGGTTAAAATTTTTGATGACTCGGGCCAGTCCGTCCAAGGCCAGAAGGGCGAACTCGTTTGTACTGAGCCGTTTCCCTCCATGCCGGTCGGTTTCTGGGATGATCCGGACAGTACCAAATATCGCAACGCCTACTTCGAGGTGTTCCTCGACGTCTGGACCCACGGTGATTACTGCGAGCTGACAGATCATGGCGGCATCATCATCTACGGCCGCTCGGATGCTGTGCTCAATCCGGGTGGTGTGCGGATTGGTACGGCCGAGATTTACCGTCAGGTCGAGCAGATGGCAGAAATTGAAGAAGGTTTGTGTGTTGGCCAGGATTGGGACAATGATGTTCGGGTTGTGCTTTTTGTTCGGCTCCGTGGTGGCGCAGTATTGGACGATGCGCTGTGTGACAAGATCAAAGCCAATATTAGGGCTAACGCCACGCCGCGACACGTACCCGCAAAGATCGTCGCGGTGGCGGATATCCCGCGCACTATCAGCGGCAAAATCACCGAACTCGCGGTGCGCGATATCGTGCATGGTCGTTCGGTCAAGAACATGGACGCGCTCGCCAATCCTGAAGCGCTCAAACTGTTTGAGAACGTCCCTGAGCTGCAGGTCTAGTCCGTCGTCAAATCCCGCACCAAGGCGGGGTACCGTAAAATCAAGATCAGCGACCGCATTGTCATAAATGCGACGAGCGATAGCCACAGGCCGTGGTTACCCCACAGTGGCATGAACACGGTATTGGCCAAGATCAACGTACCTAGTGACAGGATCATCCCATTGCGGAGTGCCTTGGTGCGCGTCGCGCCGAGAAACACCC
>Ga0209403_10005562_pt1 | contig 13130 bp, 10 predicted proteins | sample ArcticOcean_MG_C_8_FD_187440 | JGI IMG/M metagenome (GOLD analysis project Ga0209403, IMG submission 187440) | Marine microbial communities from western Arctic Ocean - ArcticOcean_MG_CB11_86 (SPAdes) (version 2) | ecosystem: Environmental > Aquatic > Marine > Oceanic | place: Arctic Ocean... | reverse complement strand
TGTCCCCGGTCCTCCATAAGTCAGAAGTATAATAGGATCAAACATTTTGAGTGCCTCCATCGATCGAATAACTATTGCAATTACGATGGCAGGTTTTAGCAGCGGAAGTTCCACCCACAGAAATACCTGCGCGCGACTAGCTCCCATTATGCGGGCAGCATTGATCAGTTGCGGTGGAAGAGCTGAAAAACCCGACAGAAATATAAGAAACGTCAATGATGTCCATTGCCAAATATCTGCGAGTATAATCGCCCACTGCGCGGCGAAGGGGTTTGATAACCAGCGGATCCGAGGATTGATACCAAGAAGACCTGTCAGTGGCGATAAAAGCTGATTTAGGGGACCACTGTCTAAATAGATCATTGAGAAGTTATAACCGGCGACTACTGGCACAACCATCATAGGAATCAAAAAGATGGTAATATATATCCTCCGGCCTGCAACAATGCGGTGTACTAGCATCGCGAGAATAAATCCAATTATGAGTTCAAAAATAATAGCAAATCCGGCAAAATAGAAAGTTCTTCCAAGTGACAGCCAAAAATTCGGGTCGCTCAAAACGGCTTCGTAATTGCGGAAGCCATCGAGGTAAGCCTGCTCGAAAGGACGGTTTGCACGCCAACGGAGGAAACTTATATAAATCGTCAAAATGAACGGTATTATGAGAACGCAAATGATCATACCCTCGACCATAACAAAGGGTATCCATCTAAAAATGCGTTCCTGAGAAAGCCACGAACTAAAGCGCGCAGTAATTCCGTCTTTTCGGAGGTTAGCCACCGTGGTAACTCTCTCGTTCATTATTTCTGCCAACGCTATTGATTATATGAGAGTAAATTGATGCAACTCAAAGGAGACGGGGTCAGTACACCGACCAACCCCGTTTTCAACCCTCCGGGAAAGTAATTCTACTCCCCCGAAGAGAGCCCAAATACCTCTAAGTTCGTTAGAACTTATCGACGTAGAGGCCGTCGTTCACACCTTTACGCCATACTTTGATCTGGTTATCACGACCAATATCTTCGGTCACTCGGTTCCAGCCCTTTTCAATTTTAGCAGCAGCTTTTTCGGCTGTTAAATTGTTGTTCATTACGTCGGCAAGGTTATTATCGAGGATTTTCATATATTCGTAGTGGCCTTCAATGAAAAGAAGCGATGTCGTATATTTCGCATTTTCCATCGTCGTCTTAAGAAATTCCGGACCAAACTTCTTGAGAATGCCGGGATGGCCAATATTTTGCGTCCGGTAGGGATCCCAAAATCCTTTAGGATGGGCAATCGCCCGACTACCCACTGATGGGCTCGTTAGCCACTGGATGAAATAGTAAGATAGCTCGGGGTTTTTCCCATGCGCGTTGACCATGTAGCCGGTACCCGCTGCTTCCGCAGCTCTTCTAACGGGAGGTCCATCCGGGGCAGTAGTCGCAGGGATGACACAAGGTATCTGCTTACCCTTAACAGTACTCTTGGGATTAGAGTTTGCATAGCCAAAGATTGATGGAAAAGACATCACAGAATACGCCTGACCGCTTCCCCAGAATGGGTAAATCTGCGGTGTTCCCCAACCTTGTATGTCTTCTGGCATATACTTGACTACTGAAGCAAAAGCCTTGATCGCTTTAATACCCTGCTTAGTAGAAATCCTAGGTTTCATATCTTTATCAAAAAGAAGTCCCCCAAAATACGCCGGGAAGTGACGATGAGAGAAGTTCACAGAACGATAAGCCATCGCACCGTATAGAGGTTTTTCAAATTTAATACCCCAACGGGTCTGTCCGGCTTTAGTATGAAAGAATTTCGCCTGCTCTTCCCAATCAGCCATAGTCGCAGGGCAGCCTAAGTCCTTGCCAGTTTTACTCTTAAATGCCGCACGTGCCTTTGGATTTTCAACAATGTCTTTTCTAAGCACGAGCATGATGTGATCACCATCAAGAACCATGCTGTAGAGCTTACCGTTATACCGCTGCTGAGCAAGAAATGCTCCGGGAATACCAGTAAAGTCGGGTTTTCCTTTTGCCGCAAAATCGTCCAAAGGTAGTATCACCTGGGCACCAGCGGCATCCGGTTGGGTGTAGGGGAAGTCATTAAACATGTCAAAAGCACCTGTTTTTGCGACTGCCTCACCCATAATCTTGCTAGGGATATCTGTATAGCCTAGTGGCACAGTGTGAACATCTATGCCAGTCAATCCCTTCCACTCTGCAATGAAGTCGGGTATTGCATTCCGAAATAGGGAATTTAAAAGCATGTTGATTTTTGGATTCTTCATGTTGTTATCTTTAACGAACTGCTTCGCCAGATTAACAGCACGGTCGGCAACAGGATCACTTTCCGCCTGAACTGCAGTGGCGTTTAAAGAGTATCCAAAAACGATAATTGAAATTGATAAGAGTATTTTTTTCATTTAATTTTTCTCCCTGGTTATTGACCTTTTTTATGAATATCTCACCTGTAAAAATACCATTAGTTCTAAGCTAAGCCACCAAAAATTTACAATCAAGCAGAATCCTAAAGCTTGGATTACAGAAACTACAGAACTGTATCTCAAAGAGTGTCAGGTTTGATGGAAGTAAGGCTTGATGGAAGTAAGGCTTGATGGAAGTAAGGCTTGATGGAAGTAAGGCTTGAAGGCGGTTGGGATCTTCTTACCTCACCTATCCGCAGATCAATTACGTCATCAAACAATGCATCCGCTTCGTCCGATACACGGCTGAATTCATAGTTCGAATAAATAAAGGTTGAGGTCGGCCTTCTCTAGAGGGTAGTTGCATCACCCCGGTAACTGCGCTAGCACAACGAAATCCTCCGGAGATAGGGGCGGTCGTTTCATTGTGTAATGATGAAAGATACAGAGTTTCAGTCCGACAGACTTGGTAACCGATCATTAAAATTAACCTCAGGAATTTAGTCGATAGGAGATAAAATGGTTAAGGCAATACGCTTTCACGAGTTTGGGGGACCCGAAGTTCTAAAATTCGAAGATATCAGCGTCGGTGATCCCGCTCCGGAAGAAGTACGGATACGCCACACGGCAATTGGTTTCAACTTCCTCGATGCATTGGTGCGGGCAGGAAAATATCCCGTACTGCCGGAGTTGCCGGCTATTCCAGGAGCTGAGGGAGCGGGCGTCGTCGAGGCTGTCGGCGGAGACGTCAAAAACCTCGCGGTCGGCCAGCGGGTTGTCTACGCAGCTACCATTCCCGGTGCATATACCGAGGCCCGGCTCATTGAGGCACACCACGTCGTTGCACTGCCCGATGCCATTTCCGAGGACGACGCAGCGGCGAGTTTTCTGAAAGGTATGACTGTCGAGTACCTTATCAAACGATGCTACCGGATTTCCGAAGGGGAGACGGCTTTGGTGCATGCCGCGGCGGGGGGTGTCGGCCAGATAATGTGCCAGTGGCTCAATCATCTCGGTGTCGTCGTCATCGGCGCCACAACGTCTGAAGAGAAGAAGGACCTGATCCTCTCTAATGGCGCAGCCTATGCGGTCAATTCGAGCACTGAAAACATCGGAGACGTCGTAAAGGACGTCACCGGTGGTGAAGGTGTCAACGTCGTCTACGATTCAGTTGGCCCCGACGTCTGGTCAACCTCCATCGATACCCTCCGTCCTCGAGGATATTACGTCAATTACGGCAACTCATCGGGGCCTTTGGCACCCATCAATGCAGTCGATCTCAACGTCAAGGGGTCTCTCTTTTTCACGAAGACTTCCATGCGCTTCTATCAACTGACTAGAGAGGAGCTGGAAAATTCCGCGGCGGCTTTGTTCGACGTCATGGAGAGAGGCATTGTACGTCCTGTCATCGGGCAACGTTACGACCTCTCCGATGCCGCACAGGCCCAGATCGACATCATGGAAAAAAGAACGACGGGATCGACAATCCTGGTTCCCTAAGGGGCTGGCGGACTTTCGTTTGCGATCTATGCAAAAAGGAACGAAGAACCAAATGGATTATCTAGGTCCTTATGTCAGGAGTATTTCCGCATAGGGACTGGTCTTACTTGGCAGGTGTTATTAATTCACCGTCACCGATGACCTGTTGGAACATCCCTATGAGGCTTCTGATTTCCTCCGTATATTCAATTCCCACCCAAATCCCGATGCCGATGCCTATGAGAATTTTGATCAAGTCTCAACTCCCTGTATTTTTGGTTCCTCATTGTCCTTTCGGGGTTCACATCGGGTATCGACATACATATCGACAACCGGTAGAGAAAACTTGAACGTCTTCGAAGACTTGAGACATTCCTCCTGGTTTTCCTGAGGGATCCGCATCTCGATTGTCTTGGGGGGGTCTTTCGTATCGTTGGAGACACCAACTGTAATAAGAATAACCAGCATAAACTTCATTCCGTCGGTACCCCTGCGAAGACATCTCCATCATACACCAAATTATCTTATTCAATGAACCAAAAACTCATCCCCTAAAAAAAGCGAAAACAATCGTACCTCTTTAAAAGGTTACGCAAATTATCCTAAAACAATGGGTCCAATTCCAGGTTCACGTGGAACACCCCATGGATTGTTCCTATCTTCCGGTTTGGAAATAAAAAATTCTAGCGTGTAATAATCATCTATGACAAATATATCAGGGGGCGTCCTGCCATGGCACGAGAGAACACAGCGGAAAAGAATTAAAGTATTTAAGATGCTTAAATTTCTGTTCGAATTAAATTCGAATTAAATATGTCGGAAACGCTCACCTAAGGCTGAAACATGTGGCTCTTTACAATACAAATTCCCGCCCCTAACATTCTTGAAATATATGACACAAGGTAAAAAGAATTGCATCGGGGAGATGCATGAAGTTTTATTGGAGTGTGCTGACCATCGACGGTATCCGCGTCTTGTTCGATGGCAAAGCACCTGATAAGCAGATAGATATCCAACTTTTTTCTACCATTACATTTGAAAGGCGGGTGAATAGGTGGCTACTTATAACATATTGATTTTGGGAGCATCTTACGGCTCCCTACTGGGGTCAAAATTGGCGCTTGCAGGGCATAGTGTAAATATGGTGTGCCTCCCAGAGGAAGCTGATCTGATTAACGCTGAGGGTGCTCGGGTACGTCTTCCAATCAGGAGCCTTGGTGAAATTGTTGAAATCAATTCGAAAATAGCACCGGGTAAATTATCAGCGATAACGACGCAGGGCGTTGATCTATCTGAATACGATTTAGTGGCACTGGCTATGCAGGAACCTCAATACCGATCGCCGGGTGTCCGCGAATTGCTGGATGATGTCGCAAAAGCTAACCTTCCATGTATATCTATAATGAATATGCCTCCCCTACCCTACCTAGCACGTATACCCGGGCTTGAAATCACGGCCCTGAATAAATGCTATACTGACCATACCGTATGGGAGAATTTTGATCCGGCATTGGTAACTCTATGTAGTCCTGACCCTCAGGCATTCCGTCCGCCAGATGAAAAGATAAACCTATTACAGGTGGGGTTGCCTACCAACTTTAAAGTGGCAAGATTTGATTCAGATCAACATACAGCGATTCTTCGGCAGCTTGAGTCAGATATAGATGCTATACGATATGATCTTAACGGTGAGCCAATAGAGTTACCGGTAAAACTTAGAGTTCACGGTTCTCTTTTTGTCCCCCTGGCAAAATGGAGTATGCTTTTAACTGGAAATTATAGATGTGTACTTGAACGTGATATGCAGCCCATCAAGGATGCAGTACACAGTGATCTCGATTTATCTCGACGGGTTTACAATTGGGTTTGCGATGTATGTCAATCCATCGGGGCAAGTGAAAAAGATCAGGTCCCGTTTGAAAAATACGCAAAGGCGGCTGAAGGTCTTTTAAAGCCTTCCTCCGGGGCGCGGGCTCTTCTTGCGGGGGCACCTAATATTGAACGGACTGACCTTCTCGTGCAAACAATCGCCGCGATGAAGGGAAAGCAACTGGACGTCGTTGACGAGACGGTGGCTATGGTCAACCGTTGGCTGGAAAAGAACCGGGAGAAATCAGGCCAAAGCTAATGTAGGCCCACTACTTCCATTAGAAATTCGTGGGGGTTTATTTATAGTTTTTAAGTAAGAAATTCGAATTTAGCCAAAAATAAACGTTCTCTGGCTCCCGCGTTTTTGCCCGGATGATCCTATTTCATTGCACTACTTATCAGTGTGTCGCCTACGCGATCCATTTTCATTTGACCTCCCAAAGTGAAGATCAACGTTTTTTAACGTCATTTGTGACTTGATGGATATGCTCCCAAATAAATTTCTTGGATATGGTCGGGTTTACTATCATTTCGCTCGATGGGACTTGGAATAAGCGTTGGATGCGATCCTTGATAAGTTTCTCGCCGTGATCAGGGGGTTGTCTATGAAATAGGAAAAAATGAAAAAATTTGGGCATCGCTAAAAACGTCCTCAATACGCACCCAGAATCGACAGCGGGTATGAATAATTCGTTAAGCGATTAACATAAAAAGCTCATGTTAACTATGCAAAGGATACTATATGGCTACCCATCTCACCCACCAACTAACTTCAATTCTTCTTCACTTTCTGGCATCATCACAGAATGAAACGTCTGCTACCGGTTCCGATGGGTTTTGCACTCCTCTTGTTGTTTTCAACAACGGGGTGGAGTTTGCCTCCCTGCCCGGGGAGTTACGACAAGACCACCTGGACTGATTGTGTTGGGAAAACCATCCTGGAAACGGGAACACCTCCTGATAATATTGGGGACGAATACGAAGGTGAGTTCCAAAACGGAAAACCACACGGAGAAGGAACTCTCAGAGGTATCAAAAACAGTAAATACAAATATCTGGGTCAATGGAAAAACGGCAGATCACACGGAAAAGGCACCTCCACCTATGCCGACGGGTCCAAATACGTTGGTGAATGGATGGACGACACAAAGAACGGACAAGGTACCCTGACATATGCCGATGGGACCAAATACGACGGTGGATACAAGGATGGAAAAAAGCACGGACTAGGCACGGAAACCTATCCAAATGGAGATGAATTCGTTGGTGATTGGAGGGATGATTATTTCCATGGGGAGGGCACCTATACCTATGGTCCTGAAAGTAAATGGGCAGGAGACAAATACGTCGGTGAATTCAAATTTAACGAATACCACGGATACGGCACCCACACCTATGCCAACGGAGACAAATACGTTGGTGAATGGACGCACGACACAAAGAACGGAGAAGGTACCCTCACATACGCCGATGGGTCCAAATACGTCGGTCAATTCAAGAACAACAAGAGGGAGGGGCTAGGCACCTATATCTATCCCAATGGGAACAAATACGTTGGTGACTGGATGGATGGCAATAAGCACGGAGAAGGCACCTACAGAGATCCCGATGGAAACCAATATAGTGGTCAATGGGAGAATGGTTTACCGAATGGTCTCGGCATTCACACTTACAAAGACGGGAAAGTCGAGGAAGGAATATTTGAAAAAGGTAAATTCCTTGATACCAGGAAACTCTCACCCACAGTTACTGCCCGGAAAGCGCTAATAATTAAGGAGGATAGTCCGCCTCCTTGTCCAAAATATGGTTACTGGAACAATTGCATTGGCACCTATGCCTCTGCTGATGGGACCAAATACGTCGGTGAATTCATGGACGGCAAATACCATGGACGAGGTACCGAAACCTCTGCCGATGGAAAAACTAAAGAAGGCTTATGGGAAAACAATAAATTCCTTGATACCAGGAAACCCTCACCCACAGTTACTGCCCGGAAAGCGCCAATAATTTTTACCAAAATAATCCCAGCTAAAGAGAAAATAATCCCAGCTAACGAGACTTCCAGAAAAAAATCAAATAACACGAACCCCGATCCTGTTACCTACAAATCCACATGGAACAACTGCATTGGTTTCATCTGGCACGGCAGCGGGTGCCTACGGAATCAGGTAAGGTAGATGCATGGCCGTTTGAATGACCTCTCGTCTACCGGGGGAATAAATGGTTGGAAAAATGAAACCTCGTCACGCGAGAAGGCCGCACCCAAACGCCTCAATAGGCGAGAAATCCTGAGGCAGAAACCGAGGAAACCGTGATATGCCCCGCTCCCCTTCACAGGAAACAACCCTCCCTCCCAGACATATCCTCTTCATCGAAGCCTACTGCATGGGAGAGAACGCCACCCAGACGGCCATAGGAGCTGGATACTCCCCTAAGACGGCACACGTTCAGGGAAGCAGAATGTTGAAAAATATTAAGGTTTTATCGGAAATTCAAGACCGCATGCTGAACCACCGGGAGAGGTGCAGCATAACCGTCGATAACCTGACGGCTGAACTCGAAGAGGCGAGGCTCCTCGCAATGAAGGCAAACAGGCCTTCGGTGGCGGTGAGGGCGACTATTGCGAAGGCGGAAGCTTCACAGAATTATTTAGGAACTAGGAATACCCGGCTAACCTGCTGATAAGAAGTATCAGAAGGGCAGGTGTTCCGGGGATCACAATGCCTTCGGGGCATTTTTCGATTGCTAGTGTAGGGTGCTGTTAAATTGCAGTTTTGACTAGGCCTTGAGAAAGAAATAGAAGACTAAATATGAAAATTCTCGTACTAGAGGGTGACGGCATCGGCCCCGACATCGTGGCTGCCGCCGTCGAAGTAGTCAAAGCCGCAGACCGTCGTTTCAACCTCGGCCTCGAACTGGAGGTCGCCGATAGTGGCCTTTCCAGTCTTGAGAAAAACGGCTCCACGCTCCCCGAAGAAACCTGGGGGAAAATACTGGCGGCTGATGGCGTAATCCTCGGGCCCTGCCATACGGCTATCTATCCGGCCCCCGAAGAAGGTGGCATCAACCCCTCGGCGAGGCTCCGAACCGGTCTCGATTTATATGCAAATATTCGCCCTTCAAAAATCCGCCCCGGTGTAGCGGCGCATGTCAAGGAAATGGACCTGATCATTGCCCGCGAAAACACCGAGGGCTTCTATGCCGATCGGAATATGCACCAGGGTTCCGGAGAATTCATGCCGACCGAAGATATGGTACTTGCCATTCGAAAGATAACCCGAAGAGGCTCAGAACAGATTGCCCGCCAGGCCTGCGAATTAGCGACTAAGCGTCGCGGTCTCCTCTCCATCGTACACAAGGCCAACGTCATGAAGGTCTCGGATGGATTTTTTGTCGATATATGTAAGGAAGTTGCAGACGATTATAAATTGGAGGTGGACGAATATCTAGTCGATGCCATGGCGGCACTTCTCGTACGTAAGCCTGACTATTTTGATGTCATCGTAACCACCAATATGTTCGGCGACATCATTTCCGACCTCGCGGCGGAACTATCGGGTGGCCTCGGCCTCGGTCCGTCGGTAAATGCAGGTGACAAATACGCCATGGCTCAGGCGGCGCACGGATCTGCGCCGGATATCGCCGGTCAGAACATCGCAAATCCGACTGCCATGATCTTATCTGCCGGCATGCTGCTCGATACACTCGGGTCTCGCCTCAGTCGTCCCGAATTATTGGAAGCCGCTAAACAAATAGACGAGGCAATCGACGCACAACTGAACGAAAAAAATGGCCGTACGCCAGACCTCGGAGGCCACATCGGTACCGATGCCTTTGGCGCAGGTGTTGCGGAGAAAGTCAGAGGCGGGACTTAAGCATACGTCGCGGACTGGAAACGATTTTCATCGGGCAGCGCAACATTTTACTGATTTAGAATGGATCCGGGGGGCTTCTACCCAGACCTCCTGCACCAGAACTGATACATCGAACTAAAACTATCCTGATAAAGTTTTTCGAAGTCATGCCAGTTATGGAAATTTGTCATATCCGGATCACCGGGAAACATATGCTTATAAGTTTCTCCGATTTCCGGTCTCGATAATTGAAGGCCAATGCACTCCAGTCCGAGGTTCCTTAAGGCGTCGTCAATTTCGGGAAACGTAAATGTATGTTCCTCGACGTGAAACATCAAATCACGGGCACCGCTTATCGAATAAAAATCGTTGTATGACAGGACGTGACGTTTAGCGTCGCCTTCAGGGGTATCCAATATCAAACGACGGGTTTTCCGGATAGCGTCTTCTGTAGGTTGAAGATTTTGAGCGGAAATCCACTGACGGACATCTTCTACGTGTCGCCTGGCATACTCGCTATAGAGACCAATTTTCATGAGACCGTCGGGAGACAACCTCGAGAGGAGAACTTTCCAGCCAGCTATGGGGTCGGCCATATGGTGAAGTACACCCGTACAATTGATCACATCAAATTGACCCTCACCGTCTTTAAGATTGAGGATATCCCCCTGCAGAAACCGTAAATTGGAAATTCCGTATTCATCTGAACGGCGCATGGCGAAGGCTAGGCTCTTACTGCTTAAGTCAATGGCCGTTAATTGACAGGTCGGGTATCTAAGCGCCTCCTGGATGGGTTGTTGCCCGGTCCCGCAACCGGGAATAAGTATGGAGCAACGCTCAAATAGCTTCTCGGGTGCCTTAAAATAGGGAAACAACGACTGAAGCGTCTCTCCGACAGTGCTCGTTTTAATAGGTGATAAAACCGACCACCTCGGAAAGGGGTTCTCTTCGTATTGTTTCTGGACCTTGACGCTGGTTGCGTCGGTTACGGAAGTGAGAGCCTCCATGCCACTCAAGAGACCTTCCTCCACCCGCCTATCGAGGATCTGACTTTTAAATAAGGTGCCAATTGGTCCTTCGTTAAGCGTATCGGGTATTTCCTTCATCCAGTCACCCAATGAAATATAGCCTGCCGAAATAGCCAAGGTGACACGATCAGAATTTTGAAGTCCTTGTTTCGTATTAACTTTACCAAGCAACGCATCCCAAATCTTTTTGAGAATGGTTAACTCACCTTCCCCGGCATAATATGCATACTCTGTGAGATAGGCCTGATGAGCCATAGAGACGCAAAATTCCAGGGGAACGACAGTACGTAAATCTTCATCGAATGCCACCACCTCCAGAAGCCATCGACGGATTGCCGTCAAAAACCGTTCGAATTCAGGTCCGGTCAGGACTGCCGATCTAAGAATATCCTGGAGGAGACGATCGCGGTAAACCTCTAAAACCTGATCACGGTTTAACGAACGGACCTCCTTCCCGGAGGGTTGAGGCCCCAGAAATCCGGATATCGATACAATCGGTTCGGAAGAAAAAATCACTCTCGCCGCAATAGGCACGTATCTCTTCAGATCGAATTCAGGAAGCTTAATCGCGGCTTCCAGGTGACGACGGATCTCCCCCAGAAGGTCTGAACTGACGCCCTCCCAGTTGATTGCCTCGAGGGCATTAAAGAGATTCCTCCGCGTCAGTTGGTCGGAGGGATCCGTTGACAGCGCTCCGCAAAAAAGGGTAGCCGCCTCCAGTGAATTACCCTCTTCCTTGGAGATAACCCCGAGGTTACGGAGGCCGTCTATATTCCCGGGATCAATGGTGAGGACAGCTTCGAACGACAATCTGGCTTTCGGAAAGTCACTACAGGCGTAGTGGTTCAGCCCGGCAAGGTAGTGGTGTTTAAGTGTTGCCAGGTTCTTTTCTTCTGCCTCGGATAGATACCTGAGGGACGTATCGTAGTCTTCCCTATCAAAAGATATTTGGGAAAGCAGTAAATAGGCTTCCGAAGCCGTTTCATTATTGTCGAGAAGGGCTAGGCATTTCTCTTGAGCCGCGATGTCGTCACCGCTTTCATAAAGTTTTTGCGCCAGGAGAAGGTCTGTATTCATTAACTACTATTTGAAGAGCCTATTCGATTTCACTACGTTCCCTGAAATAACGGCAGCTGTCGCAACCCTCTGAACCCTCCGGAATTTCATCGCTTCTTAACGTATCCTTACATTGATATATGATGTCGTCCACCCATCCGGTATCCCCGTCGTAGGGAATGAGGGTCGTCCTGAAGAGCATCCTCCCGACCGTCTCGCCACTAGTTTCTTCGCCGTAGAACGCCGTATCCTTGCGGCCGTTGATGTAGAGAAAGTAACCAGTCTCGTGGATGTCGAAGCCGTTTTTCCGGAAAAGCCACTGGTAGACCTCCATCTGCCTTTTATAACCGAACCCCCATCCGCTTTCGATGTCGGGGTCATCCTTCTTACTCGTCGATTTGTAGTCGACGATATGCAGCTCCCCCGTATCGAGGCGCTCCCATACGTCGTCGATGGCGCCGGTAATCTCTTGGTTTGTCGGTTCATGGAGGTAGCGGATGCCGCGGAAGTTATTTCTCCAGTCTTCCATGTCGGGGTGACTGAAGGCGTGAACGTTCAGGTCATGGGTCTCCCAGACGTAGTGTGATTGCCCGCCGCTTTGTCGTACTTCATCGAATTCGTTTTTAAGGATGGCATCCGTGGCAATGGCAAGCGTCAGGGGAATGAGGCGTGGAGGCTTGAGCCCAAGACGTCTCTTGAAATAAAAGCACTTTTGACACTTGAGAAATTCATCGATAGCCGTTCGGCTCAGAATGAAGGGGTCGTCGCGTTCAGGATCAAAGACGGTGTGTTTAGCCATACGTCACTATAAAACACTTATTTCCCTTACAGTAGCTTCATTATTCCTTTTTCCTGTCGAAAACGGAAACCCCTGCAGCGGCATTGGCATATCTCTGTTCGGCAGCAATTGTGCACCACTTCACTGCAATTTTGTCGTTCTGGGGAACACCTTTTCCTCTATCGTATAACGTACCCAGACTGAACTGGGCAAAGGCATTTCCCTGTTCGGCAAGAGGTTTCCATTCCTGCAGAGCAGTTACGTAGTCTCCTCTATTGGAAGCATCAATTCCCTTTTGAAAATCTGTACTCCACCCCTCTGTTGAGGACAACAACAGGAGTGCAAAACCCATCAGAACTGGAAGCAGTCGTTTCATCCTGTGATGATGACATGAAGTGGGGAAGAATTGAAGTTCATCGCGGATCACGCACCACGGCCTAAGGGCCGGGGTACCTGTTTGTTTCGAAGACTCCCACTCCCAGACTTATTGTTACAGCCTTCCCCTATGAAACGTCGGACCACAGCCCAATCTAACTCTCTTATTCTTTTTTAGGCGGTTGAGACCGGGAAAAAATGAGTTCATTGCCCGTTGAGGCGATCGCGTCGAGGGTATAGCCACCGGCATTAAAATCTTTCAAGCCATCAGCCCGATCCACACGGTT
>Ga0209403_10005561_pt1 | contig 13131 bp, 9 predicted proteins | sample ArcticOcean_MG_C_8_FD_187440 | JGI IMG/M metagenome (GOLD analysis project Ga0209403, IMG submission 187440) | Marine microbial communities from western Arctic Ocean - ArcticOcean_MG_CB11_86 (SPAdes) (version 2) | ecosystem: Environmental > Aquatic > Marine > Oceanic | place: Arctic Ocean... | reverse complement strand
ATTTTTTATAATTGACAACCAGTTGATTTAAATAAGGTGAAGCCTTTTCCTTTTGCTTCCTCTCAATAAAATAATTTCCGAGCAAATGCAGAATTTCGAAGCTGTAAGTATCATCCTTGCTCTGCTCCAGAAACTTCTCCGTACCTTTCAGCATTTCTGGAAGACGGCCTAGCTCATACTGAATTTTCAAGATTCTGTAGTGGATAACCCGCTCACTGCCTTGAGGAGGATTTTTTAAAGCTAAATTATAATAGGTAATTGCTTCATCATATTTTTTTGTATCATAAAGGGCATTTGCACGGTGAAAGAAGAGAAAGCCGTGATCTTCACTGGTTGAAAGTCCCAGACCGACTCCTGTCACACTTAGTATTCGCCGGGGATCTTTGATGTGCTTCAGCACTTCCACCCTTAGCTTAATCAATGAAAAGTCAGCATACTGCTTAATTTTACGCAGCAGCACACCATCTGCCTGCTCATACCTTTGCATTGCAATAAGTATCCGGACTCTTAAATGAATTTCTCTTACAGGCTTTTTTAGAGGATCGAAAGTGTAGCGTAGTTCATTTAAGATTTCTAAACCAGAATTATATTTTTTTTGTTCGAAGTATGCCTGCGCCTGTAAATAAAGTCCTTCTTCCAAAAATTGAGAAGCGGGATGCAGCTTTTTCAGGTTACTAAAAGCGGAAATTGCTTGTCTCCATTTTTGCTGATCATGATTCACCTTGCCAAGCAGATACAAGCGGTCATCATCACGCTCACCCTGTCGATCAACCTGACGCATGGCCATGATTGCGTCCTTTGGTCTTTTCTCTATTTCATACAGCATGACGCCATACCAAAAATAGTAATCCGACAGACGTGCAGACGCGGAATAATCTTCGAGCAGCAGTTTCAAGTCCTGAAATGCTTTCATGTGCTCCGCTGCCAGCAGCTCAATCACAGTTCTGAGAAAGATACTTTCCTCATGCACAATTAACGATGTCTGATCCTCTGCTGTCTCCATTGAGTGGTTAAAGGACCATTGCAACCACTGTTTTGCCTTTTTTCTCTGCCCCTTGCTTAAGTAGAGATAGGCATAAATCAGTTCCATTTCACCTTGCCAGGCACGCCATGACTTAACTACAGACTTCAGTTGGGGCTGTTGCTTGAGTAAAAAATTATATTTACCACTTTTTACAGCATGGTGCATTAATTCACGCAGTGATTGATCACGGAGTAGATCATCATTTATTTCCTGCCATTTCGCCCAAGCCCTTTCGTATTGTCCGGCTTCTAAATGTAGTCTTAACCAGGCACGTGCAAGTTGATCAGGATTCCTGACACCGAACTCCTCCAGAGACTTCATTGTTTTTTTTGCTTGAGACCACTGTTTCAAACTCATCTCAGCAACTACTCCAAGCCACAAGAAATGCTCCATTTGAAGGTCATTGTAAAACTCCGGCTGAGTAGCTTTATCAGCAACTAAATCTGCTAATTCCTGCCATCGCTTTTCCACAAAATAATGTTCCGCCAAACGTACCACATGCTCAAAATCATATTCAAATTGCTGAGTCATGCTTTCAAGCACAAAAAATATTTGGTCACTCTTCTTCAATTTTACATAAGTCAGGTATTTTAAATAAAGAAGTTGGATACGTATTTTTTTAATACTGATTACCGCCTCATATTCCTTAATGAGCGCTAATGCTTCATCATATTTTTTTTGCTTTAAAGCCAGCCACGCCAATGTATAACGGCTGAAATTTCGGAAGTCCCCATAAAGCGCAGAACTGTTGTTCTGCTCGAATGAGTCCAGAAAAAATGTTAGCTTTTTTTCTGCTTGTGCATATTTTTTCTGTTTCGCAGCTATTTGTCCCTGCCAAAACCATGACGGTGTAACCCAGGGTGTTTCAGAATAATCATCCGTAACTGCCTGGAATCTCTTAAGAGCCACATTCAGGTCGCCACGAAACAAATGAACTATGCCTTCTTTGTAAAATTTTCCTGAACGGTCAAGCCAGCTGGGGTCATCCGGAATAAAACGAGGATAATGCCAATCTGGAAGTTCAGGAAATTCTGCCTCAGAAGCTGAGACTAATGGTAGCTCCGGAAGTTCCGGTAAACGAATAGCTGGAACAGGTAGCGGGAATGTGCCGTAATGTGTCTTTACCTCAAGGGCATTGCTACTACTTCCTGAGAATCCGCTTGATGGCTGACAAACTACAATAATAGTCAGTATCAAAAGTATTAATGAATTTTTTTTTCTCATTTTCAAAAAATACTATTAATAACAGGTTGTTATCTGAATTATAGTCGTTTACTACTGACTGACTTTAGACAATGGCTCTCGATCATTTGATTACGAAAAGTAATCAGTTCAGCGGCTGTCTGATTCAAGTCTTCCGCAGATAGCTCCATTGCAAAGTCATAGCTGCTCATTGCATGCTGGTAACGTGGATCATAGTAGTCCACTAAAAGCATCTGTACTATGTTTTCAATTTCACCTTGTTTCAGCCACAGACGTAATTGTTCGACTTTTACTTTTCCGAGCGCCACTTTCAGTGATTGCAAAATTGAGTCAATTTGCTGAATACTCTTTGCATCACAAATATTATACTCTTCAACTATACGGCTGATTCTGGTTTCCAGTGTAGCACTCAGTAGCACCAACTTTCCGCTCTTCATAGCATTTGCAAAAGTCTGTGGAATAAAAACCTGTCCCACTTTTCGGCTTTCACCTTCAACAAAAAGAAAGTGATCGGCCGGAAGTTCACTCAATTTTTGCATGAGCAGAGCTTCAAAATCTTTCTGAGTCCGGGGAGTTTTGTGAATAGCGCCAAACAGGGAGCTACGATGCTGCGCCAGACCTTCCAGATCCACGTGATCCGGAAGTTTTTGCAGGAGCAAAGTCTTTCCAACACCAGTCTTTCCATGTAACACAATGAGTGGCGGTGCTGAATTCTCAAGTTGCCGGAGGACAAATTGCCGATAATATTTGTAACCTCCCTGCATTTGAGAAACACGGAATCCGTTTGCCTGAAGTAGCCTCACCACAGAAGCGGATCTCATCCCGCCGCGGGCGCAATATACAACGAGTTGCTGCGATTTTATCGCTGAAAGTGATAATAAAAACTGCTGAAGTCTCGGCTCAAAAAAATCTAATCCTTTCACAACAGCGGCATCCCGACCAATCTGTTTGTAGATTGTTCCAATTTCCGCGCGTTCCAAATCATCAAAAAGCGGAAAACACAATGCACCTGGAATACTCCCTTTTGCAAACTCCTCCGCCGTCCGTACATCCAGCAAAAGCATGTCCTTTGCAAGAACTTCCTCCACTAATAATGCAGGGAAACCGCCTTTGAGAAAGCCCTCAATTCTTTTGGAAGACGGTTTTGCCCGAGCTGACAAAGAGTCGGTGTTAATCATTCCTCTGTAGCAGTTTCCTGCGCTGAAAGACTTTGCTCAGCAGGATCAAGATTGTTAAAAACGCGTACTTTAAGATTGATGGTATCTGCAATTTCCGGGTTTGCTTCCAAAAATTTGATGGAGTTATCACGACCCTGACCTAACCTCTCTTTTTCGTAAGAGAACCAGGTTCCGCTTTTTTGCACAATTTCCTCATTCACAGCTAAATCAAGCAGGACACCAATTTTGGAGATTCCAACGCCATAGATTAAATCAACTTCGGCAATTCTAAACGGCGGTGCCAATTTATTTTTGGCAACCTTGATTTTCATTCTTTGACCTTTTACTTCATCTCCGCTCTTAATCTGACTCGCACGTCGAACATCAAGGCGTACACTGGAGTAAAACTTGAGTGCATTACCGCCTGTTGTTGTTTCCGGATTTCCAAAAACCACCCCAATTTTTGAACGAAGTTGGTTAATAAAAATGAAAATTGTATTGGACTTTGAAATCACACCCGACAATTTACGGAGGGCTTGTGACATCAGGCGAGCGTGCAGTCCCATGTGCGAATCGCCCATATCTCCTTCCAATTCGTTTTTAGGTACAAGCGCTGCTACAGAGTCAATCACAACCATATCCACTTTACCAACGCGGACAAGCTGCTCCGCGATTTCCAAACCCTGTTCTCCGTAATCAGGTTGAGCCAGCAAAAGATCTTCAACCTTAACACCTAACGTCTTGGCGTTATTTCGGTCAAATGCGTGCTCAGCGTCTATGAACGCGGCTACACCGCCTACTTTCTGGACTTCCGCAATCGCGCACAAGGCTAAGGTCGTTTTCCCTGATGCTTCCGGACCGTATATTTCAATGATCCGTCCACGAGGCAAACCTCCAATTCCAAGAGCAATGTCCAGTGCTAAATTTCCGGCGCTGACCACAGGAAACTTGCTCACAGTCGAACCGTCCATTTTCATAATTGAACCTTTACCAAACTGGCGTTCAATTTGCGAAATAGCCGTTTCCAAATCTTTTTGTCTTTCTTCAGTCAACATAATTTCTCCTTAATTTAAATAGTATAATTTGCCCAGTTTTCACTGAATTAACGTTCGATAATTTGGGATCTGCCCTTGAAGAGTTGGGGTTACAAGTTGAATTTAAAAACGCATCCGTAAACAACTCCTGTAAAATATTTATACCTGTATATTTAGACAGGTTTGATGGTCACGTAAGATGTAAATCTCAAGAAAATGTTGGTTAATTTGGGAGGGAAAAACAATTTGACACCACAGTTTCTTTCAATTCGCAACGTTCTGGACATCCAGAAATTTGTGAATAAAATCGTTCAGACTTTTTACGTGACCATCAGGTTTAATCTGTAAATAATAATCAGACTGAGCTGAAGTCGCAATGCTATATTCAATTTGGTGTGAAAGTACGGCAATTTTCCGGCAGTCTCCCCCTGCTCCTTGACAGATCAGACTTGGTGAATTATTGTGATAAACTTGAAAAGCAATTAATTCTCGTATTGTTTTTCTTAAAATAAATAAATTGTAATTATGAAATTTGTAATATCTGCTCATTCGTATTATTCTTGAAGACACCTTGTGAGCTTTTCAGGTAACTTTCATCACAGTTGTATTGAGTTGATAAACAGCAGTCTACCTTGAACCTTGGAAGCTTATCTTGCTATAATGTTACTATTCTGTTTCACGATTAACCGAGATTTTTTAAATGAAAAAAGTACTTGTTACAGGAGGTGCAGGTTTTGTTGGATCTTTCCTTTGTGACCGCTTAATTGAAGAGGGTCACGAAGTTATAGCAATTGATAATTTTTTTACAGGAAGCAAATCGAATTTACGGCAGCTTGAGAGTAATCCCAATTTTGAATTGATACGTCATGATATCGTGGAACCTATTCTATTGGAAGTGGACTGGATTTTCAATCTGGCATGTCCGGCTTCTCCGGTTCATTATCAGTACAATCCAGTAAAAACCGTAAAAACCAATGTTATGGGTACTCTTAACATGCTGGGTCTGGCAAAACGTGTTAACGCTCGTATCTTACAGGCTTCCACTTCGGAGGTGTACGGTGATCCACAAGTGCATCCTCAACCGGAAAGTTATTTTGGCAATGTCAATCCTGTCGGTTTGCGAAGTTGTTATGACGAAGGCAAGCGATTGGCTGAAACGTTAATGATGGACTACCATCGTCTTAGTCAGGTTGATGTAAAGATTATTCGAATCTTTAACACCTACGGTCCAAGAATGCATCCGGATGACGGCAGGGTTGTCAGCAATTTTATTGTTGCAGCACTTAAGGGTGAACCAATCACAATTCACGGAGAAGGATTACAGAGCCGCAGTTTTTGTTACGTCACAGAATTGGTGGACGCAATGTACCTTATGATGCAGACAGAAAATTTTACCGGTCCGGTTAACACAGGAAACCCTGGAGAATTTACAATGATTGAGTTGGCGGAAATAGTCCTCGAAATGACAAACTCAAGTTCCAAACTGATTAAAACCGCAGCACGGCCTGACGATCCCGGACGCCGTAGACCAGACATTACACTCGCTAAAAAAAGACTCGGCTGGGAACCTAAAATAAAACTCAAAGAAGGACTGCGTCCAACCATCGATTATTTTGATGAACTCTTGAAAGGTGCCTGAGAAGTACTGATCACAAAAATATTGCTGCTTGCTTTTTAAGCTTTTTATTTTTGCTGAAGGTGCTGACAAACAAAATATCAATCCCCGAAAACCTTCATGCTCCTCTTACCAGTTCCACCGGAACTAATTAAAATCGCAGAAGCCGTTGCAAAGTCCAATGGTCGCTGCCTTCTCGTCGGCGGTGCAGTACGGGACCACTTCATGGGTAGAAAGATCTCAAAAGACCTGGACGTGGAAATTTACGGCATGAGCCCCGAAATTCTTGAATCAGTGCTTGGAAAATTTGGACATCTTCATGCAGTAGGAAAAAGTTTTGGTGTACTGAAGCTTAAAACTCCAGATGCAGAATATGATTTTAGTCTGCCCAGATCCGAAAGCAAATCCGGAAAAGGTCACCGTGGTTTTCTGGTAACTACTGATTCCAAAATGAGTTACCGAAAAGCTGCTTCACGTCGTGACTTCACTGTCAACAGTATCGGTTATGATTTGTTAACACAGGAAGTGCTGGATCCTTTTGATGGTTTAGCTGACTTAAAGCGCAAATTACTGAGGCATATCGGCCCCTCATTTGCGGAAGATCCGTTACGGGTTTTAAGGGCGATGCAGTTCTCCGCACGTCTTGAATTTGAAATTGCACCTGAAACAGTAGAACTTTGCTGCCAATTAGACCTTGCCGAATTATCAAGGGAGCGGATTTTCGAAGAGTTCCGGAAGTTGTTTTTAAAAGCAAAACACCCTTCCATAGGTTTGGAAGCTGCCAAAATGCTCGGAATCTTAACGTATTTTCCGGAGTTGAAAGCGCTCATAGGAGTACCGCAGGATCAAGAATGGCATCCGGAAGGTGATGTCTGGATTCACACTCTGCTTGTGATGGACGAGGCTGCACAGTTAAGAAAAGGTGATGAAAAACAGGATTTGGAATTAATGTTCAGCGCGCTTTGTCATGATTTTGGTAAACCGCTGACTACTGAATTCTTGCGTGGACGCTGGCGCAGTCCTGCTCATGACATCAAGGGTGTCATACCTACAGAGCAGTTTTTACGCAGAATGACTGATGATCGAATTTTAATTAAACAAGTTACAACTCTGGTTAAAGAACACCTCCGGCCGGTACAGCTTTTTAAAGAACGTGAGCGGATTAATTCCGGAACAATCCGAAGACTCTCCTTACGAGTCAGTATACCTGAGTTGGTTTTATTGGCTAGGGCAGATTATTTTGGCCGGACACTATCTGAAGATGAGAGAATCAATTTTGAAGCAGGAGACTGGCTTTTGGATGAAGCAGAACGCATGGACGTGCTTGATGAAGCCCCTCGTCCGCTGCTCATGGGCAGACATCTCTTAGCCCTCGGCATGACCCCCGGAACTGAAATTGGTCTTATTTTAAAACAGGCTTTTGAAAGCCAGCTAAACGGAGATTTTCAAAAAGAAGACGATGCCATTGCTTGGGCAAAGTCATATCTTTCAAATTAGTCAGCTCTTGCTCATTCCTGTCGGAATCGCTATAATCCAAATAACATTCAAAGTATTTTTATCAAACTATATTCACAGACATGTCATCCAAAACTCTCGCCAAAAATCGTAAAGCACGCTTCGAATACGAAATACAAAATACTATGGAAGTCGGCATAGTCTTACAGGGTACAGAAGTAAAGAGTATCCGTGCAGGACAAATCAATCTCGCCGAAAGTTACTGTAGGGTTGATGACCGTTTACAAGTATATTTATTGAATGCTCATATTTCTCAATACGATTTTGGCAACCGCCATAATCATGATCCAGTTCGGCCGAGACGTCTGTTGCTTCACCGTTCAGAAATACGCCGCATGTATGGACAGGTTAAAGAGCAAGGTCTTACACTGATTCCGCTTAAAATATATTTAAAAGGAGGAATTATTAAAATGGAATTGGCATTGGGACGCGGAAAAAAATTGCATGATAAACGTCAAACTATGAAAAAACGGGACGCAGAGCGTGAGGTAGAAAGAACTCTCAGTGAACGTACTTAATCAGGAACAAAATGACAACAAATGCCCTCCAACCAACTGACTCCGATCCTGCATGGTCGTGGCTGGCTCTGAGTTTAATTTCCGGAATTGGTTACAAAAAGATCCGAGAACTGATAGAGCATTTAGGCAGTGTGCAGGAACTGTTGAAAACTCCTGCTGAAATCCTTGTCAGCAAGTTCCAACTCTCAGCAAAATTAGCCGGACTTATTGCAAAGGCAACGCAAACACACAGTTTCCTGATTGAAAAACGTATTATTGGAGAAACGCCTGGAATTCGGCTTTTTTGTCCTGATTCACCGGAATACCCTTTGAGCTTAAAGCAAATATCGACTCCACCAAGTGTTTTGTACTGGCAGGGCAATCTAGAGAATGCAGCAAGTCCGTGCCTTGCTTTTGTAGGCTCCAGGGGTTGCACAGCCTATGGAAAACAACAGACCCGTCGACTGGTTAAAGAACTTGCACAAGCTGTTCCGGAGATGATAATTGTCAGCGGACTTGCAAAAGGTATTGACACGGTGGCACATGAATCCGCATTGGAGTTCGGCTTAAAAACCATTGCTGTACTCGCAGGTGGATTACAGCATATTTATCCCCCGGAAAATAAAAAACTTGCTGCAGAAATTATAAATAATGGTGCGCTGGTTTCCGAATTTCCACTTGGAGTAAAACCTCTTGCACGTAATTTCCCTATCCGGAATCGTATCATCAGCGGTTTGTCGATGGGAATTGTAGTTACCGAAGCGCGTAAAAAAAGCGGTGCAAAAATCACTGCCGCGTTTGCACTTGAGCAAAACAGAGAGGTATTTGCTGTACCTGGTCGTGTTGATTCCTCTGCGAGCTCCGGTACTAATAGTTTGATCGCACGTCAGCACGCTAAACTGATATGCAGCGCAACCGATATTTTAGAAGAATTATCACTTTTTTCTGCTTCTGCCACTCAACTTCCTTTCGATTTCGAAACTGCTCAATCCGGATTAAAAAAATTAAATCCTGATGATTTGAATGAGAAGCAAAAGAAGATTATTATGGCGTTAAATGACGGAATTGAGGAAATTGACGCAATTTACTCACAAACCGGAATTGAAATGAATATCTTGCTGGCAACCTTGCTAGAATTAGAATTAGCTGGTAAAGTAGAAAGTATAGGCGGACAAATTTACCGTCTTGCGGTCGAACTTGATCTGCCAACAAATTAAAATTTTTAACAAGCATAAATGGAAACTAATTTTTACGTTGTTGGAGATTCTCGGGGAACAGCCTTTTTTTTGAGAAACATCAAATATTTTATATGGTTACTGTTATCTATTATTTTTGCGTTGTCCATTACAAGCGCTTATCTGTATTTTACACACCAGCTCGATCAAGAACTGTTTACGGTACAAATCGAAAAAGAAAAAACTCGCGGTGAATATCTTATTGAGAAATTAAAACAAAACGGACAACAGGACTCCGAATGGGAGCAGCAGGTGTTGTCTCAGTCTTCTCAGCAAAAAAAACTGTATACGCAGCAGGCATCTCTTCTGGAACGTCAAAGAAATGAAATTAATGAGCTTAACTCAATTCTAACACAACGCGAACAGGTGGTTCGTCAATTTCAACTTGAAAAAACTTCTATTCAGGAACAGATCAACAACCTTCAACTAAAAGTCCGTTCCCTCCAGCAGCAACTTCTGAGCGCTAAAGCATCTTTAACAGAATCAATCGCAGAAAATGAAATTGTCCAAGTAAAAATAACTGAACTTGAAGCGGTTAAAAACAAACTTGAACTAAAACTGAAAAAACGAGTACAAGCTGCTACTACTACTATTGCTCCGGTTAAAAAACAAAAATCACTAATAAACGAAAATCAAGCTATCTCTGTAGAAAAATTAAAAATTAACCGGAAAAACGCTACAGTATCTGTCAGTTACAACCTTACCAATAATTCGAACAAGCTCCAACAGGGACGTACTGGAATGTATCTTTCTTCCAAGAAAAACTTGGAAAAAGATATTCCGTTCCGTCTCGAAAGCTCAATTCCTTATAGAATAAAAAGATATAGAATCATTTCCAGAAAATTCTCCGAAGTAAAGGCAGGAAGTTTTGTACGTGTCCTGATTTGGAATGACAAAAAGGAGCTGATAATTGATAACGCTTATCCGATAAAGCAGTAACAAAAACTCCTTTACTTTCCGCCCTGCCTCATGTCTGCTCTCTTAAATCTTGATAGCGTCAGTAAGCGCTTCGGTTTTCGCAATATACTCAACAACATTAACTTCTCGCTTGATACAGGTGAGTTCGTGATGCTGATTGGAAATAACGGTGCCGGCAAATCAACGTTGCTCCGGATAATCAGTTCATTGATGAAACCCTCAAACGGGGAAATAAAATTCCGCGGCACAAACCAAAAAGATAATCTGCTGGAATGGCTCCAGATAATGGGTAGTATCACTCATGAAAACAGGTTATATGCAGACCTGAATTCAAAAGATAATTTACGCTTGTACGGAACCCTTTACGGAGTTGAAGAGCTGAATTCAAAAATTGAAGCTGTTTTAGCGAAAATCGACCTGTCCCATGTCGCGCAGCTGCCGGTTCGTAATTTCAGCAGCGGAATGACAAAACGTTTAATGATTGGACGTTTGATGTTGTGCCAACCTGAAATCCTGATTCTTGATGAACCATACTCCGGACTTGATCAACACTCAATCCGTTGGTTTCAGAAATATCTGCGGGAATTTCACCAGCAGGGAGGCACCGTGCTGATGGTTACTCACCAACTTGAATTGGGACTGGAGTTGGCAAGCCGTGTCCTGGTTTTACACCGCCAAAACATCAAGCATGATATTTCCTCTGCAGGCTTGAGTGTGGGGCAGTGTAGTGCACTGCTGGAAGAATAATGCAATTTAACACTTACCTCAAAAGTATTCCAGAGTTAGAACTAATCCAACAAACCTCAATCCGCGAAGTGATTTTGGAACACAAATCGTTGAGCAGAATGGGAAAGCAGAGTACAAAGTCTATGATCTCACTCCTGGATGCGGCTCTTTCCTGTGGACTGTCCCCCGTTTTGCAGTGGGACATCCTCAGCACAGAGCAAACTTTCCAGCACTGTCTGACACTCCTGAATCGTCTGCCTTTAGCAAAATTTCACGCAATCCGTGTACAGGATCTTGGAGCCGCGGAGTGGATTCGGGAAAAACATCCGGAACTTCCGCTGCAGTTGATTGTTGAAACCGGAAACCATAACATCACCGGACTTCAGCGCTGGACAGAATACTTTGGTCCGCAATTGCAACGACTCGTTCTTTCGGCAGAACTTCCTAAATCCGTGCTGATTGAGTATAGTAAAATTTTAACTGTGCCTTGTGAAATATTAGCTGTTGGTAGAATCTTGTTGTTTTACACTCCTCGTAAATTACTTAGTTCGCAGGATTTTTCAACAAACTCTGCGGATTTTCTGGAGAAAAAATTAGTTCCCGGAGATCAACCGCAACGACAGTTCCCAACCGTTGAAAATCAACATGGAACTTTCATGTTTCATCATCGGGATTTGTTTTTGCTGGATTATCTTCCGGAACTGCAGAACACAAGTTTGGAAGTCTTAAGACTTGATTTACGGCATCTTGAATTGTCCGCAGACAGGCTTATTAAATTGAGCGAACTGCTGCAGTCATTTGAAAAAGAAAAATGTACTGCCTTAAAATCAACTTGGCCCACTAAAATAACACACGGTTTCTTTAGAGCAAACCGAACCGATCTTGCCATCGAGCGTATAAAAAATCCTCATCTGAAGGATCACGGAGAAACTCTAGTGGGAAACGTCATTGAAGCGGTCAAGGGTGAGCATCTGATTATTTTGGCCCGTAAAACTTTCCCTTTTGCTAAAACTTTATTGGGGATTACTCCGGAAGGTCGGGAGTGTGATATTGCGACCGAAAACATACAGACTACAGACGGTCAGCCTGTAGCAGAGATTGTTTCCGGAAATCTGTATCAAGTTCCACACGTCAAATATGTGACCGCACAGACCCTAGTCTACAGCAAATATGAGTGATTGCAGCTTGAATGTTTCCTACAAACACGTAAGCTTTAAAAGCCTTTTCTTTGAGATTTACTGTGTTGCTCGTAATAATATTTAAAACTTTTTTCGTTCAATAATCCCTGTTTAATACTGTGCTCAAGGGTCTTCATGCAGATCTTCCGTTACCAGGAAAAAACAACATCTTTTCCAAGTTCAGTTGTTACTATCGGAAATTTTGATGGAATTCACTTAGGCCACCGTGCTTTGATTTGTTCTGCGGTACATGAAGCAAAAGCACGCGGATGTGCCAGTGCTTTGGTGACTTTTGATCCGCATCCTCAAGAAATAATTCATTCCAAACAATCGGTTTCGCGAATTTGCACTGCAGTTCATCAACTGCGTTTACTTGAAGAGCTCGGTTTAGATGAGTTGCATGTGATACCGTTCACAAAGGAACTTTCGCAAATGCTTCCGGAAGAATTCGCTCTTCAGTTTTTGATCAAACGTTTTGATTTGCTAAAACTATTTATTGGTTACGATTTCCGTTTTGGAAAATACCGTTCAGGTGACTTCATACTACTGGAAACTCTCAGCCAAAAATACAACTTTTCACTGGAAGAAATTGCTCCTGTACAAGAGAAAGGTCAAACAGTAAGCAGTACCCTGATACGGGAGTTGATACAGGAAAATCGTTTTGCAGAAATACCGTCTTATCTTGGTCGTGATTTCAGTATTTATGGAGAAGTAGTTCACGGTGAACAGCGCGGACAGAAACTAGGATTTCCTACTGCAAACATCCAGCCGGGAATCACCTTAGCCTTGCCAAATGGCGTTTATGTCAGCAAAATAAAATTAGCAGATAAAACTCATTTTGGCGTTACCAATGTAGGTAAACGCCCTACATTTGGCGAAAATACAGTTACGGTTGAAACTTGGCTTTTTGATTTTAAAGAAGATATCTACGGTAAGGAGCTGGAGGTTATTCCGCTTTTTCTATTGAGGCCGGAAATGAAATTTTCCGGTATGGAAGATTTGCAAAATCAAATTAAGCAGGACATTGAA
>Ga0209403_10005557_pt1 | contig 13134 bp, 8 predicted proteins | sample ArcticOcean_MG_C_8_FD_187440 | JGI IMG/M metagenome (GOLD analysis project Ga0209403, IMG submission 187440) | Marine microbial communities from western Arctic Ocean - ArcticOcean_MG_CB11_86 (SPAdes) (version 2) | ecosystem: Environmental > Aquatic > Marine > Oceanic | place: Arctic Ocean... | reverse complement strand
TCTAATCAATTAGTCAAATCACTTTGCGAGGAATTAGGCCCTATTGTTTCAACAAGCGCAAATCCAAAAAATGCCTGTCCAGCAAAGTCTTCTTGGCGCGTACGTTCTTATTTTCATAGGGAAATTGATTATGTAATACCAGCTAGCATTACGAATAATAGCAATCCTAGCGAAATTAGGGATGCTCAAAATGGAAATATTTTACGCTCAGGTTAAATTATTAATAATAGGGATATTGACAGTGGGTAGCGATTATTCGAGAATGGTCGGCTTGGATTTTTTGGAGGGGTACCCAAGCGGTCAACGGGGGCAGACTGTAAATCTGTTGGCTTAGCCTTCGTAGGTTCGAATCCTACCCCCTCCACCAGAATGATTTTGTTTCGTTAGGAATCAAACTTAGGTATTGATTGTAATAATTAACTGACAAATCAAGGAATGTTGAATAACTCGCCAAATTAAAGAATGGATTGAAGCTTTCGAGCAGGTGTTGGTTGGAAATGGGCAATATATTATGTATAGGCGGGTGTAGTTCAATGGTAGAACCTCAGCCTTCCAAGCTGATGATGTGGGTTCGATCCCCATCACCCGCTCCAAATAAAGTATGATTTAGTATTGGATTGTTGATTAAGTGATTTTTTTGACTAGAATTTTTAAGTTGTAGCGAAAACGGGATGATTGCTCATATAGCTCAGTCGGTAGAGCACTTCCTTGGTAAGGAAGAGGTCACCGGTTCGAATCCGGTTATGAGCTCCACTTACAAATTTTATTAATTGGTTGTTTTAAATATAAGCTAAATGAATAATGAGGTGTAACTCTAATGTCTAAGGAAAAATTTGAACGCACGAAGCCGCATGTGAATGTAGGAACAATTGGCCATGTTGACCATGGTAAAACGACCTTGACGGCGGCGATCACAAAGATCATGTCTGATAAATTTGGTGGTGAATTTAAGGCTTACGACCAAATTGATAATGCGCCAGAAGAACGGGAACGCGGTATTACAATTGCGACCGCACACGTTGAATATGAGAGCGAAAATCGACATTATGCCCATGTTGATTGCCCGGGCCATGCTGATTATGTAAAAAACATGATAACTGGGGCAGCGCAAATGGATGGCGCAATATTGGTTTGTAGTGCAGCGGATGGACCAATGCCACAAACACGTGAACATATTCTTTTATCAAAACAGGTGGGCGTACCATTCGTTATTGTGTATCTAAATAAGGCTGATCAGGTTGATGATGCAGAATTATTAGAATTGGTTGAGATGGAAGTGCGTGAACTTTTAGATTCGTATGAATTTCCTGGTGATAAAACTCCGATTATTACAGGTTCAGCACTTAAGGCCTTAGAGGGAGATACCTCAGATATTGGAATTCCATCAATTGAAAAATTAGTAGCAGAGATGGATAGTTACTTTCCGATACCAGAACGTCCTGTTGAGCAACCATTTTTAATGCCGATCGAAGATGTATTTTCAATTTCAGGACGTGGTACCGTCGTTACTGGTCGAATTGAACGCGGTATCGTAAAAGTGAATGAAGACATTGAAATTGTCGGGATTAAAGACACACAAAAGACCACATGTACTGGCGTGGAAATGTTCCGTAAATTACTTGACGAAGGCCAAGCAGGTGATAACGTAGGTGTATTATTACGTGGAACTAAACGCGAAGAGGTTGATCGCGGTCAAGTTCTATGCAAACCAGGCTCAATTACGCCACATACTTACTTTGAGGCAGAAGTTTATGTCTTAAGTAAAGATGAAGGCGGCCGACATACGCCATTTTTTGCCAATTATCGGCCACAGTTTTATTTCCGGACTACAGATGTGACAGGCGCTGTTGAGCTACCATCAGGGACAGAAATGGTCATGCCTGGTGATAACATCAAGATAAAGGTAAAACTAATAGCCCCAATTGCGATGGAAGATAACTTACGTTTTGCAATAAGAGAAGGGGGTCGTACCGTAGGTGCGGGCGTTGTCTCTAAAATTATTGAGTAAATAAAGGTAGCTTATTTTAAATATTAAATAGGCCAGTAGCTCAATTGGCAGAGCGGCGGTCTCCAAAACCGCAGGTTGGGGGTTCGATTCCCTCCTGGCCTGCCATTTGCAGCACTATTTATATTGATTAAGGACTAAATTAATTAGCTTATGAATTCGGATATAGAAGCCAGTAACGAAAAATTGGATACATTTAAGCTCGGATTAGCGCTATTAATTGTGATAGCCGATTTGGTCGGTTTTTATGTATACACTGATTACTCATTGTTATTTAGAGTCATCGCTTTACTTGCAGGTGCTGGCATTAGTATTGCAATAGCCTTACAAACCGCAAAAGGACGGCAAATATGGAGCTATTTCCATGATGCCCAAATTGAAGTACGCAAGGTTGTATGGCCGACGAGACAGGAGACGATACAAACAACCTTAATAGTTGTAGTAATGGTTATTTTAGTTGCAATTATACTTTGGCTATTAGATATGTTTTTGGGTTGGTCAATTGGTTTATTGATGGGGCATGGCAGCTAACTTATGACTCAGAAATGGTATGTAATTCACGCGTACTCTGGTTTTGAAAATCAAGTAAGACGAACTTTACAGGAAAGAATTGAAGATAGTGGTCTTAATGATATGTTTGCAGAAATTCTCGTGCCAACGGAGGAAGTGGTTGAGATGCGAGACGGTAAAAAACGTAAAAGTGATCGGAAGTTTTTCCCGGGCTATGTTTTAGTAAAAATGGAAATGAACGAAGATACATGGCATTTAGTAAAAGAAGCACCGAAAGTGCTTGGTTTTGTTGGCGGCACAAGTGATAAACCAGCTCCGATAACAGATAAAGAGGCTGATGCAATTTTACAACGAGTTGAAGCAGGCGTTGATAAACCAACACCTAAAATTTTATTCGAACCAGGAGAGGTTCTTAGAATTAAAGAAGGCCCTTTTACTGACTTTAATGGTGTTGTTGAAGAAGTGAATTATGAAAAAAGTCGTTTAAAAGTATCCGTTTTAATATTTGGGCGTTCTACACCAGTTGAACTTGAATTTGGACAAGTTGGAAAAGACTAATTTTTAAATTGAATTTAATTTTAAAGTAATTCATTAAGATTAATTACTTTATGTTTTTGAGATAAGGGGAGCCGAAAGGCGTTTGAACCCATACTAAGGATAATAAGTGATGGCTAAGAAAATTCAGAGTTACATAAAGTTACAGGTGCCTGCTGGACAGGCAAATCCAAGCCCTCCTGTAGGACCAGCCTTAGGCCAGCACGGTCTAAATATTATGGAGTTTTGTAAAGCATTTAATGCTCAAACGCAAAATGTGGAACCAGGATTACCCGTGCCTGTAATTATTACCGTTTATTCCGACAAGAGTTTTACTTTTGTTAGCAAAACTACCCCAGCTTCTATACTTTTAAAAAAGGCGGCGGGGGTCAAAAGTGGTAGCGGCACACCAAATAGTGAGAAAGTTGGTAAAGTGAATAGGTCACAGCTCGAAGAAATTGCTAAAATAAAAGAACCTGATTTAACGGCTGCTAGTGTTGATGCAGCTGTAAGAACAATAGCAGGAACCGCTCGTAGTATGGGTATCGAAACCGATATTAAGGCGAAATCATAGTGGCTAAATTATCTAAACGTATTCATGCTTTTCAGGATAAAGTCGAAAAAGGTAAATATTATTCTGTTCAAGATGCCGTGAATTTACTAAAAGAAGTTTCATCGGTGAAATTTGATGAGTCAGTTGAAGTTGCAGTTAACTTGGGAGTTGATGCACGCAAATCAGACCAACATGTACGTGGTTCTACTGTCCTACCAAAAGGAACTGGGAAAACTGTCAGAGTTGCAGTATTCGCAGAAGGTGAAAATGCAAAGATAGCTAAAGCAGCCGGGGCAGATACGGTAGGTTTTGAAGACCTCGCGAAGGCAATGCAGAAAGGAGACATTAATTACGGTGTTGTGATAGCTACACCTGACGCAATGCCGATTGTTGGTAAACTCGGCAAGGCTTTAGGTCCTCGCGGTTTAATGCCAAACCCAAAGGATGGCACAGTAACTAAGGATGTTGAACAAGCAGTTAAAAATGCGAAGGGCGGACAGGTACGTTATAGAACTGATAAGAATGGCATTATTCACTGCGTAATAGGTAAGGTTTCTTTTGATTCTGATTCATTGATCGAAAATTTACATACACTATTAACGGATTTGGTAAAAATAAAACCAAGTAGCGCTAAAGGCGTTTATCTAAAAAAATTAAGTTTATCAACAACGATGGGTCCTGGTTTATTGATAGATCAGACTAGTTTATCAATTTAAATAAAATGTATGCACCTCAGATTATGTGCATATGAATTTGTAACAAAGGAGGCGAAGAGTGGGTCTTACTCTTGATGCAAAAAAAGCAATTGTCGAAGAGGTGAATAGTATTGCTACAGAGGCTCCTTCTGCGATTGCGGCCGAATATATTGGTTTAACAGTGATTGAAATGACTGAACTGCGTAATGCAGCACGCGAAGCAGGAGTCTACCTAAAGGTGGTGCGTAATACTCTTGCACGTCGAGCGCTAGAAAATACTCAATTTGAGTGTATGCGCAACAACTTAGTCGGACCATTACTATTAGTATTTTCAAATAATGAACCTGGAAGTGCAGCGAAAGTTGTTCGCAATTTTGCAAAAGACAATAAAAAACTCGCGGTTAAGCTTATTTCTTTAGATGGAAATCTTTTAGAACCATCTGAAATTTTTAAACTTGCAAGTTTGCCATCACTTGATGAGGCACGCGCTACGTTACTTAGGTTATTTAATTCACCACTTACTAAATTTGTTCGTACCCTATCAGAGCCTACTGCGAAATTTGCAAGAGCGCTTGGTGCGCAACGCGACAAACAGTAGGTGATGTGAGAAATATATATAACAGAATTTAGTATTTTTTATTGGAGGATTATTAAAATGGCAGTTTCTCGTGAAGAAATTAAAGAAGCACTCGGCAAGATGCCAGTACTTGAGCTTGTCGATCTTATCAAAGAACTCGAAGATGAATGGGGTGTATCAGCAGCACCACCAGTGGCCGTTGCGGCCATATCTGCAGCCGGTGAAAGTGCTGGAGCGGAAGAAGCAAAAACTGAGTTTGATGTCATATTATCAAGTATGGGTGACAACAAGGTTAGTGTAATTAAAGTAGTTAGAGCTACAACGGGTCTTGGTCTTAAAGAAGCAAAAGAACTTGTTGAGGGAGCACCTGCAACTGTAAAAGAAACTGTGGGCAAAGAAGAGGCAGAGGGTATTAAAAAACAGCTAGAAGAAGCTGGTGCGTCGGCTGAACTAAAATAGTTTTAATTGTTAAAGGTCAACAAAACAAAAAATTGAAACGGGTCTCATATAGTACCCGTTGGTATTTTTGCGCGCATCGATATTATAAAGTAAATATTAACGAGGAAATCTAATGGTCTATTCATACACTGAAAAGAAGCGTATTCGAAAGGATTTTGGGAAGCGTCCCAGTATACTCGAGATACCTTATTTAATTGAGACCCAACTTGCGTCATATGGACAATTTTTACAAGTCAACATAGACCAGGATAAAAGAAAAGATAATGGGCTTCAGGCAGCATTCAAAGCTGTTTTCCCAATCGTCAGTTTCTCAGGTAATGCAGCACTAGAATATGTTAGTTATAAGCTAAGTAATCCGGGGTTCGATGTTAAAGAATGCCAACTTAGAGGTTTGACCTATGCTGCGCCATTACGAGTTAGTGTGCGTCTTATAATTTATGACAAGGAAGCCGGACTAAATAATAAAGTTGTAAAAGATATAAAAGAGCAGGAAGTCTACATGGGCGAGATGCCTTTGATGACCGATACAGGTACTTTTGTTATTAATGGAACGGAACGTGTGATTGTTTCTCAGATGCATCGTTCACCAGGTGTTTTTTTCGAACATGATAAAGGAAAAACACATTCATCAGGAAAATTACTTTATTCAGCTCGTGTTATACCCTACCGTGGCTCATGGTTAGATTTTGAATTTGATGCAAAGGATCTGGTTTATTGCAGAATTGATAGACGGCGTAAAATTCATGCTACTATTTTATTGCGCGCATTAGGCTATACCACTGAAGAAATTCTTAATTTTTTCTTTGATACTGATACTTTCGAAATATCGACTAAAGGCGTAAAGAATACTATTGATGAAGAAACAGGAGAAATTGAATATGGTGATATCACTTTTCATTTGATTCCTGAACGCCTACGCGGACAAACAGCAGCTTTTGAAATAAAGAATAAAAGAACAGTTATTGTCGAAAGAGATCGTCGTATTACAGCCCACCACATTAAAGTAATTGAGAAGGCAGGATTGACTTCTTTAACTATTCCTGCTGATTATCTAATTGGCAAAGTAATAGCCAAAGATATTATTGACGAAGAAACAGGAGAGATTGAATATTCTGCGAACCATGAAATTACAGAAGAATCATTAGAAGGGATTCTTAATCATCCCGGGAAAAAACTTGAAACAATTTATACGAATGATTTAGATAATGGTTCTTTTATTGCGGATACATTAAGAGAAGACTCCACAACAAATAAACTAGAAGCTCAAGTTGAGATTTATCGTATGATGCGACCCGGCGAGCCACCAACAAAAGATGCTGCTGAAAATTTATTCAAAAATTTATTTTTTAATCCTGACCGTTATGATCTGTCAGCTGTAGGCAGAATGAAATTTAATAGACGAGTGGGCACTAAAGATATTACTGGTGACGGGATATTATCAAATCAAGATATTATTGATGTGCTGAGAGTATTGATTCATATCCGAAATGGTAAAGGAACTATTGATGATATTGACCATCTTGGCAACCGTCGTATTAGAAGCGTTGGCGAAATGGCAGAAAATCAATTTCGCGTTGGACTTGTTAGGGTTGAACGTGCGGTAAGGGATCGATTGAGTCTTGCTGAATCAGAAGGCTTGCTCCCGCAAGAAATAATTAATGCGAAACCTGTGGCAGCTGTTATAAAAGAATTTTTTGGTTCAAGTCAATTATCCCAATTTATGGATCAAAATAATCCTTTATCAGAAATTACTCATAAGCGACGAATTTCTGCGCTTGGCCCCGGAGGCTTAACACGAGAACGCGCTGGATTTGAGGTTCGTGATGTCCATCCAACACATTATGGTCGTCTTTGCCCAATCGAAACACCCGAAGGCCCAAATATAGGATTGATAAATTCTTTAGCTGTTTATGCGAGAACAAATGAATATGGTTTTTTAGAAACACCATATCGAAAAGTTTTAGATGGAATAGTAAATGATGAGATCGAATTTTTATCGGCAATCGAAGAGGGTGATTTTATGATAGCGCAGGCAAGTGCAACCATAGATGAAAAGGGAAAATTAGTTGATGAACTTGTCTCTTGTCGATATAAAAATGAGTTTACTATGTCCGCGCCAGATAAAATAAATTTTATGGATGTCTCGCCTAGACAAATAGTTTCAGTTGCTGCGTCGTTAATACCATTTTTAGAACATGATGATGCTAATCGCGCCTTAATGGGGTCCAATATGCAGAGACAAGCAGTACCAACACTGCGTGCGGATACTCCATTGGTTGGTACTGGAATGGAAAGAAGAGTTGCAATTGATTCTGGTGTAACTGTGGTTTCTGTTCGAGGAGGTATCGTTGATTCAGTTGATGCTAGCAGAATCGTTGTTCGTGCTAATGATAAAGAAACAACAGAAGGCGAACCCGGTGTCGATATTTATAATCTAACTAAATATACACGTTCAAATCAGAATACATGCATTAACCAAAAACCTTTAGTTAAGCCTGGAAATAAGATCGAAAAAGGCGACGTATTAGCGGACGGTCCGTCGACAGATATGGGAGAATTGGCGCTAGGACAAAATATGCTAGTAGCTTTTATGCCATGGAATGGTTATAACTTTGAAGATTCTATCTTATTATCAGAACGATTAGTTGAAGAAGATCGTTACACAACAATACATATTGAGGAGTTAACCTGTGTAGCTCGTGATACGAAACTTGGCTCAGAAGAAATTTCTTCTGATATTCCAAATGTTAGCGAAAGTGCTCTTAATAAGCTTGATGAGTCAGGAATTGTTTTCATTGGTGCCGAGGTAAACGCTGGAGATATTCTGGTTGGTAAGGTAACCCCAAAAGGAGAGACTCAGCTTACTCCGGAAGAAAAATTGTTACGTGCTATCTTTGGAGAGAAAGCATCAGATGTTAAAGATACATCTCTGCGTGTTTCTTCAGGTATGAACGGTACCATCATTGATGTTCAAGTTTTTACTCGAGATGGCGTTGACAAAGATACTCGCGCACTTGAAATTGAAGAATCAGAGTTAAATAGTGTAAGGAAAGATTTAAATGATCAATTAAGGATAATGTCTGATGGAGTTTATCAGCGTATTGAGAAGTTGTTATTAGGTAAAGTTGTACAAGGAAAATCATTTCTATTGAACCCACAAGATAAAATAACCCAGGATCATCTTAATCAAATTTCTCGTGAGAAATGGTTTGAGATTAACATTAAGAATGACGCTGTTAATAAACAACTCGAACGTGCATCAGAGCAACTTGATATATTGAAAAAAGACTTTGATAGGCAATTTGAAGAAAAAGAAAATAAATTAACTTCTGGTGATGATTTAGCTCCAGGTGTATTGAAAATGGTTAAAGTTTATCTTGCTGTTAAACGACGTATTCAGCCGGGTGATAAGATTGCTGGCCGACATGGCAACAAGGGCGTTATTTCAACAATTGTTCCTGTAGAAGATATGCCTCATATGGAAGATGGAACACCTATAGACGTTGTATTAAACCCACTTGGCGTTCCTTCTCGAATGAATGTTGGGCAGGTTTTAGAAGTCCATTTAGGTTGGGCAGCGAAAGGCATTGGCCTCAAGATCGGAAAAATGCTTGAACGAAAAGCTCAAATTATCGAGATACGCAAATTTTTAGACGAAGTTTATAACGGTAGTGGTAAAACTGAAGAATTAGATTCATTGTCAGATGATGAAATTACAGAATTGGCAAAAAATCTTAAAGGTGGAGTACCTTTAGCCACTCCAGTTTTTGATGGCGCAAGTGAAGAAGAAATTAAACAGATGCTGAGACTTGCTGGATTACCAGAGGATGGTCAGTCATGGTTATGGGACGGAAGAACTGGCGATCGTTTTGATCGAAAAATTACAGTTGGCTATATGTATATCTTGAAATTAAATCACTTAATCGATGACAAGATGCATGCACGTTCAACTGGACCTTATAGTTTGGTAACGCAGCAACCTTTGGGCGGTAAGGCACAGTTTGGGGGACAACGTTTTGGTGAAATGGAGGTATGGGCTCTTGAGGCTTATGGTGCCGCATATACATTACAGGAAATGCTTACTGTTAAATCAGATGATGTTAGTGGCCGTACTAAGATGTATAAAAATATTGTTGATGGAAATCACCATATGGAACCAGGTATGCCCGAGTCCTTTAATGTACTCGTTAAAGAAATTAGATCACTTGGAATTGATATAGATCTCGATACACACATCAACGAGAAATAAAGAGTAAAAGAAATTAATAATTTATTGATTTGATTTTTGGTTAAATATCCGAAAAAAATCACCGAGGAGGTAAACCTTGAAAGACTTACTTAAGCTTTTAAAGCAACAGGGACAGACTGAGGAATTTGATGTAATAACAATTGGATTAGCCTCCCCTGAGAAAATTCGCTCATGGTCTTTTGGGGAAGTGAAGAAACCGGAAACAATAAACTACAGAACTTTTAAGCCAGAACGTGACGGTCTTTTTTGTGCTAAAACTTTTGGTCCAATTAAGGATTATGAGTGTCTATGTGGAAAATATAAAAGACTTAAACACAGAGGAGTTGTCTGTGAAAAATGCGGTGTTGAAGTAACTCTCTCAAAAGTTAGGCGTGAACGCATGGGTCATATTGAGCTTGCAACACCGATTGCTCATATTTGGTATCTAAAATCCTTGCCTTCGAGAATGGGGTTAATGCTTGATATGACTTTACGTGAAATCGAGAGAATCCTTTATTTTGAGGCATACGTTGTTGTTGAACCAGGTATGACCGAACTTGAACGCGGTCAAATGCTTACCGAAGAAAATTATTTGGAAGCACTTGAAAATTACGGCGATGAATTTACAGCTAGAATGGGGGCGGAAGCTATTCGTGAATTACTTGTTTCCATTGATCTTGAAAACGAAGTTAAAACATTACGTGAAGAAATTCCAAAGACAAATTCGGAAACAAAGTTACGTAAATTAACTAAACGATTAAAATTATTAGAAGCCTTTATGCACTCTGGCAATAAACCAGAGTGGATGGTTATGAAGGTTTTACCGGTACTGCCTCCCGAATTAAGACCTTTAGTCCCACTTGATGGCGGTCGTTTTGCAACATCCGATCTTAATGATTTATATAGGCGTGTAATTAACAGGAACAACCGTTTAAAACGTTTATTGGATTTAAATGCGCCGGATATCATTGTGCGTAATGAAAAACGTATGTTGCAAGAGTCTGTTGATGCTTTACTTGATAATGGTAGACGTGGTCGTGCTATTACAGGAACTAATAAACTTCCATTAAAATCATTAGCAGATATGATTAAAGGAAAACAAGGACGGTTCCGCCAGAATTTACTAGGTAAACGAGTTGATTATTCAGGTCGTTCCGTCATTGTTGTGGGTCCTACTTTACGTTTACATCAATGTGGAATCCCTAAAAAAATGGCTCTGGAATTATTTAAGCCATTCATCTTTAGTAAATTGGAAAGACGGGGTTTAGCCACAACAATAAAAGCAGCTAAGAAATTAGTTGAACGCGAAGGATCAGAAGTTTGGGATGTTTTGGAAGAAGTAATTCGCGAACACCCAGTAATGCTCAATCGTGCTCCAACACTTCATAGATTGGGGATACAAGCTTTCGAACCAGTATTAATTGAAGGAAAAGCAATTCAATTACATCCGCTAGTGTGCACAGCTTTTAATGCAGATTTTGATGGCGATCAAATGGCTGTGCATGTCCCATTATCTATTGAGGCCCAACTCGAAGCACGAACATTAATGATGTCAACGAATAATATTCTATCTCCCGCTAATGGTGAGCCGATCATTAACCCAACTCAAGATGTTGTTCTCGGCCTTTATTATTTAACGCGTGAATCGGATAGAGCAAAAGGTAGTGGAATGGTATTTTCTGATATTAATGAGGTGCATCGTGCATATCAAACCCACCCTCGGGTACTTGATTTACAAGCAAAGATTCAGGTTCGTATCCGCGAAGAGGAAATTGATGAAAACGATGAAAAGAAAATTACATATACAAGATATAAAACTACTGCTGGACGTGCGTTATTATCTCGTATTTTACCTAATGGCTTATCTTTTGATTATATCAATAAGTTATTAGATAAAAAAACTATTTCACAATTGATTAATACTAGTTATAGAAAACTGGGATTAAAAGATACTGTTATTTTTTCAGATCAATTGATGTACGCTGGTTTTAAGCACTCAACATTTGCCGGCATATCGATTGGTATTGAAGATATGGTGGTGCCGGAAAATAAAAGTGAAATTATTTCTAAAGCCGAAGAAGAAGTTAAAAAATTTCAGGAACAGTATTCGTCTGGATTAATAACTGATGGAGAGCGTTATAATAAGGTTGTTGATATTTGGTCACATACAAATGATACCGTTGCAAAAGCAATGATGGATAAAATAAAAGAAGAAATCTACGTTGATGCCGAAGGCAAAGAAAAGAAAGAGATTTCAGACAATTCAATTTTTATGATGGCTGATTCTGGCGCACGTGGCTCAGCTGCTCAAATAAGGCAATTAGCCGGTATGCGTGGACTAATGGCTAAGCCGGACGGATCCATTATTGAAACGCCGATAACAGCTAATTTTCGTGAAGGACTTGATGTTTTACAGTATTTTATTTCAACTCATGGCGCGCGCAAAGGCCTTGCTGATACTGCGCTTAAAACAGCTAATTCAGGTTATTTGACTCGTCGTTTGGTTGACGTTGCACAAGATTTAGTTGTGACTGAGGAAGATTGCGGCACTATCGAAGGTCTTATTATGAATCCAATTATTGAAGGCGGTGATGTAATTGAGACTTTGAGAGACCGTATATTAGGTAGAGTGCTAGCTATAGATGCGATCGATAGAAACGAAGAAGTGATTGCCGAGGCTGGCACCTTACTTGATGAATCTTGGGTGGATATTTTTGATGAAAAAGGTATTGACCAAGTTCTAGTTCGTTCTGCAATTACATGTGAGATTCGTTATGGTATTTGTCGTAGATGTTATGGTCGTGATTTAGGTCGTGGGCATCTTGTGAATAATGGAGAAGCAATTGGAGTTATTGCTGCGCAATCAATTGGAGAACCGGGCACACAGTTAACAATGCGTACGTTTCATATTGGTGGGGCGGCATCACGTGCGGCGGCGATAAGTAGTATCGAAGTAAAAAATAGCGGAACAATAAGCTTACAAAATGTAAAAATATTAAAACAAAAAGAAAGTGGTAACAATATTGTCAATTCACGCTCAGGCGAGGTCGTAATTCTTGATGATACGGGTCGTGAGAGAGAACGTTATAAAATACCATATGGCGCGGTTTTAACAGTAAATAATGAAGCAAGTGTTGAATCTGGCCAACAAATAGCCTCATGGGATCCCCATACTCACCCAATTATATCTGAAGTCGATGGTAAGGTTTTATTCTCTGATATTGAGGAAGGCGTAACAGTTACTCGTTATACTGATGATATTACTGGTTTAACGGATATCGTTATTTTGGATCCAAAACAACGACCTTCAAGCGCAAAGGACATGCGATCAGTTGTTAAGTTGGTAGACGCTAAAGGAGATGAACTTAAAATTCCAGGAACTGATCATGATGCTCATTACTTACTTCCACCGAGAGCAATCATTAACGTAAATGACGGTAAAGAAGTTAATATTGGTGACGTGATCGCACGCATTCCACAAGAGTCATCTAAAACCAGGGATATAACTGGCGGTTTACCAAGAGTAGCGGATTTATTTGAGGCACGTAAGCCCAAGGAACCTGCAGTATTAGC
>Ga0209403_10005556_pt1 | contig 13136 bp, 10 predicted proteins | sample ArcticOcean_MG_C_8_FD_187440 | JGI IMG/M metagenome (GOLD analysis project Ga0209403, IMG submission 187440) | Marine microbial communities from western Arctic Ocean - ArcticOcean_MG_CB11_86 (SPAdes) (version 2) | ecosystem: Environmental > Aquatic > Marine > Oceanic | place: Arctic Ocean... | reverse complement strand
ATGTTTTTTCCTCCTCATAATTTAAAAGCTGATCTCCCTGGTGGAGAGGTGGGTAAACTAGTTAAACAGATTAATGATGAAAACTATCGCCAAATCAATCGTTACTGGGAAGCTACACCAACAGTAATCTGTGAAGCCGCTGTGGATGAAATAGCTAAATTTGTTGTAGATCCAACTAGTTACAAAGATGTCATGGTAGGCTTACAAGCTATTGCTGATTCTTACTGGTCGAAACAATAAATTTCAGAGCAGCCCTTTTTACTAAAAGGGCTGCTTTCTTAAAATAAATCAAAAATTTTTATGAAAGATAAACAACAGGCATATTTTTATATAGCTCCAGCAGTTATCCTTGTTTGTTTAATTTTAATTTATCCAATTATAAGAACTTTTTATATGAGCTTCACTGATAATGATGGCCTTAATCCCCCAAACATTATTGGTCTTGCTAATTATTCCAGGTTATTTTTTGATACACAGTATATCTTGCCAATCAAGAATACAATTATATGGACAATATTTGCATCTTTTTTTCCCGTAACTATTGGTTTTCTATTTGCATATTCAATTCAATTCCTGCCTCGTTCTAATTTTTTTCAAATATTAATTTATATACCAGCAACTGTATCTGCCGCTGCCGCTGGAGTGCTTTTTGGTTTTATTTTAGATACCAGCGGATTATTTAATGCTATTTTGACTATTTTAGGTTTTGAAGAATTAACAAGAGATTGGCTTTTTCAAATTCCAGAAAATACTTATTCAATGATAACTGCTTATACTTGGCAAGCAACAGGGATAAATATGATGATTTTTTTAGTTGGATTGCAAGGTTTACCTAAAGAACCAATGGAAGCTGCAAAAATTGATGGGGCAAGTGGCTTCACCCTTATTTTTAAAATAATTATACCAATGATAATGCCATATTTTGTTATTGCATCACTTTTAGCTCTTATAAACAGCTTTAGAGTTTTTGATTCAATTTGGGTAATGACAATGGGTGGTCCAGCTCGATCTTCAGAAACTTTGGCAGTTACAATGTATAGAGAAGGATTTATTTTATTTGATTTAGGATATGCTTCAGCTGTTGCAGTAATGTTGAGTTTGGTAGGTATAATATTTTCATATTTTTACTTAAAATTAGTTTTAACAAAAGAAGACGTAGGAAATTAATAAATGAAATACAAAACTAAAGAAAAAATTAAAACTACATTTGGCTTCTTTGGAATGATTATCATTGTTATTTGTTGGATTTATCCGGTATTTTTTTTACTTGTAAATGCAAACAAAACATCTGCCCAATATGCTAAAGGAGATAAAACAGAAATAATTTTTGGAAATCAAATTTTTGAAAATATTGTTAAAGCTTGGAACATAGGGTTAGGTGACGGCGTTCTTAATAGTTTATTTTATGGGTTAGTAGGCTCGTCCATAGCAGTTTTTTTTGCTTTTCTTGCTGCATTTGCCATAGTTAGATTAAAAATGAATAATGGACTTTGGTGGTTTTTATTAATTTATTCCGGAACCGTATTTCCTTTTCAAATGTTTTTGATTCCTCTTTTTGAGGCTTACGTAGTTTTCGGAATTTACAATACTAAATTTGGACTGACATTGTTTTATGTTGCAATATGTATTCCTTTCGCAACCTTTGTTTTAAGAGGTTTTTTTCTAACCGTTCCTTGGGAACTACAAGAAGCTGCTAAGGTGGAAGGAGCTACAAATTTTCAAATTATATATAAAATCATGATGCCTCTTGCTAAAGCGCCACTTATGCTTGTTTTTTTAATACAGTTTACTTGGATATGGAATGATTTACTATTTGGTATGGTATTATCACGCTCTGTTGGAGTTAGACCAGTTACAACTGCATTAGCAGGCATGCAAAGTTTATATAGGCAGGTAGACGCACCAACAATATTAACCGCCACCTTGATGGCAAGTATTCCTACTTTATTAATATTTTTACTTTTGCAAAAACATTTTATTCGAGGGCTAACCTTAGGATCGATGAATGCTGGAAAATAATAAAAAAACTAACTAACCAAAAGGAAAATAAAAAATGATAAAAGAAATATTATTACTTCACCATACTCATACAGATATAGGATATACTTCACCTCAACCTGTAATACTTGAAATTCATAAAAGATTTATTGAACAAGCAATAGATCTAGCAGAGCAAGAACAGTATAATAAAAAATTAAATCAATTTAAATGGACTTGTGAAGTAACTGGTATAACCCTTGACTGGTGGAAAAACACCTCTAATCAATATAGAAATAAATTCTTAAAATTACATAATAAAGGTCTCATAGATGTTGCTGGAGTTAAATGGCACATGACGCCATTAATGGATCATCAAATGCTTATTGATAATCTTGAACCACTTAAAATTTTGCGCAAAGAAGGAATAAAAATCAACTATGCAATGGATTGTGACATCAATGGAGTCCCGTGGGGAATGGGTGACGCTTTGATTGATCATAATATCAAAGGATTTAGTATGGCCATTAACGAATTTTATGGTCACGCTTTAAAACCTTGGCCAAGTGGTTTTTATTGGCAAACTCCAACGGGCAGAAAAATTCTTTCTTACAATGGTCCAATTTATGGAGCAACTGCTTCACATTTTTTAAAAATACCTTTTGCTATGAAAGAGGCTAAAAAAGCTATTGATGCTATGCCGGCATATTTAGAAAAATTTAATTATAAATATGATTTTTTTATGGCACAAATTACAAATTTAAATCATCATGACAATGCTCCGCCTAATCCAGATATCATAAGTTTCTTAAAAAAATGGAATAGTATTGAAACTAACATCCCAATTAGAATGGTAACTATTTCAGAATTTTTTGAAAAACTATCAAAACAAAAAAATCTTCCTACCTTAAAAGGTGATTGGTCTGATTGGTGGAATTTTGGAGCTGGTAGTACGCCAAATGAAACAAGATTAAATTCAGCAGGACAGAAAGCTTTGAGACAATCTAATACTTTAAATTTAATTACACATCATAAACCAAATCAACTAAGAAGAGGATTACTAGAAGAAAAAAGTAAGCATTCACTTGGTCTTTATGCAGAACACACATGGGGCGCCGATAGATCAATCAACAAACCTCAATCAGATGAAACCAGAATGCAATGGGTAATGAAACAAGTTTTAGCATATGAGGGATTATCAATTGCTAGAATGTTAAGAAGAGATGGTATGGAAAAAATTGCACAAACTATGGGGGGAGATAAATCTACTACGATTGCTTTTAATACACTCCCTTATAAAATAAAAACATTTATAAAAATTCCTAAATTTCAAAAAAAATATTCTTATTTGGAAGAAATGAAAACTTTAGGTGAGGGTGCTAAAATAGATTTTGAAGATATAAACAGATGGAACGATCGGGAAATAGATTTAATTAGACAAGAAAAAATTAACTCAGTTCATAGACAAGATATGACAATGTCTGAAATAAGTTCCGATTTGATTGATTGGGTTCCTGTTGAAATTGATGCCCTATCTGCAAAAAAAATTAAAAAAAATAAAATATTGAAGGCACAAGATTTAAAAATTAAAGATAATCAAATAGAAAATAAATTTATAAAAATAGAATTTAATAAAAAAGGAGGGGTTAAAAAAATTATTTCCTCAAAATATAATTTTATTTTAAATAATAAAAAATTTACATTTGGTATTCCTGTTCTTGAATATCCTAAATCTCACAACAGAAATGAAATATTTAAGCCAGTAAAATTTGGCTCATTATCATGGGCTAATTCATGGAATAAAAAATGGAATAATATTCATAAATCAGGAAATTTTAAAAAAAGAACACTTGAAAGAAAAATTAATTATATTTTGGTAATAGAAAATTATACACTACCCAATAAAGATATATTTATTATAAAATATCAATTATTTTCCAAAACAAAAAATCTAAATATATCTGTTGAAATTAATAAAATTTCTGATGCAAAACCTCATGCGTTATATTTACCACTAACAATAAATACTGGTGATAATCCTGAATGTGATTTTGAAACAGCGGGTGCAACAATTAGATTGGATAGAGATCATCTGCCTTTCTCTTGCAAACATTTTATTACCACGCAAAATTGGATATCATATCAAGGTAAAACAGGCGGCGTTACTATAGCAACCAAAGATTGTCCTTTATGGATGGTTGGTGGATTAAACTATGGAAAATTTGATAACAATAACGTTGTTGAAAGAAATTATAATATGGTAACTCCGTGGTTATATAATAATTATTGGAATACTAATTTTTTAGCTGATCAATCAGGTTTATTAAAGTTTGATTTTACTCTTCAATTTGAAAAGAAAAAAAATCTTATGAGCAGAGTAAAAGACATAATGCCTTATATTTATGAACCCGTAACACATCATTATATGGAAAGAGGAAAGGATAAATTAAATTCACTTAAGTTATTAAATGTAGATACAAATAATATTTATATTACTGATATAAAAAAAGATAAGCTCAATTCATACATATATTGTTTGAATTATTCTACTAAAAAAGAAATTTTCAATATATCTGCAAATTTAATTAAAGTAAAAAAAGTGGAAACCCAAACACTGGGAAATAAAAAATTAGAAACAATTATTGCTAAAAAAAATAAATTTACAATAAATTTCAAACCTCATGAGTGGAAAATTATTGTTATTTCTTAATAAAAATTTTTATGCAAAATTACAATAACTATTTATCTGATAAATGGATTAGTGATAATTCTTTAACCATTGATAAAAATTGGAAAAACGTATTAAAACAAATAGAGAAAAAATCGAAAAAAATAATATCAATAGATGGTGATTATTCTGTTGATTGGCAAAATATACAACTAACTATTAGAAAATCCATAGTAAAAAATAAAAAAATAATATTTTTAAATTTTTATGAATGCATGCTGTCTTATCAAGATCTAAATAAATTTTTTACCAACAATCTGTTAGATGGGGACTCTCTTTTTGGTAAAATTAGTAAACAGAATATTAACAAATTATTAGAAAGAAAAAAAACGTTAGATTTTATTAAAAAATTTAAAAAAATATTTAAAAACAAAGATGTATACGATTATATTATAATAACTGGCACAGGTATTAATTCTATAGGCATTAATAATTATTTTGATACTAAATTTTATATAAATCTAAATAAAACTAATTCATTAATAAAAAGCAATTGGTCAAATATAGGTAAAACCCAAACAGTAAGTCCAAATTTTTTTTATTACTTCATTTTTCCTATTATGGAAAAGTACCAAAAAAATATTTTAAAAAAAACAGATTATTATGTAGAAAATAAAAAAAGTAAGGATTTTAAAATTATTACAACTACAAATTTATTTAAAATTTTAAGCAAAATTAGCAAAGAACCATTAAAGCTAGACCCTATCTATGAACCAGGTGTATGGGGAGGTAAATGGTTAACAAAAAAAAGAAATTTAAATATAGAAAACTGTGCAATTGGAATGGAATTAATTGGACAAGAACAAAATATTTTAATTAAATTTAAAAACAATTTTATTGAAATTCCTTTTACTTTAATAATGTCTTTTATGGGAAGCAATATTCTAGGAAAAGATAATTCAGCAAAATATAAAAATTATTTTCCATTAAGGGTGGCCTATGATGATACTTTTAATAACGAAGATGAAAACTTATCAATTCAAGTACATCCTAATAAATCTTATATTAAATCAAAATTTAATGAATCTTTGGGCCAGGCTGAAATGTATTATATTGCCGATCAATCCAAAAAAAGTCGTGTTTTTCTTGGTTTTAAAAATAATATTTCTGGGAAAGAATTTAAAAAAGAAATTAAATACTCAGCAAAAACTGGGAAAAAAATTAATTATGAAAAATTTATTAATAGTATTAATGCAAACAAGGAAGACTTATTTTTAATACCCCCTGGTACAGTTCATGCCGCAGGAAGCGGTAATTTTGTTTTAGAAATCAGCAACACTCCCTACAGATATACTTTTAAGATATACGATTATTGCAGATTAAATATTGATGGTAAAAAAAGACAACTATCTCTTAAACATGCTTTTAATGTTTTAAAATATAAAAGAAATTCTACATGGGTAAATAAAAATCTTAAACCTCAACCACAATTACTTATAGCTAAAAAAAATTATTCAGAATATTTATTGTCTAATCATAAGAGTTTTACCTTTGATTTATTTAAAATATATTTTAAAAACTATTATGATGACAAAACATTTAAAAGTATGCACGTTTTAAATCTTGTTAAAGGAAAAATGATATTTTTAATAAATGATAAAAAAAATATTAAAATAAAATTATTTTTGTCAGAAACATTGCTCATTCCCAGTAAGTTTGGAAGCTATAAAATAGAGAGTTCAAGCAATAAAGAATTTCAAATAATTAAAGTAGTGCTAAAATAATGTTAAAAAATTTTATTTGTTTAGACATAGGTGGTAGCTCTATAAAATCAGCAATCATTAATTCAAAGAATATTATTATTAAAAATACCTATGATAAAAAATCCTTAGATTCCAGCAAAGAGAAAGAATACATTCTTAAGAGATTTATTCAACCTATAAAGAAGAATATGAGCTATCTTAAAAAAAATAAAATAAAACTAAATGGTATTGCTGTCGCAATTGGTGGGCCATTTGATTATAAAAAAGGAATTAGCTATATTAAAGATTTTGACAAATATGAATCTATATATGGAATGAATATTAAAGAAATAATTCAAAGTAAATTAAAAATTTCTAAAGAACTGCCTTTTATTTTTGATATTGACAGCTGGTGTTTTGGCAGAGGTGAGGTTCAATTTAAAAAATATAACCAATATAATAAAATTATTGTTTTTACCATGGGAACAGGTGTTGGAAGCAGCTTTATAATTAACAAACAAATAGTTTCAAAGGGGAAAGGAGTTCCTTATTTAGGTTGGATATCCGGGGAAAAATATAAATCAGGAATCTTAAATGATTATATATCTAGCATCTATATGATTAAAAAATATTTTTCCCTTACCAAAAAAAAAATAGATGTAGATACGATGGCTAAACTTGCAAGAAAAGGAGATTATGTTGCTAAATCAATTTTTTCAGAAGTTGGTTTGACTCTTGGTATATACCTTAAAGAGCATTTTGTTAAAGATTTTGGAGCTGAATGTTTGATCTTTGGAGGGCAAATTTCTCTTTCAGGAGACTTATTTATAAATGAAATTAAAAATTCTTTAAAAAATATCAATAAGTTAAAAAAAATAAAAATAGCAATGGATATTGAAACATCTGCATTACGTGGTGCTAGTCAATTATTAACAGAAGGTGATTTATGAAAAAAAATAAAGATAATTTTTTAAAAAATGGTTATATAAAATTTAGCAATGTTGTTAGTAAAAAAATTATTAAAGAAATTAAGACTAAATCTTTAGAATTAATAAATAGTCAAAAATCTAGTGATTTAAAAAAACAAATCTCTACTGGAAGCATGATAAGCGTTAGTAAAAAAGAAGGTGAAATTTTTATAAAATTAATTAATAATAACAAGATCATAAAGAATATTAATAGCTTAGGCTTCAATAGTGTAAAATGGTCATCAGGTTATATAATAAACAAACCCCCTAAATCGCCTCCACTATATTGGCATAATGATTGGTGGGCATGGAATGATTCTATAAGCTATGTAACGAAACCTTCTATGATATTTGTTATGTTGTATTTAGAGAGGACAACAGTAAAAAATGGCTGTTTAAGAATTATACCAGGCTCACATCTACAATATAATGAAACTCACAAAATAATAAAAAAACACCATTCCAAATACCGACTTTATACAAACTCTAATGACCCTGTTTTTAAAAAAACAAAGGATGAGATAAATATTTTTTCCAACCCAGGAGATATAATAATTGGAGATGCAAGATTACTTCATGCTGCACACGCTAATAATAGCCAATCAAAACGAACAGTTATTACTCTTTGGTTTTATCCAGATTATAAAACTCTTCCAGCGCACATTAAATCAAGTGCAGATCATAAATGGCCTCATGAATGGTCAAAAAAATCTAAAGATAAATTAAAAAAGAATTTTCCAAACTACAGAGGCAAAACAAAAAAAATAAAATGGGATAGAATAAGAAAAATTTAATTTAATTAAAAAAATTTTTCTTATTAATAAATATAAAAAAAATTTTAATTAGTATATTCATTCTTATATTAATAAAAATGATTAAAGCAGAAAATTCACAATTAAAAATAGGTGATCTAATTACTCTGGATATTGGTCCAATTGCTCATGGAGGACATTTTATTGCAAGATATAAAGGACAGGTAATTTTTGTAAGACATGCAATAACAAATGAGGTTGCAAATGTTAAAATTACCGCCCTTAATTCTAAGCTCGCTTTCGGTGATGCGATAGAAATATTAAAACTATCGGAGAAAAGAGTTTTACCCCCATGTAAATATTCTATACCAGAAGGATGTGGTGGTTGTGATTTTCAGCATGTATCTATAGTGGAGCAAAGAGAACTAAAAAAACTTATTATTAAAGATCAATTTAAAAGAATTGCAAAAATTAATATAAATCCCGAAGTTATTGAAGTTAAACCTGAATCTGGTCTACATTGGAGAACGCGGCTTGATTTAGCCATTTCAAATAATGGCAAAATTGGCCTATATTCTTCTAAAACTAAGAAAATTACAGAAATATCAGAATGCTTGATTGCTATTAAAGCAATTAATGAATTAGACCTGTTTAAGCGTAGCTGGAATGGAGACGATCGAATAAGTGTTTCTGTTTCTAGCGCAAATGAAATAAATGTTCACCGTTCAGGAAAAAATATATCTGGACCAACTAAATTAAACGAAGTTGTAGACGAATATAGCTATAATATTTCACCTCAAAGTTTTTGGCAGAGTCATAAAAATGCTCCTAAAATTTTAATTGATACTGTTATGAAATTTATTAACCTAAAATTAGGTGATAGAGTTTGTGATTTATATGGAGGTGTGGGTCTTTTCACTGCACCAATATTAAAAATAATCGGCAAAACTGGAGAAGTACATCTGATAGAAAATAATAGCAGTTGTGTAAAAGATGCTAGAAAAATATTTGAAAATAATTCAAATGTTATTGTCCATCATGGAAAAGTAGAACAAAAAATTGGAAAAATAAAAAATATAGATGTAATTTTATTAGACCCGCCAAGAAATGGTGCCGGTAAACAAGTTTTAAGTCAAATTTTAGATAAAAAACCAAGATCAATTATATATGTTTCTTGTGACCCCGCATCTCTAGCTAGAGATTCTAAAATTTTACTTGATAATTCTTATTCTTTAGATAAAATTATTGGTATCGATTTATTTCCAATGACCCAGCATATAGAATGCGTTTGTTCTTTTGTCCTTGAATTAAAACAATAAAGGTAATAGTAAAAAATTATAAATTTTAACTATTTCTTTTTTATATGTTATCTACATTAAAAATAATATGAATGAAAAAAAAGTAGCAATATTAATTGCAGCCGGGACTGGTATGGGTGCAGATTCAGCAAAAAAATTAGCTTCTAAAGGATTTAATATCTCTATTCTCTCTTCATCTGGAAAAGGTGAAAAGCTGGCTAAAGAATTAGGGGGTATTGGCTATACAGGATCAAATCAATCTACAGATGATATTAAAAAAATAATAAATAGTACCTATGACAAATGGGGTAGAATAGATGTTTTGGTAAATAGTGCTGGTCATGGACCAAGAGGACCAATATTGGAATTAACAGATAGTGATTGGCACAAAGGGATGGAAATATATTTTTTAAATGTTGTTCGCGCTACACGTTTAGTTGCACCTATTATGAAAAAACAACTATCTGGATCTATTATTAATATTTCCACATTTGCTGTTTTCGAACCTGATGCTATATTTCCTACCTCAAGTGTTTTTCGTGCAGGATTATCTTCTTTTACAAAATTATTTGTTGATCAATATTCTCAATATAATATTCGTATGAATAATATTCTTCCAGGATTTATTGACAGTCTTCCAGAAAAAGAAGAATTTAAAAAACGCATTCCTTTAAATCGCTATGGAAAAGTTAATGAAATTTCTGAATTTGTAAACTTTTTAACATCAGAGGGTGCTGCATATATTACAGGTCAAAATATTCGCGTCGATGGGGGCATCACCAAATCAATTTAATTTTTATTAAAAAAAACACATGAAACGAACATCATTAAAATCAATTCAAAATAAAAAAAATAAAAAAAAAATTACTTGTTTAACCGCCTACACTGCTTCTATATCTAAAATAATTGATAAACATGTTGATGTCATATTAGTAGGAGATTCATTGGGTACTACAATTTACGGTATGAAAAATACCCAATCAGTAACCTTAGATATGATGATGAGGCATGGGAGAGCCGTTTTTAATTCATCTAAAAAAGCATATACAATTGTTGATATGCCTTTTAAAAGCTATAAAAATAAAAAAGAAGCATTAATTAATTCAAAAAAATTACTTTCTTTTACAAAATGTCAATCAGTTAAATTAGAGACAGATGAATCAAATATTGATATAGTTAAACATCTAGTAACAAATGGAATTAAAGTTGTTTCACATATTGGAGTAACACCACAAAAATATAAAAATTTTAAGACAATAAGATCGGTTGGAAAAACAACCTTTGAAAAAAAAAGAATATTTAACTTAGCCATGAATCTTGAAAAGGTAGGATCAAGTTTAATTGTTCTAGAGTGTATAAGTGAAAAGTTGGCAAAAAAAATATCCTTAAGTTTAAAAATCCCCACAATAGGTATTGGTGCATCTGCAGATTGTGATGGTCAAGTTCTAGTAATAAATGATATCTTAGAAACTACCTATCTTTTAAACAAACCTAAATTTATAAAGTCATACACCAAACTTCATATTATCATCGAAAATGCAGTTACAAAATTTTGTGAAGAAGTGGTTAAAAATAAATTCCCAAAAAAAAAACATACCTATCTTTAATCATTTTTTATTTTTAACGAGCTAAAAATAAAATAAAATAATATCCCAGTTATTACCGCTATAATTAAATTTGCAAATACTGTTAAAAATATAACTAAAAGTGTTGTTAAAATATGTAATATGGATTGGATTCTTAAATTTTTAAAAAAATTCCAATCAATAATATCTATTCCTACTTTAATTAAAATTGCCGCTAAAACTGACAAAGGGATGTTTGCAGCTATAGGAGAAAAAAACAAAACAATTAATAACAATACTAAAGAATGAATTATTCCAGAAAGATTTGTTTTCCCTCCTGCCTTAATATTAACAACAGTTCTCATAGTGGCTCCTGCTCCAGCCAAACCACCAAATAAACCAGAGAAAATATTTCCAATTCCCTGTGCTATTGTTTCCTTGTTTGGCTTATGTTGATCGCCAGTAATCTGATCAGCTATTACAGATGTGAGCAAGCTATCTATAGTTCCTAATATTGCTAATAATAAAGCATAAAATAAAATTCTAGGTATTTGTTCAATTGAGGGGAAAAATATTATTAATTTGGGAATTCCTGTAGGAATAAAACCTATGAGAAGTTGTTGTTTGAAAAAAATAAAAGAGATAATAGTTCCAAAAAATAAAACAATAATAGGAGGTGGTATAATTTTAGAAATTTTAGAAGGTATAAAAAAAAGTGTCAATAAACAAAATAAACTAAGAATTAGCGATTGAAAATTAGAGTTATAAATATTTTTTAATTTAGTTAATGACAGAATAACAGAGGGTTCATTACCTAATCCAAAAAGTACTGGAAGTTGAAGACTAATAATTATAATTCCAATGCCAGTCATAAAGCCCGATACAACAGGCAGAGGAATTTTTTTTACAAAACTTCCTAGTTTCAATATACCAAATATTATTTGAAAAAAACCAGATAGAATAATACAAAAAAATACTATTCCAGCATTAGAATCAAATTCTATAAAAATTAAAGCTACAATAATAGTCATAGGGCCCGTAGGACCTGATATTTGTTTTGGAGTACCTCCAAACAAAGATGCGAAAAATCCTACAAATATAGCACCATACAATCCAGTTAATGCACCCAATCCAGAACTAACCCCGAATGCCAACCCAAGAGGTAAAGCAACAATAGCTGCAGTCAGACCTCCAAATAAATCTTGTTTTAAGAGCGTTAAATTTATTTTTGCAAATTTCATATAAATATTTACTATTTTTTACAGTTGATATTTAATTTGTCTATGTAAAGTATATTTTTTTTTGATAAGGAGTAAATTAAATTATGAAAGAAAAAAATATAAGAAAGTTTTGCATTGCACCAATGATGGGGTACACAACTCCGTATGCTAGAAAACTTTATCGAATTCTTTCTAAAGAAACCTTTCTTTTCACAGAAATGATTCCTACAAAAACAATGCTTTATTCTAAAACAAAAGACTTAATAATTGAAAATGATTCTCAAAATCCAATAGCTCTCCAAGTAGGAGGGTCCGAAACAGAAGAACTTATAAAATGTGCAAAAATTGCTCAAACATACAATTATAATGAAATTAATTTAAATGTTGGTTGTCCAAGCAAGGCTGTACAAAAAGGAAGGTTTGGAGCCTCCCTAATGAAAGAAAAAAAATTAGTGAAGAACTCTTTAGAAGCAATGAATAATGCAACCGATATTGAGGTTTCAATTAAGTGTAGAATTGGTCTTGGAAAAAATTTTAATTATGATTTTTTTTCTGAATTTATAGATGAAATATTATTAAGTGGAATTAATATTGTTTATGTTCATGCTCGAAATGCTATTTTAAGTGGTATTAGTCCCAAAGGAAATAGAAATATTCCACCTTTAAACTATGAATTTGTAAAAAAAATAAAAAAAGAACATCCAAAAATAAAATTTATTTTGAATGGAGGAATAGATACTATTGATAAAGCCCATCAGCTATCTAAGGAATTTGATGGAGTAATGTTAGGCAGACTAATTCAAAATAATCCTTTTTGTTTATCTAATATAGATCAGTTATTTTTTAATCAAAAAAATAAAAAACAAGTAGATGAAAAAATAATTTTAGAGTACTTTGATTATATAAAACCTAAGATTAAAAAAGAATCTATATTCCGCTTATTAAG
>Ga0209403_10005554_pt1 | contig 13139 bp, 10 predicted proteins | sample ArcticOcean_MG_C_8_FD_187440 | JGI IMG/M metagenome (GOLD analysis project Ga0209403, IMG submission 187440) | Marine microbial communities from western Arctic Ocean - ArcticOcean_MG_CB11_86 (SPAdes) (version 2) | ecosystem: Environmental > Aquatic > Marine > Oceanic | place: Arctic Ocean... | reverse complement strand
AACAAAAAATGCAACAATTATTGAAGGGATAGATATGTTAGTATATCAAGCTATTAAAAGCATTGAACTTTGGACCGGACAAATCCCCTCATTTGATTTAATGAAAAAAAAATGCTTAGAATTATTATAAATACAGATTTTATATGAAAAAAATAATATACATAATTGGATTTTCAGGTACTGGTAAATCAGCTTCTTCTCAATTAGCTTCAGAGGCTTTAAATTGGGAATATTATGATATGGATAAAATTATAGAAAATGAAGAAAAAAGAACTATAAGCGAAATGTTTGAGACAGATGGAGAAAATTGGTTTAGAGAACGCGAATCAAAATTGTTATCAAACCTCTCTAAAAAAACTATGTGTATTATTTCTACTGGAGGAGGAGTGCCAGTAAGTGAAAGTAACATGAAATTAATGATGCAAACAGGCTACGTAATATGCCTTGATGCTTCAATTGAAGTGATTATAAAGAGATTAAACCAAGAAAATATAGAAGGGATTCAAGAAAGTTCGGTAAGACCTAAGATATCTGATTTAAGTAAAGAAAAAATAAGTGATTTTAAATTAAAAAGGTCAAAATTCTATTCTAAGGCACATTTAACAATTAATACTAATTATATGCCTGTGGAGGAAGTTTCAAATAATATTGTATATGCTGTTGAAAAATATACTGATATTTTAAATATCAATTATTTAAAACAATTTGATACATTCTGTACTACAGTGAAATCAAAAAACGATTTATACGGAGTGTTTGTTGGAGTTGATATATATAACATTCTTCCCGAAGTAATGAAAAATATATTACTTAAAGATAAAATATTTTTACTTGCTGATGAGGGTTCCAAAAAATACATGAGACAGATTCAAAAAATTTTTGAATTTGATAGCATAAAAACAACCACTTTAGTGATAGAAGAAGGTGAAAAAAGTAAATCATTATCTACAGCTTCTAAAATATATGAATGGTTATCTTCTCAACACGCTGACAGAGGAGACGTATTAATAGGTATTGGTGGAGGTGTTGTGGGAGATATCACAGGATATGTCGCATCCTCTTATATGAGAGGAATTAAATTTGCACTTATTCCTACAACTTTATTAGCAATGTCAGATTCTTCTATAGGAGGAAAAACTGCTGTAGATGTAAATAATATTAAAAATCTTGCAGGATCTTTTTATAATCCATCTTTAGTTTTTTCAGATTTACAATCTTTAAAAACATTACCTAAAAGACAAATTAAATCTGGATGGGCAGAATTAATCAAACATGGTTTTATTAGAGATAAAGAACTTTTACAAGACATGTTAAAAATAGAAGATTATTTTGATTTGGATACAAATTTAAATTCGATAATTAAAAGAAGTATCAAAATTAAAGGTCAAATTGTATCACAAGATGAACACGAGAAATATGGTCATAGAATCATGTTAAATTATGGGCATACATTAGGACACGCAATTGAAAGTTCAACTAATTTGGAACGATACACACATGGTGAAGCAGTAAGTATTGGAATGGCGTTTGCTGCGAAATTGAGTAATTATTTAGGTATGTTATGTGATGAAGAGTATTTGTTTCACAATAAAATCTTACTAAAATTTGATTTGCCTATTAGCTCTACAAATATAGATTGGGATAAATGTTTTCATTTAATTAAAAATGACAAAAAAGTAAAAAATGGGAAGATAAACTGGATACTGCTAGAATCATTGGGTAAATCAGTAGTTAAAAATGATATAGATGATGAAATAATTATTAAAATAGCAGAGGATTTTTGATGTTAATAATAATTTACTACTTTATATCAAGCTTATTATCATCAACGCTGGGTACGTTAATTGGCGCAGGAGGAAGCGCTATATTAGGACCTTTACTTCTTTTGACGGAATCTTCCTTGGGAACATCTATCGGTGCGAAAAATATAATAGGAACTTCTTTAGCATGTGTTGTGGTAAATAGTGTTTCTGGTTCTTATCGTTATCTTAAAATTGGAACTGTAGACATAAGAAGTGGAATAATATTTAGCATAATTGGAATTCCATTTAGTGTCTTTGCCGCTTTTACCTTAATTGAAATAAATATTTCTAATTTTAAAATAATGTTTGGAATAACATTAATTTTGATCACTATATTTATGATATATCAATCAATGAAAAACGAAACTGGAGAGCAGTCTAAAAAAACTAAACTCTCAAGTATAGAAAAACTGAACAGAAGATTTTTTCATGAAAAAAGAAAAATCCTTACCAAAAATGATGAAGAATATGAATACAATTTTAGCCTAGGATTAGCTTCATTCTATAATATTTTCTTAGGATTTATTGCTACTTTTTTTGGTATAGGTGGAGGTATTATAAGAACTCCTTTGTTGATATATATATCAAAATTTCCGATTAAGATAGCTACAGCAACATCTGTTTTTAGTTTACTTTGCACTTCTTTGGCAGGAACAATAGTTTATTGGATGCAAGGTTTTTATGACCTTAATTTGTTTTTTCCTGCAGCCTTAGGTGCTTTGATAGGAGCACAAATAGGAGCTCAAGTTAGTAAATCTTTGTCTGGAAAATGGATAATTAGAATACTGGCAATTGTATTGTTGATCATGGGCTTATTATTAATTATTCAAAATTTGTAAATGTGAATAAATTTTTTAATATTATAAATGTTGATAAAACTAGTAGAGTTGCAGAAATTGTAATTAATGGAATCAAAATTCAAACACCATGTTTTATGCCTGTTGCTACACAAGCTTCTGTTAAATCGTTAGATTCTTTTGAATTAAATAATATTGGTTATAATTTAATTTTATCTAATATTTATCATATGGCTGCAAGGCCTGGAATTAACTATTTGAAAGATTTTGGTGGAATTCATAAATTTATGAATTGGAAAGGATTGATTTTAACTGATAGTGGAGGATTTCAAGGATATAGCTTATCTCATAGAGTAAAAGTGAAAGATGATGGGATAATATTCCAGAGCCATCTTGATGGGAAAGAAATTTATTTCAAACCTAAGCAAGTAGTGAGATATCAAGAAGATATTGGCTCAAATATTATGATGCCACTTGATATTTGCTTGCCAAAAAAGGCTAGCTTAAATGAACTCAAAGAAGCGGTTGAAACGACATATTTATGGGCAAAAGAAAGTATTACAGCAAGAACAACAATTGATTCAAAATTGTTTGGAATAGTTCAAGGAGGAACAAATTTAGAACTAAGAGAAATATCTGCTAAAAAAATTACTAGTTTAGATTTTGATGGATTTGCATATGGAGGCTTGGGTGTTGGAGAAGATAAAGAATTAATGATGAACGCCTTGCAATCTGTTAATGAATTGTTACCTGAAAATAAACCTAGATATTTAATGGGAATCGGATCACCTGATGACTTGATTAAATCAATTAGAAATGGTTTTGATATGTTTGATTGTGTATTACCTACACGAATTGCTAGAAACGGATCTTTATTTACAGAAAAAGGCAGAATCAATATCTTTAATGCAAAATATAAAAATATTGATAAACCTATTGAAGAAAAATGTAAATGCTATAGTTGTGAGAATTATAGTTTGGCATATATTCATCATTTATTTAAATCGAAAGAATTATTAGGATATCGAATTTCTTCTATTCATAATTTAGCATTTTTATATAACCTTATGTCTGTTACTCGAAAAATGATAAAAAATTCGGATTTCTCATTATTTGCTACTGATTTTTTAAAGGAATATAGATCAACAGATCCTCAGATTCAAGCAGAACAAAAATCTAAGTGGATACAATCCCAAGGAAGAGAAAATTAAACAATTTCTTCTTCGATATTGTTTGATTTAATAATATATTTCCCTATAGAAGAAGCAGTGTTTTTTATTGAATTAAATTCTTCGATGAATCCATTTTGAGAAGTTCTTTTATCCGAAGTGTAAAGCACAAATAAAGCTCCTTTTTTGATCCATTTACTTGTTAAAGAAGTAGTTTGATGATGAATCATTGTGGGGATATTTTTAGCATTACTTTTTTTTATTATCTCTTCTAGAGCTTCTTCATAAATTTTATTATCATATTCATTTGGAATACCAAGCGATACACTTAAATCGTTTGGCCCCACAAAAATAGCATCAATACCAGGGACTGACAAAATAGAGTCAAGATTTTCAATTGCTGGAACGCTTTCAATACCTATTACACAAATATTGTTTGCATTAAGATCTTGGAGATACTGTTTGGATTTGTCACTTGGGAATTTGTTGTTTTTCACAACATCTTCTAATGATTTTCCTTTTAAAGGTTTCCACTTAATTGCTCCAATCATTTCTTCAACTTCTTCTTTGTTTTCACAATAGGGTGCTAATATTCCAGCAGCACCGGCATCTAAATTCATTGTAGCGTAATGAGCGGAAGGAATAGGAATTCTAACAATTGGCGCTACATTGCATAAATCGAATGAATTAATTAGGTTTGCAACTTCACTTCTGTTATATGGAGAATGTTCCGTGTCAATAACTACATAATCTAATCCTATATTATCAAAATGACCAGCCCATCTTGGTGAAATAGAATTTGTTAACATTGTGCCAAAAACACAATTTCCATTATTTATAGTATTTTTTATTTGATTACTTTTCATGATATTTTTGTATTGAACTTAATTAATAAAATTGTAAAATTTATTTATGAATACTAGTGTTACTAAATTTTTGTCTGAAATCAAGGTCTTAGATTTCACGAATCACCGATCAGGTGATATTTGTTCAATGTTTTTGGCTGATTTTGGCGCTAATGTTACGAAATTCAGTGATCAAAACAACGGCGAATTTGAAAAGAATTTATTTTGGAATAGAAATAAAGAAATATTTAATTACTCTTCTTTAAAAGATATAAAGATCTCTTTATTGGACAAAGCTAATATTTTAATTCATGATTATCAAATCGGATCAGATAATTATAAATCCATAAATTCCCTTATTAATTCAACGATTAATAAAAATCTAATTGTGTGTCATATATCAGCTTTTCCCTTGAATTCTGAGCTGAAAAACGAACCTATGATTGATGAATTAATTGTTGCTAGGGCAGGTGAGATGAGAATTTTACCAGGCCAAGGAGATGGTAATCTTAGCCCTAAATTTTTAATGCACCCCATAACTACTGTTGGTTGTGCAATTAATTCTGCAACAGCAATTTTATCTACAGTTGTATCAAATATGATTTCTAAAAAACAGATAAACAAAATCAATTCTACCCTTATAGGAGGGTTGTTATTGTATGCTTCCAATCCGTATCAAGGAGATAAATGGAGAGATTTTGCAAAACCTTATGGTGGAGTTCCATTTTATAGTAACTACGAATGTTCAGATGGATTTATACAACTTGCATGTATTCATTCTGGTTTTTCTGAAAAAGCAGCGATAGCAATTGATATTCCAGAAATATTATTTGATCCTGAGTTTGAATCGATTTTCAAACCTAATGATAGAGATAGAGATAACTATATAAATATTGCTACTAAACTATATGATTTGATTGCTATTAAAATGAAATCAAAAACTTGTGCAGAATGGAGTGAAATTTTTGAAGAAGCTGATGTCCCTTACAATAAAATATATAATATTGAAGAAGCAATAAATGATGCTCAAATACTTCATAATAATCTTATTTTTGAACAGGGTGATACTAAGAATATTGGTAGATTTATAGAATTTAGTACAACTAATAATGAAAATATAAATATAAAATCATATGAACGTGATAATTTCTCCTTACCTTTAGAAGGCTTTAAGTCTCTTGAAATTACCAATGTTATAGCCGGGCCTGTTGCTGGAAGAATCTTATCGAATCTAGGAGTGGAAGTAATTAAAATGGAACCGCCTTTTGGTGAAATTTCTCGCCCACTAGGAGTTGGGTATTTCCAGAATTTAAATAGAAATAAAAAAGGAATTTCTATAAATACTAAAACGGAAGAAGGAAGAGAAATCGCACAAAAACTTATAAAAGATGTAGATATTTTCCTTGAAAACATGAGACCAGGAGCGGCTGAAAGAGTTGGATTAGGGTCAGATGATTTAAACAAACTAAATCCTGAAATAATACAAACTCATATTGCTGCCTATGGCCATGACGGGCCTTACGTTCATAGACCAGGACTTGATCCAATAGCTCAATCTATTACTGGATTACAAGCGATACAAGGAGGCGGAAAAGCTCCTGTGTTTTTAGGAATGCTAGCGCCTACAGATTTCACTGCTGGAGGAATGGCTGCACTTGGTACTGTATTAGGAATTTATAATAAAGTGAAATGTGGTAAAGGAACTGTTGTTAATACAAATCTTTTATCAGGAGGTATTTTACTTAATGGAGAAAAAATTAGTAACTATATTAATCATAATGAACTTCCTACATTTATTAATGAAAATCAGAACGGCATTCATGAATTTAACAGAGCATATGAAACAAAAGATGGATGGATTTATTTTTATTGTAAAAATCTAGATGCTAAAGAAATTTTTTCTGCTTTTAACAATAAATTTAATGTTTCGATTAGAAATATTAATGATTTTGAAAAATTATTTTTGACAATTAATACAAAAATCCTTATTGAACAATTGACTATAATCGATATTAATATATGTGTTATTAATAACCCAAGAGAAGATGATTATGATTTTTTAAAAAACCCAGTAACTTGGGATTCTATTTCAGACAAAAACTTCCATCCATCTTTAATTTCTTTGGAGATGGCTCATAATTCATACGATTTCGGGTTGAGAGATGTTAAAGTGTTTAAATTTCCTGAACTGGGTGAGCATAATAAATATTATCTAGATCAAATAGGTTACACAGAAGAACAAATTGAAAACTTTTATGATAATGAAATTATTTTTACTGATGAGTCAGTAGGTTAATATATTCATTTTTTAAATTTTTATAGACCTTATCAATTGGATCGTTGGTATCTATAATAAAATTCGAATACTCAGCTCTTTTATTCCATGAAGTTTGGCTATTAATTCTTTTTTCAGCTTCAACTAATGAAAGATCATTTCTTTTAATTAATCTTTCTAAAGCTATTTGACTGTCTACTTTAAATAACCAAACTTGATCACACCATTCTATATATCTAGCTTCAATTAAATTTACGGCCTCTACAATACCAATTTTTTTTTCAGTTAAAATCCAATTGTCTACTATTCTCTTTACTTCAGATCCAATATCTCCGATTGCATTTGTTAATTTTGTCATAAGTTCCTTATCTTTAAATACTATCGCTCCAAGTTTTTGCCTGTCTATAAATTTGGTCTTATGATCAAGTATCTCATTACCAAATTCTTTTATTATTCTATGATATGCAGGTTTGCCTGGCTCATAAAGAGTATGTACTAATTTATCTGCATCACAATATTCAGGTGAAAATTCAGTTATTAATTTTTGTATGTATGTAGATTTACCGGTTGCAATTGATCCTGTAATCCCAATTATTATAGTTTTATTATTCATAAGACATTTTAAACTTTATTTTATTTTTATTTTATTTTATTATAAGTTAAATTCTATAAAATATTTATTTGGAGTCAGCTATGAATAGAAAAGGAAAAATCCAAACAGTTAAAGACGTTATTGATCCGTCTGAATTAGGCATGACCATGACACATGAACATCTTTTGCTAGAATTCCCAGACACTTTTTCTGAGCCTCCTACAGAAGCACATAGAAAACAAGTGTTTTATGAACCTATTACATTACAAAACAGAGGATTGATTTATCATCATGCATGGAAAAATTTAGATAACGCATCAATTTTAGATTTAGATATTTCTGTAGATGAAGTATTAAAATACAAATCCGTTGGAGGCAATTCATTAGTTGATGCTACTAGTATAGGATTATCTAGAGATCCTGAAGGATTACTTAAGATTTCAAATTTAACTGATATAAATATAATTATGGGATCTTCTTATTATGTTTATTTGGCGCACCCTCCTGAAGTGTCAGAGATGTCAATTGAAGATTTGGCTGCAGTAATAATAAATGATGTTAATGTTGGCGTAGGTCCTTTGAAAATTAAATCAGGAATAATTGGAGAAGTTGGATTATCTCATCCTTTACATAAAGATGAAGAAAAAGTTTTAGTTGCTTCTGCTGTAGCTCAAAAAGAAACTGGAGCCCCTTTATTAATTCATCCTGGAAGAGATGAAAAAGCGCCGATTGTAGCTATTGATATTTTAAGAAAATCAGGAGCTGATTTAAATATGACTATTATGGGCCATCTCGATAGAACTGTATTTGAAAGAGAAACTCTTATACAAATTGCAGAATCAGGATGTTATCTTGAATGGGATTTATTTGGTCAAGAAAATCATTTCTATTCACCAAATGAAAATATAGACATGCCTTCTGATGCAAAAAGAATGGAAGATATTCTTTTTATGATTGAAAATGGTTACGAATCTAAAATATTGATTGCGCATGACGTTTGTCATAAACATCAATTACAAGAGTATGGAGGCTTTGGATTTACCTTCATTCCTGCATTTGTTGTACCTAGAATGCGTCAGAAAGGATTTACCGATGATATGATTCATTCGATTTTATATAAAAATCCATCACAAGCATTACAATTTTCAAAGTAGGAATAAGGAATATGAAACAATCGGGATCAGAATATATTGCAGATTTTTTAGAATCTAAAAACATAGATACTATATTTACTGTTGCTGGCGACCATATATTGCATTTAATGAATGTTTTGTCTAATAGAGGATTTAAATTTATTGATACTAGGCATGAACAAGCTGCAGTTGATATGGCAAATGCGTGGGGTAGAATAAAAAATACTCCTGGAATTTCAATGTTTACAACTCCAGGTCACGCAAATGCAATTCCTGGATTAACTCTTGCACACCAACAATTAAGCCCTGTAATAAATATTTCAGGATCTGCTGACAGTACTTTATTAGGAATGGGAGCTCCTCAAGAAATAGATCAAATTGGGATGGCAGCCCCTGTAACAAAAAGATCTAGTTTAATTAGAAATGGTAATCAATTGGTTAGTGAATTAGAATCAAGTTTTCAAATGAGTTTGTCAGACAGAAGAGGCCCTACTCATCTAACAATTCCAACTAATATACAAACTGATTTATATGACCAAAAACAGATTTCTGTTCAACATAGAGGAACAATAAGCTATAAATATCCACATGCAGATGATGTTAAAAAATGTTTGGAATATTTGATTTCAGCTTCGAATCCGATATTTATTTTAGGAAATGGAGCACATGATATTAACAGAGAACAAATGACGAATATAATTGAATCATTAAATTGTCCTATTATTAATGAAATGAGTGCAAGAGGAACGGTTCCTGACTCACACTTACTATCTTATGGATTGTCTGATCAAAGAGCGAATCCCGTTGCTAGAGCTATAGTAGAATCTGATCTAATTGTTTTACTAGGAAAAGAATTAGATTTCACCTTAGATTATGGTGGATTACCAGCCATTTCAAATAATACAAAGATAATTCAAATTGATCCAGATGAAGTGATATTAGGAAGATCTAAAAGGGCAAATCTTTCAATTTTGTCTTCTGCAGGAATATTTGTAAAAGAGCTGAATATTTTAATTAACGGAAAATCAGACCTAAGAAAACAACCAGATATTTTTTCTGTTTTTGATGAGAACAAAAGAAATCATATTAAACATCTAGATAGTTTGACTGGAGTCGATAACAACATTCATGCTATGGATGTTCACAGAGTAGTTTCTAAATTTTTAGAAAAGAATAATTGCTTAATATTCGAAGGGAGTGATTTTTCATTTTATGGAGCTTCTTATTATCCTTCCGAGAGGAAAGATAGATGGTTTACTAATGGTGTTTTAGGAATGATTGGATGGGGTGTTCCATATGGAATAGGAGCTAAAGTAGCTCTTGAGAATGAACAAGTCATAGTCTTTACGGGTGATGGCGCAGCAGGATTTAATCTGATGGAAATTGATACAGCAGTAAGAAATAACATAAATGTTAAAATTATAATAGGATGCGATTCTGTATGGGGAATTGATTATCATCAGCAATTAGAATTTTTTGATAATCCTGTTGCAACAACATTGAATTTTGTCCACTATGAAGATATTGCTAAATCAGTTGGGGCATACGGAGATTTAGTAGAAAAAAAATCAGACTTACCAATTAAAATACAAAAATTTTTAAACCATAATGGTCCAGGAATTTTAAATATTAAAACTGAGCCATCTCCAAGCCCATTAACTCAATACATAATGAATACAAAAGAATATTAACCTTCGAATACTGTTTTTCCACCAATTACAGTTTGTACTATTTTAAGATCTTTTATTTCAAAAGGATCTATTTTAGTTATATCTTTGTCTAACACAACAAAATCAGCAAGTTTATTTATAGATATTGATCCTTTGATTTTTTCTTCAAAAGCTGCTCTTGCTCCATTCAGAGTATAGATTTTGAGAGCTTCATGTATATTTATTTTTTGACTTGGACCCCATAATTTCCCATTAGAATCTGTTCTTGTTACACAACTTTGAATCCCCATTAATGGAGGATATGGGCCCGGAGGGTAGTCTGTTGCTCCGGTAGAATTCACTCCATATTCTATAAACGATTTTTGTGCAAACATCCATTCTAATCTTTCTTCTCCATAGAATTGCATTTTTTCACCGTGGTAAAACACATAAGTACAAAATGGAGTTGCTTGAACATCATTTTTCGCCATTCTTTTTAAAATTTCAGGATTTACGAGTGTGCAGTGTTCTATTCTATGCCGAGTGTCTTTTAATGGATTTAGCTTTAGAGCTTTTTCATATGAATTTAATACCATGGAAATTGCAGAATCTCCATTTGCATGTACTGCTACTTGAAATCCAGCATTATGCATTTGAATTACATGTTCATCAAGTTCTTCTTGATCCATAGCCTGGATTCCGCAATCATCTTCGGAACCGATATATGGTTTTGAAAGCCAAGCTGTTCTAGCAGCTATTGCGCCATCAGAAGTCATCTTTATTCCCCCAACTTTTAACATTTCACTACCAAAACCTGTTTTCACTCCTGCATCTCTTAGACTAGGGAATAAGTCTTGTGCCATTAACATGTATACCCTTAACCCAAGATAATCATTTTTTTCTCCATCTTGGTATGTTAAAAATTCGTCTTGGCTTACTCTTGCATCATGAACACTGGTTAATCCAGAAGAATTTAACATTGAACTTATTTGCTTTAATCCTTTTGTTCTGTCACTATCGGACACTTGTGGTAAAAGATTTCTTGTGGGCTCTATTGCTCTTTCGTATACGACTCCATTCAATTCTCCTGTGGTTTCATTCCGGCCTAATTTCCCTCCATGAGGATCGTCTGATTCATTATGATATCCAGATAATTCTAACGCCTTAGAATTCATATAATAAACATGTCCTGCTCTATGTGAAACCATAATTGGATGGTCTAAAGAAATAGAATCCAAGTCTTGTTTGTACAGATCTCGATTTTCCTTGATTTTTGTATCGTCATATTTAAATCCTTGAACCCATTCACCTTTTGGAGTGTTATTTGCTTGTTGTTTTAGTAATTCAGAAACTTCTTTTAAATCTTTTACTGTACAATCTGCTGCCATCACGTGCCTTATACCACTGCTTAAAACATGAATATGTGCGTCAATTAATCCCGGAATTATGGTGCGACCTTCCGCGTCATAGACTTTAGTATTTGGAGAACTCAAGTTTTGGATATCCTCATTTGAGCCAATAGCTACAAATCTACCATTAGATACTGCGAATGCTTCTGCGGTCGGCATAGAGTCATCTATTGTTATAACATTAGCGTTTTTTACAATTAAGTCTGGAATTGATTGAATTGACATATTTATCTCCTTGTGGTTTATTGAGATACTAATATGAATTTATTTTTATGTCAATTAATGACAGCAGTAAATATTGAACCTTATTGATGAAGACCTATTTTTGATTATTATATGGACACTATAATAATCAAAAAATAAGTATGTGAAACAATTAGATTTATTATTATTTTGATTAAAAATTAATATGTTCAAGGAGAAAATCATGAAAGAATTAAAAGATAAAATTGTTTTAGTTACTGGTGCTAGCCGTGGAATTGGGCAGTATATTTCCCAAGAATTTGCAAGCAGAGGATCTAAAGTTATTTGTGTCGCAAGAACTATGTCAGATGGAGAACATCCGCTGGAAGGATCGTTAACTAATACCGTAGAACAAATCAGATCATTAGACGGAGAAGCAACTGCACTTTCTGCAAATATTTCAGATTTTGATCAATGCGAACAATTAATTGAGCAAGCAAAAAGCATATATGGGCCTATTGATATTTTAATTAATAATGCAGCTCTCACTTATTTTGTACCTGTAAGGGAATACGTACTGAAAAGATGGATTAAATCTTGGGAAGTTAATTTACATGCGCCATTTTATTTAAGCCACTTAGTTTTAGAAGATATGATAAATAAAAAAGAAGGAAGTATAGTAAACATATCTTCTGCTGCTGCTGTTGGCCCTGGCTCAGGACCATATGAAGAATCTCAAAATGAAGATATACAAAATAAACCAAGAACAAAAGGAGGAGGAACATGTTATGGTGCACAAAAAGCAGCTTTGGAGAGATTTACTCAAGGATTGGCTGAAGAAGTGTATGAATATGGTATCTCTGTTACTTGTGTCTCTCCAAGCTTGGTTGTCCCAACTCCAGGTACAGTGTTCCACAATTTAGTTACAGGATTTGATGATCCAAAAGGTGAACAACCTGAATTGATGGCAAAAGCTACAGTATTACTCGCTGAACTTGAAAAAGAAAAAATTTCAGGCAGAGTAACTTATAGTCAAGAAATTTTAAGCGAATTTGGACTTTTAGATAACGCAAAAGGTAGAGGAGTAGATCCAACAATTCCTGTGTCAGGTTTTAGTAGAGCTTAATTATCAAATGATGTTATAATATTCACTCAAATGCGGGAGTAACTCAGCGGCTAGAGTATCTGCCTTCCAAGCAGAATGTCGCCGGTTCGAATCCGGTCTCCCGCTCCACATTCCTTACTGAAGGGATAGTGGCACATATGGCACACTATAAAAAAGGAA
>Ga0209403_10005553_pt1 | contig 13141 bp, 14 predicted proteins | sample ArcticOcean_MG_C_8_FD_187440 | JGI IMG/M metagenome (GOLD analysis project Ga0209403, IMG submission 187440) | Marine microbial communities from western Arctic Ocean - ArcticOcean_MG_CB11_86 (SPAdes) (version 2) | ecosystem: Environmental > Aquatic > Marine > Oceanic | place: Arctic Ocean... | reverse complement strand
GCGGTCGGAGCAGGGGCCGAGACTATAGCGGCGGCGACGGGAGCCGCTGGCCTGTCAGCAATAGCATTCAGTAGTGCGATCTCAAGTGGTAGAGGCGAAGACGGGTTCTGTCTGAAATCGGCCTTTTCGAGTTCGGTCACGACGTTTAGGAGTTTCTCAAGCGTCACGTCCCGGCTGGCGCTTGTTATAGCGTCCAGCGCCTCTTGAGACTGGCCAAGCGCGTCCTCGACACCTGCTTTTACGAGTAATCCCGCCCGAAGAACGTCGACCGTGCCGCTTCTAAGTCGGCCAATATCGGCTCCCTTTGCCGCTTCACGGTTGATAATCTCGAGCGCCGATTTCGGATTGGATTGCAGCGCCGCTACGGCGAGTTCGATGCTTGATTCGGTATCGCTGAGGCCCAAAAGCTCAAGTGCTTGATCAAGGTTAATTTCGGAACCGTACGACACGGCGAGTTGTTCAAGCAGATTCTCTGCGTCACGGAGACTTCCATACACGGTGCGGGCGATCAGTGCGAGGACTTCAGGATCCGCGTCGATCTCCTCTTCCCCGGCGATTTCCGCCAGTTTGTCGATCACGACATCGGTGGAAAGTCTGCGGAAATCGAACCGCTGGCATCGAGACACGATCGTCGCCGGAACCTGGTGCGTTTCGGTGGTAGCGAGGACAAAGATCACGTGGGGCGGCGGTTCTTCCAAGGTCTTGAGGAGGCCGTTGAATGCCTCTTTACTCAACTGGTGGACTTCGTCGATCACATATACTTTGTACTTCCCAGAACCCGGCTCGAAACGGGCTTTGTCACGCAGGTCCCTGATGTTGTCGATCCCGCCGTTCGATGCGCCGTCGATCTCGATCAAGTCCAGCATCCGATTTTCCGTGACCGCCACGCAGTTGTCACAACCGCCGCAAGGCTCGCCGTCGCGCTGGTCTATGCAGTTCAGGGCCTTCGCGAGAATTCGCGCAGTGGAGGTTTTCCCGGTCCCGCGTGGGCCGCAAAGCAGGTACGCGTGGGCGACGCGATTTGTACGCAACGCCTGTCTTAGCGTTTCCGTTACGTGATCCTGGCCCGCGACTTCGTCAAATCTCTGCGGGCGCCATTTTCGATAGAAAACTTCGTTGTTACTGGTCATCGATCGGATTCCCAACTGTATCGGGCCTGTCTGAACGGTCTGGTACCGCTGCGAGAATATCGTCTGTTTTCCCGAACATTACCCGGTGTTCCTCCGGTTCTGCATGATCGTAGCCCAGAAGGTGCAGTACTCCATGTGCGGTCAGCACCGAAAGTTCGTGAGCGACGTCGTGACCGGCGGTTTCAGCCTGTGCAACGGCCCGTTCGTACGAGATCGCAATGCCACCCAGTTCACCCGCCTCTTCGCCATCGGCATCTGGCCAATCGAGTATTTCGGCACCACCAGAACCGGCTTCCTTGCAGTCAGAAGGATCATATTCACCGGGGGCGGAGTTACCAGGCCCGGAGTTACCAGGCCCTGTGTTGAAAGACAGCACGTCCGTCGGTTCGTCGTATCCCATGAACTCGAGGTTCAACTTACGCAACGCTTCGTCGTCCGTGATGATTAGCGTTACATGGTCGGGCCCGGATACCAACTCACGTATTAAGGCAGTCTCGGCCACGTCCAAGAGCAAACGGTCCAAACTGGCCGCCGCGAATGTTTGCTGAAATTTGGTGTCGACCTGGATATCTACCCTGGCCTCGCTCAATTCGTATTCACCATTCATAACAGGGGGTTGGCGAGGGGTGAAATCAGGAGCACTGTGAGCCAGATCGGGCAACTCCTTCAGCGCTCCTAACCACGTGCGAATAGTAGCACGCGTGTTCGAGAAACCTACTCCAGTTTGGCGGCGTTGTCGGCGTTCTCGGATATAGCGCGTAATCGACTGAACAATCGATCAAACGATTTGTCCTCGGCAGAGAGCTCTGAGGTGGCCAGGCGCGCATCCCTCAGACGATCTCGTATCGCAGGCGCTGCTACTTGACCTACCTCAATGTAGGTACGAGCGTCGTACAGGGCTGCGACCACTTCTTCCCGGACTTTGTTGCCTACGTAAATCGGTTGCGGTGGCCCGCTCATCTCCTCCGCCATCTGCACGGCGTCTTCGATGGCTTCAAGCAGCTCAGTCTGACGGGCCTTGAGTTCCCATGCTTCAAATGATGATGTCATTAGCGGTTCCTGCTTTTCTGAAGTCGCCATGCCTGAAACGCGGCCAGGTACACAGCGGATCCGATGGTCGCACCGATACCGTCGATCAATAGATCAATCAGTTCCACGGATCTGTCGGTGATGAACCACTGGTGTGCTTCGTCGCTGAATGCGTACAGGACACCAAGCAACATGGCCTTCTGGCCGGCGGATCTGAGCATTATCGGGTCCAGTTCGCTCGAGGTACTTGGAACTTTCACTGCCAGGATCCAGCGCATGATGAGTGCGCTCAGCACGAAGAACTCGATGAAATGAGCGAGCTCGTCGGTGTACGGGCCAACTACTCCCGCGGCCGACTCGTGTATTGAACTTTCTCCGATCGTCGTGCCAGAAACCTGGGAGACGGCGAATATCGCGACCATAACCACGAATACGGGCAGGCCATATCGAATGAAATGGATCGTTCTATAGCGTCCGGATGGTTTTCCTGGCGATTCGGTCGACATCAGGTGAGCGGCTTACCTCTGTTTAGCCGAGCTTTAATACGATTTTATTGGAGCGGTCTACCAGTCGAGGTCGAACACCTTTTCCATCGGTGTCCACCAATCATTGGCTCCCGCTTCCGGAACTTTCGCCTGGAACGTGGACATCAGGTAGTTCCACTCCTCGGCGCGGGGATTGGCATCGGTGTACGCCTGAAAGTCCCGTTCGGGCACAAAATCATCCGGCGCGGTGTAGTACATGAACAGGTGCGTACCGATCAGGAAAATCTCCATCTTTTCGAGTCCGATCGAGCGCAGTGACTTCAGTACCTCCGGCCACACGGCCCGGTGGTACTCCTTGTACTTCGCTATTTTCTCGGGATCATCTTTGAGATCCAGGACCTGTGCGTAACTCTTCATAGTGATGGAAACCCAATCGGGTTGTTTATTTGACTCCTCAACTGAATCCGAGCAGGGCGGTAGCATACAGCGCAGCGAATGTGTCGACCTCCTGCGGGAACTTCGAAATGGTCCCTGCGGGCAATTAAGTTAAGCGATTTCAGAAATTAGGAACATGCAACGAGTTGGTTTCCTCCTCAAGGTCCGGGAAGATCGTATAGACGACTACAAGAAGCATCACACGCATGTGTCGCCGGAAATGCTGGAGGCTCTTTCACGGCATGGCTGGCACAACTACAGCCTGTTCATGCGCCACGACGGGCTGATGTTTGGTTATGTTGAGGTAGCAGACAACTTTCAGGCGGCCCTCGACGGGATGTCGATCGAGGATGCAAACTCACGATGGCAGGCACTTATGGAACCGTTCTTTGAATCACCGGACGGTGGCCGGCCGGATGAAAATATGGTTCAGCTCGAAGAGGTGTTTCATCTCGAGTAGCCAGACAGGACATGTGGGATGAACGTGAGTTGGGGAGACCTGAACTGGAATTAACTGATAGAACGAACTGGATTTTCGCAGCAGTTTCAAATTCAGATGGAGCGAACCAGCATTGAGCGATGTCGACAACCTGATCCCGGAAATCGTGAAGGAGATCCACTCTCGGCCGGAGAAGGCGGTGATTGTTGTCACCGGCGCGGGAATCTCTGCGCTTGGTTGGCTATTTGATCAGAGCGGTGCATCTCGAACCATTCTTGAAGGTCGGGTGCCGTATTCGATCAGCTCTCTCAACGAGTTCGTGGGAGTCGATGCCCAGACTCACGTCTCTCGCGAAGAGGCCGTCAGGATGGCGGATAGCGCGTATGAACGGGCGCTCCACCTGCGCGCAGACGATGACGATTTGCCGGTTATCGGTGTGTCTTGCACCGCCACCATCGCGACCGATTACACAAAACGAGGAACGCATCGGGCATGCTGCGCCCTCAGGACGGCGACGCGTAGGACGGACTTTATGGTCGAGTTCGATAAGGGCGCACGTGACCGCATCGGAGAGGAAAATGTCACAAGCCGGCTGGTCCTGAACCTGGTCGCACTTGGCAACGGTGTCGTATCGAAGCTTGATCCCGGGTTGCTCCCCGGCGAGAACCTGAATGTGACAGATGAACGACTCTGATCATCTTTTTGCCGGCGTAATAGCGGGTCGTTTCGGCGTGGTTTCGGTCATGCCGGATGGCACGATAAGCGACGGCGCGGCAGAAGGTCTGACAGTACTCTCGGGCGCCTTTAACCCGCTGCACCAGGGCCACGAGGGAATGCTCAATGCAGCGACAGGGATCACCGGCACTGCGGGAGTGTTTGAGTTGTCTGTCGTTAACGTGGACAAGCCTGAGTTGCCGGAAGACGAAGTTCGCGAGCGAGTGTCGCAGTTCTCCGGTCGTTACACGGCTCTAATATCGCGTGCGCCGACCTTCTTGGAGAAGTCACGGATCATGCCCGGGGCATCGTTCGTTATTGGCTATGACACCGCCGTGCGGCTGTTCGATGATCGTTACTACCCGACTTACCAGCGTGAGGCCGACCCGGAGAACACCGGGTCGGCGACACTTGCAGCGATGTCAGAGATCAGGCGGAACGGCTGCGCCTTCATCGTCGCCGGACGCGTTACCGACGATGGTTTTAAGACCGTGCAGGATCTAAACGTCCCGGCTGGCTATCGCCCGATGCTGCGAGGGATTCCCGTAGAAGTGTTCCGCGAGGACATTTCGTCGACGCAGATCCGCCGGTCGTCAGGGACCGATTAGGGGATCTCCGCTCTAAACCGCGGTCGGTTCCTTTGGGCTGAACAGAGCGAAGGAACTGGTGTAGCCGTGCAGGAAGGTTGAGCCGCGGACCGGCCCGATCTCGCCGTTGCAGAAGAAGCCTGTTACTGGCATGGAACCGACCACGGACTGGAATAGGTCAGTGTCGTGGTCAACCCTCCCGAAGAGCCGCTCACCGCGACCGAGGCCGGAGAACAACAGAGCGCCCGATGGTGCATTGTCCGGGTGGTCGTTGGCGTAGCGCATAAGACTCGCGCCCAGGTCATCGCTGGCCGATGTGGCGTCGTGGACGTGGAACTGTACGACCTGGCCCTCACGAATTCGCTCACCAACGGCAAGCGCCCCGTTGTCGCCGTCCGCGCCGATCACGTTGCGGATCAGGAAATCTCCCGCCTCGAACTGATCCTGGAACGGGTCCATCAGAATGCCGATCTGCAACGAGCGCCTGATCAGTCGTTTCTCACGTTCGTCACCCTCGTCAAATAGGCTGCGCAGAATGTCCAGAGGCAGCTCGCCATCAAGTTTCGTAATCACGTTGTCGTTGGAACCTGTTACGACCATCGCTGTCCCGATCGGACGACAACCCTGGGCGACGACGCTATCGACCACCACGTTGCCGCTCAGCGCGACGCCCACGGCGCCGGATCGGCGGGTGCCGCGGTTTGAGAAGAGGGCGTTAGCGCCATTTACGGTGCCGCCGCTGGCAAGCCCACCGATCTTGACTGAGTCCGGGTAGGCGTAGTCCAGACCCTCGACCAGTGCTTCCGATGGAAGGGTGAACGGGTCAGGTAGCAGAACGATGCTCGGGTGATCCGAGGCAGGAACGCCGATTAACGCCTCCCAGGCGTCTGGCGATGCGTCCGGATTTGGTAATTCTTCTTTCTCGAACTCGAATGGCGTGATGACCACGCCCGGAAGGCTGGCTGCCGTCAGCGCCACGCCCGGCGTCTTTTCCACTTCGTGCCCGGCACCAATGACACCGCCGGCTGAGCAGCCGATGACGATCGCTCCCGGGAACCGTGAACGCACCAGTTCGACCACCGAGTAGTACGACGGCGCGTGGTGTGACGATATAAAGGTAAATACCAGGTCAGCGGACGGACCGTCCAACCCGATTTCTACCTGCTCAGCCGTGTCATCTACCGCTCGGGTGAGCGATGAGATATCGGAAACAGCAGAACTCCAGCGCAATTATTTGCTCCTAATGTTCTTACGCGACCCAGACTCATATGATCCACCGGGCCGCTATCCACACATCTGTACTGGCTAGATGGCCATGAGGGCGGACCGGGCCGCCTCGATGGTGCGATCAACCTCAGCGTTCGTGTGTGACGACGCCACGTGCCACCGGCCGTTAGTGCTCAAACGTATCCCCCGTTCAAGCATCGCTTGCGCGAACCGATGATATTTCTCTTCGTTAACGTTCTCCGCGTGGTCGCGGTAGTCGAAAATTTCCTCTTTGGTCGTGAAGTTGGTCCAGAAGGTGGATCCGAGGCCCTGAACTTGGAGATCTGACTCAACTTCCCGGCCCACGCGCTTCAGTCCTTGGATGAGACGATTTCCCTGGGCATTCAGGTCAGCGTAAAAGCGATCGGGATTTTGCAGAATGTGTTTCAGGCCTGCTCGTCCCGCTGACATAGACATCACATTGCTGTTGAAACTACCACCGTGCTGCACACGGCCGTCGCCAAGCATCGCCATGATCTCTGGTTTACCGATCATCATCGACAACGGAAACCCTCCGGCCAGCGCCTTCGCGTACGTCGCCAGGTCGGGCTCCACCCCAAGAAGTTCCTGTGCGCCGCCGAGTGCGACCCTGAATCCGGTTATTACCTCATCAAATATGAGGAGTACGCCGTACTGGTCGCACAGGTCCCTCATGCCTTCCAGATAACCTGGACGGGGCATGATGCAGTTCGTGTTGCAGAGAATTGGCTCGGTGAGCACGCAGGCCAGATCGCTGCCGTGACGCTCGAATACGGCCGTCAGGGCATCGAGATTGTTCCAGGGCGCGATCACGATGTCTTTGTCGGAGCCGGGGGCTATTCCGCCGGACTCTGGAACGGCGATCGGACTGTCCAATGGGCCTGCGTCCTCAAGTGGCGGGTGGACACTGAACGCCACCGTGTCGGTCCAGCCGTGATAGTGGCCCTCAAACTTGAGATATTTGGGACGTCCCGTGTAGCCCCGGGCCAGTCGCAGCGCCACCTGGTCGATCTCTGTACCGGACGATGCGTATCGAACCGGGCCTTTTAGTGGGACCGAACTCTGGACCATCTCCGTGACTTCCAGCTCAAGTTCCATCTGTCCGGCGAACACGAATCCGTCACGCATGTCTCGTGCAACCGCATCCACAATGAAATCTGGTGCGTGGCCGAATATGTTTGGCCCCATGCCCATTACGTAATCGACGTATTCGTTGCCGTCTACGTCCCACATCAGGCCGTTCTTGGCGCGCTCGAACCAGAGCGGAACCGGCAGTTCGGCGCGCCGAATCTGACTGCTAATGCCGCCGGCGACCATCCGTTGGGCACGGTCGTAGAGTGCCTGGCTTTTATCGAATCGGTACAACTCAGTCATACGGGTTCTTTCCGAAGTCGCTTTCTAGGGAGTATTCGGGATAATTCACTTTGGTCTTCCCTCGCAGGGACCTCTTTATTAGCTTGAGAGCCTGTTCAGAAGCCCTTTCCACCATCGTCACGGCCCCTTCGCCGCTGGTTTCCTGGGGTCCCGTTATGAACTCGGTGACGGTCCGCGGCGCCCCGGCACGGAATCCCTTGAAGGACGCCATGTCCACGTCCAACATGCATCTGGCGTAGTTGTACTCGAGTCCCCGACTCACTTCGTCCACTCCAGGTATTCCTTCTTGACCTTTGCAACGTAGCTAAAGGTCGGATTGACGAACTGGGTTATTCGTGCCTCCAGGACCTGGGCGAGGAACATGAACGCCTCCTTGCGTGCGAAGTTGTACTCCTCCTCAAGCCACAGCAACATCTCGCTTAGGGCGGTGCGGAAGGCGTCTTCCGCCGGGCGGGCCTGTGCGGTAGTCATGATGTATTCGTCGTTCTCGATCCGAGGCCAGGTCATGTTGGTGGGCTTGTCTTTGAGCTCCACCCTCAACCGGGCGATACCCCCTGTCTCGATGCCGCCGCCGCCGCAGATCTCACCATCGCCTTGAAGGGCATGCATATCGCCGATGTGCAGGTTGGCCCCGGGAACCTGAATAGGTATGTGGACCTGTGCACCGTCGGTGACTTCCTGGATGTCAAAATTGCCACCCCACACGCCTGCCCATGAGTTGACCCAGCGGTCACGTAACGGCGCCACGCCGACGCAACCAAGCATCGGCTTGATTGGGATCGAGAACTTATCGTTCCAGATTATTTTGCCATCACGGATTTCAACGACTTTGGAAGTCGGGCCTACGTTGGAATCACCAAGCCACCCGGGCATTGCGCTCGTGTTTCCCCGGTAACCGGTCCACCCGATGTTGTGAGGCGTGATTTTCTCGACATGGACGACCAGAACCTGCCCCGGCTCTGCGCCCTCGACGCGTATGGCGCCGGACGATGCGTTGCCTTTGTCTGTGGGCTGGCTGTCGCTGCGCACCGTGTTGTAGTACTCACGCAGATGGTCAGGAACGGAGGGGTGGTCTGAGTTGGGCCCCCGGTTCATTTGAGTCTCTACTTCGAAGACTTCGCCGGGTTTGACGGTCATCGTCACCGAGTTATCGGCCCCGGTCTCGTAGTACAAAATCTCTCGAGTAGCGCGCTGCATTTTCACCATCCGGGCGTCAGGCTGTGATTAAGGATGGCATCGGTTTCGGCCGTATTGCCAGCCCATGTCTCGGTGGCCACTCCTTACCGCCGTGCGGTCTGCAATCGACGATGGAATCCGCCGGCCCACGAGAATTGGAGTCTACGCCCGGTACATAAGCGACGCCACGAGTCGGCGTCACACCGAATTTTGGATATTCAAGGCACGCTACCGTGTACGGCGTACGGCCCTGAAGGGCGGCTCTCTGGACAGAGTTGTTGTGGAGGGGTGCGACGGTTATCTGACTCGATGCCTGTTGAACCGTACCCAATGTGTGCGATCAACCCCGGAACTTGGGAGAGGGCTTGGATCGACGGACCGTCCCATTCATGGATGTCCCCTCACAGTCCCGTCCTCTGGTCCGCCGGTTGGTCGTCGAGCATGTAGGCGGCGATACTGAGGTTCCGAGCTCGCTGGAGTTCGTTGGAGCCTCTGTCACCTAGGAACAGGCATTCGGACGGTGTCACACCCAGGCTATCCATGGCTGCCTCGTAGAGGTGTGCATTTGGTTCGCTGATGCTCAGTCCAGCAGCCGCTCCTCAAACCATTGCCGCACGCGTTTAGCGATATCCAGCTGATGCCCGTACTCCTCCACGCCGTGCGGCTCTCTCGGGTACACGACGAGTCGGGTGTCTACGCCTTGATCTTTTAGCGCCCGGAAGAACTGGTAGCCCTGCTCGACCGGGACGTCCCAGTCCTGCTCGCCGTGGAGAATCAACGTCGGCGTCTGGACATTTTTGACGAAGTTGATCGGCGAGAATGCTGCATGTGCGCTATCGAGTTCGTAAGGGTCGGAATCGTCGTAGTGGATTGCATCCCACACGTGCAGATAAGATCGGCCGTGGAACGCTCGCCAATCGGCAATCCCGGCACCCATGATCGCTGCCTTGAATCGATTGGTCTGCGTCACTGCCCACGCTGCAGTGAAGCCACCGTAGCTCCAGCCGCAAATGCCTAGGCGTTCCGGATCGGCAATCCCGGTTTCCACGAGATGGTCGAGCCCCGCGAGCATGTCCTGGAAGTCCTCGCCGCCCATGTCGCCGACGTTGCTCTCGGCGAAAGGTACACCCCAGCCGGTTGAACCGCGATAGTTCGGCAGGAACACGGCGATTCCCGAGTCAGAGATCAACTTCGCCCAGCGGTGGTGGTCCTGAAAGTTGAACCTGACCGAGCCGGTTGGCCCGCCGTGCACCATCATCGCTACTGGAATTAGACCGCTCGTGTAGCCGGGTGGCAGTTGCAGCAAACCCTGGATACGCAGTCCATCGTTGCTATCCCAGAACACCTCGCGTGTCTCGCCGATATCGAGACCGGACCAATCGGCATGTACATCGGTCAGGATCCGCCACTGAATTTCGCCATCGACTTCGGTCCCGGAGAAAACTTCAGGTAGATGGTCGGGGTCGTCGATCACGGCAGCGAATACCGGCTCGATAGAACCCGAAGCCCCGGAGATGTTGGAGATGCCGGATGAGCGGGAGAAATTGGAGAAGCCCTTCTTCTCGTTCCACAGGTATGTGCGTTCTCCCGACGAGACATCTATCGTGCTGATACCTGAGCCACCGTGAATGTTCGTCGCCGTCAGTATGGCGTCTCCGCTCTCATGGAACACGCCGTAATGGTCTGAGACTCCGTGATCCGCGGTGAGATTACGGGGTTCTCCGCCGGTGGTCGGAACCAGCATTAGATCGCCCGAGTCGTTGCCGCGGTCACTGTAGATCGAGGTCAGGAATGCCACGGACGCGCCGTCTGGCGACCACTCTGGCTTGGCCGCGGGGCGTTTCTCATCGTAAAGCACAGTGACCTGGTCCGATTCGATCCCGAACACGACCAGCCGATTCAGATACCAGTCTCCCTCGTACGGCAAATCGGACACAACAGCCGCCACCCGTGCCCCGTCCGGCGATACGGTCGCCTCCCAAATTTGGAGACCGTGAGGGGATACGCAACGGGTCTCTCCGCTTTCGACGTTTACGATCCACAAACGCTGGTATCGGTGATGTTCTTCGAAAACGATCTCGTCAGCACCTGTGGATTGTCGATCAAGATCTTCGTCTGTCTCGCTATCGACCTTCAGAAACGAGATGAAGCATCCATCTGTCGCCCACGACATTGGAGAGAGACTACGGGGGCTTGGAATATCACCATGTACGTCCGTCAGCCTGCGCGCCTCACCACCATGGCGGGGGAGCACGTAGATCTGTCGCTGTCCATCGACCTCTCGATCAGACAGGAACGCTAACGAACTGCCATCGGGTGACCAGCGTGGCATTGTGTCGGACCGTTCGCTGTTAGTTAACTTCTTCATAGACCCGCCAGTCGCCGGAACGCAGTAGATACTTGCCGGTGGCATTTTGGGCGCTGCGGCCCCGCCTCGCCGGAAGTTGTCTGCGATTACGAAAGCGACCAGCGCTCCATCGGGCGAGACCTGGGCGTCATACACGGACGGCAATTCAACCGAGACCTCAGGTGTGAAACGTTTCGACAATGTGGGCACTGCACTCCGGTGTTGTAGTTATGGACGGTTGGAAGACCGTAACACCGTTTGGGCATCGCTTCGAACGCTCGTTGATTTGACCTCGGTGTGTCCTTGGCGCTCAGGGGGATGTCGTGTTCAGAGGTTCCTGTGCCTCTGTGAGGTCCGTATGGGCCTCACAGAGGAGCTTTCTGTGCCCCACTCTTCGCGTCCTGCTCGGTCTGCTGCCTGGCCTACTGCACGTCCGCACATCGTCGGGAGGTCGCGTCGACTTCGACGCGGACGAAACACCTTATTAGGAGGGCCAAGCGCCAGCGAGACGCCAATGGCTCCGAGTTCATTTCATCAGAACGGTTATTGGACGGCGTCTGAGCTATACGTACCTCTCGCTCTCGCTGGGCTAATCCCGAAAAATCCGGCGTTCTAGGTTGCCATTGGGCTAGTCGGGCTGATTGCAGTGCTTGTCCCAGGTCTTACATATCAAGATGAGAGCGTCTACCTACTCATCCGCATTGTGCTGGGAGGATTTGACAGGGGATGGGCGACGGAGATACTACGTCGACTGGCGACCAGAAGCAGGTTAATAACTTCGAACATACTGCAGGAGGGAACTTGAGCGACGTTCAGGACGAATTTGAGGGGCTTGAGACCGTGGACGATCGTCATGTGATCGGTCGCCGTATTGTGTGGCATCAGGAAACTGAATCGACCAACGATGACGTCAGACGTGCAGCTGAAATGGGTGAACAAGAAGGGTTAGTGGTGATCGCAGACGTTCAGACAGCAGGCCGTGGACGGATGTCACGTACATGGACATCTCCCCCGGGCAGGGACATCCTTTTCTCTGTTCTTTTGCGGCCTGATGTGACCGACCTGCCCAAAATGCCTCTCGTTGCTGGACTCGCTGTCGCAAGGACCCTGGACGCGTTTACCAATCAGCCCGTCACCTTGAAATGGCCCAACGATGTCAGAGTGGCTGATCGCAAGATATCCGGATCACTTGTTGAGTCGGGCAGTTCGAAAACTGGCTACTTCGCCGTCGTCGGGACCGGAGTAAATGTCAACATGGATGCGGTCGCCCACCCGGAGATAGCAGAGATCGCAACAAGCCTTCGTACCCTGACCGGAGAGTCCGTGTCGAGACGTGAAGTGATGCGTAAGCTTCTGTTTGAGATGGACTGTATCTATTCCAATCCGGAGCAGATGGGTAGGCTTGTTTCAGACTGGAGCAACAGGCTCGAAACAATCGGCCAGGAGATCGATGTGCGGTGGGGGGGTGAGTTGATACACGGAGTAGCAGAGGGCGTTGACGAAACCGGGCGCCTTTTGCTGCGAGACGGCGGCGGCGAACTGCGACTGCTCGAGGCAGGGGAAGTGACGACACAACTATCCGGCCAGTGATGAGCGGACTAGAACCGGGCCGGAATATCGGTAACACCGGAAGATAAATCAGAACCAACAAGTAACAGGAGCAGCGGATGGGCGTACTTGATGCGCTAAACCTCGATGGTATGAACGTCGTTATCACGGGCGGCGGCACTGGCCTCGGCCTTGAGATGGTGCGTGGCATGGCTGAGGCCGGCGCGAATATCGCAATCGCGGGTCGAAGGCAGGGGCCAATCGACGAAGCGGCGGACATGGTCAAGGGACTAGGCCGGAAATCAATGGCAGTCTCGACTGATGTCACGGATACGGCGGCTGTGAACGCGCTGTTCGAAACCGTCCTGAACGAGTGGGGCGACGTTGATGTGCTGTTCAACAATGCGGGCATAGTTCGTGAGACCGGTAGGCCTCCCTTGTGGGAGATAACGGACGAATCATGGCGCATCGGTATCGAGACCAATCTCAGTTCCGCGTTTTATTGCGCCCGCGCCATATCGAAGCATATGGCGGACCGTGGCTCCGGAAAGATCGTCAACGTCGCTTCCGGATTTGGGTTCCGGGGCGGTCGTGACAACTACATGTATACCGCAGGCAAGGGCGGGGTCGTG
>Ga0209403_10005552_pt1 | contig 13142 bp, 17 predicted proteins | sample ArcticOcean_MG_C_8_FD_187440 | JGI IMG/M metagenome (GOLD analysis project Ga0209403, IMG submission 187440) | Marine microbial communities from western Arctic Ocean - ArcticOcean_MG_CB11_86 (SPAdes) (version 2) | ecosystem: Environmental > Aquatic > Marine > Oceanic | place: Arctic Ocean... | reverse complement strand
TTTGGTGCTGAAAATGCAAATATATTTAAAGAGAAATTAGCTAGTGAAACAGGACTTCTCTCAGGAATCATAATACTATTTATTGCTGGTTTCACTCCTCTGCCATTTAAAATAATTACAATATCTAGTGGATTTGTTCATTTTAATATTTTCTTTTTTATCATCACATGTCTCCTAGCAAGAGGCTTAAGATTTTTACTAGTCGGATATCTAGCTTATAAATATGGAGAAGCTATAGGTCCCTTTTTAAAAAAAAGGGGGGGGCAATGGACTATAATAATAAGTGCAATAATTGTTGTGATAGGCTTAGGAATTTATTTTATATTTAATTAAATAATGTTTAAAAAAACAAACAATATACTTTTAATTTTTCTTCTTTTTGTTATTTCTGCATCCTTAACTGCTGCATTTATTATTCAATATGGATTAGGTCACCAACCTTGCAAACTTTGTATTTATGAAAGAATTCCGTACATTCTTTCTATTTTTTTAATAATTGAATTAATATTTTTTAAAAAAAATGAAAAAACTACTTTATCATTATTATCGTTAATATTTATTATTAGTACAATTTTAGCTTTTTATCATTTTGGTATAGAACAAGGATTTTTTACAGAATCATTTGTGTGTGAAAGTGCAAGCTTTTCTGAAACTTTAACAAAAGATCAACTTTTAGAACAATTAAAACAAAATCCTATAAGTTGCAAAGATGTTAGTTTTAAATTTTTAGGACTTTCTCTTGCTTCAATTAATGTCATTTTTTCTCTTGCCTTAAGTGTTATATTTGTAAGATTATTTTTAAATTATGGAAAAAACTAACCAAAAAACTTTAGAAGAAATTATAAGAGTTGATCACGCAGGCGAGCGTGGTGCTATTAAAATTTATGAAGGTCAATTGCTTGCATTAAAAACTATAAAACATGATGAAAATCTTAAAGATATAATAGAAGATATGAAAGAACATGAAAAAGAACATTTAAAATATTTTGAAAAAGAAATTAAAAAAAGAAAAATAAAACCTACATATTTTTTACCTTTATGGGATGTGATGGGGGTTGCCCTAGGTTTTGGAACAGCGCTGCTCGGCAAAAAAGCGGCCATGTTATGTACTGCTTCAGTTGAAGAAGTAATAGAAAATCACTACCAGAATCAGCTAGAAAAATTAGGTAATGATGAGAAAGATTTAAAAGCTAAAATTAAAAAGTTTAAAAACGATGAGATTGATCATAAAAATATTGCATATAACTCAGGAGCTACCAACAAAGGTCTTTATTCTATAATGGATAAAATGATTCAAGCTAGTTCAAAAATTGCTATAAAAATTTCTGAAAAAATTTAATTTTATTAAGGTAACAATTCAACATCCCAATACAAATAATCCATCCAACTTTCGTGTAAAAAATTGGGTGGGAAGTTTTTTCCATTATTATGTAAATCATCTATAGTAGGTATAAAAGGTTTTTTATTTAATTTCATTCCTGATTTGGAGTATAGCCTTCCACCTTTTTTAACATTACAAGTTGAACAAGCTGTAACTACATTTTCCCAGTCTGTAATTCCTCCTCTTGATTTAGGCAGCAAGTGATCAAACGTTAAATCTTTATTAGCCGCGCAATACTGACAAGCAAATTTATCTCTTAAAAATACATTGAATCTTGTAAAATTAGGATTTTCAGATGGCTTAATAAAGCTTTTTAAAGCTATCACGCTTGGCAATTGCATTTCAAACGAAGGGCTTCTTATCTTTCTTTTATAATTCGAAACAATACTAACTCTTTCAAGAAAAACTGATTTTACCGCATCTTGCCAACACCATAATGAAAGAGGGTAATAGCTTAAAGGTCTGAAATCAGCATTTAAAACTAATGCAGGACATTTTTCCAATGGAACTTTTTCAGAGGCAGCTATAATCATTTAAATAAGTTAGCGGATTAAAATTAATTTTGCAAGAACTAGTTTATTAATAATTTATTTCAGTTATAAAAGATTTTTTTTTAAAAATCCTAAACCTAAACTAGATCCTTCCGTAGGTATTCTATGTTCACAGTCTTTAAAAATTTTAGTTTTTATTTTTATACCAACATTATTTAGATATTCTTTGGCCTCCAACAAATACATTGGCGAAACTATCGTATCATTTTCGCCATGCATTAACATTATTTTAGGTCGCGAATTGATATTCTCTGATAAATTATTTTTATTTATTATCTTTCCAGAGTAACCTACTAAACAGTTAATTTGTTCTTTTTTTTTTAATCCCACTTGGATGGCCATCATGCAACCTTGGCTGAAACCTACTAGCGCTAAATTTTTAGGTTCTAACTGGGTATCATCTAAAACTTGATCTAAAAATATATTTAATTTTTCTTCAGCTATTAAAGATTTTTCAAGAATTATTTCTTCTTTTTCTGATGATAAATCAAACCATTGATAACCCTGCGGATTAATAGCACAAATTTCAGGAGCATTAGGACATATAAAAACAGCATCAGGTAAGAATCTCTGCCAATTAATAGCAAGGTTGCTTATATCTTTTCCATCACCACCATAACCATGACATAAAATTAAAATTTGACGAGGTTTATTTTTTGATAATGGTAAAATAGAAGTAGCTTTTAAATTATATTTAATCATAGCTTGATAGCCATTTTATAAATTTTTTATCTTCAAAATCAATTGATCCTATTATCCTAGCAAACTCTTTTCCTTTTTTATTTATCAAAATTGAGGTTGGAACCCCTCTAAGCTTAAATTCATTAACAAAATTTAAGTTTTTATCGAAAAATATCTCTAATTTTTTAATTTTAAGATCTGTAAAAAATTTTTTTGACTTTATATGATTAGGCTTGTCAACATTTATAGGAAAAATTTGTAAATTCTTAAAATTATCATTTTGATAAAGGCTGTCTAGTGATGGCATTTCTTTCTTGCAGGGGGCACACCATGTTGCCCAAAAATTAAGAATAACTAGTTTTCCATAAAAATCATTTAAGCTAACCTCATTATTAAAAAAATCCTCAAAAATTACAGATGAAATTGGCCTTGGTGTTTGGTTTAGAGCTATATTATTGAGTGGAACATCTTCATTTGTTTGTGATATTGATGAAAAAATACTAAAACAAAAGAAAAGAAATAAAAATTTTAAAATTTTTTGATTAATAAACATATAAAAATAAGAACTTAACATATGAAAAGTAAAAATAAAACTGTTTGGGGAAGTAGATTCAATAGCACTACATCAAAAGTTTTTGAAAAGATTGGGGCGTCAATTGATGTAGATAAAAGGTTGTTTAAAGAAGATATTTTAGGCTCAATTGTGCATACGCAAATGTTAATTAAACAAAAAATAATTGACAAAAAAAAAGGAAATAAAATAATTTACGGTTTAAAAAAAATTGAAAACGAAATAAAAAAAAATAAATTTATTTTCAATAAAAAATATGAAGATATTCATTTAAATATTGAAAAAAGACTTTTTTCAATTATTGGTGAAGACGCTGGATATCTGCATATAGCAAGATCAAGAAATGATCAGGTAATTACTGATTTTAAACTATGGATTAAAAAATCATCTAAAGATGTTATTAAAAATTTAAATGACTTAATGAAAACTTTTTTAAGAAAATCAGAGGAAAATATAGAAACTATAATGCCAGGATTTACGCATTTAAAAAATGCTCAACCAATTTCTTTCTCACATTATCTTTTAGCTTATATTGAGATGTTTAAAAGGGACAAAAAAAGATTTAGTAGTAATATAGATTATATTGATGAATGTCCTCTTGGTGTAGGTGCTCTTTCAGGCACATCTTATAAGATTGATAGAAATTTTACTTCTAAAAAATTAGGTTTTAAAAAACCTACTAATAATTCAATTGACACAGTATCTGACAGAGATTTTGTTTTAGATTTTTTATCCGCAGCATCAATTTGCGCAATGCATATATCGCGATTAGCTGAAGAGTTAATAATTTGGAATTCTGATATATTTAAATTGATTGAATTTGATGATAAAATGTTGACGGGCTCATCTATGATGCCACAAAAGAAAAATCCGGATCCTGCTGAATTAATAAGAGGCAGAGCTGGAAAAAATTTTGGTTTGTTGCAAACAATGCTAACTATTATGAAAGGGTTACCCTTATCATACTACAAAGATATGCAAGAAGATAAAAGCTTGGTTTTCTCTAGTTATGATACTCTTTTAGAATCAATAATAATAACTAATGAACTTATTAAAACTTTAAAACCAAACAAGGAAAGAATGCTCGCTTTATCAAGTGAAGGCTTTACTACAGCTACTGATTTTGCTGATTATCTTGTTCAAAATAATAAATTATCTTTTAGAGAGGCTTACAAAATCTCAGCAAGATTAGTAAATTATGCCGAGAAGAAAAAAAAGAAACTAAATGAGTTAAATTTTAATGAAGTAAAAAAAATAGAAAAAAATTTAAATAAAAGTGTAATGAATATATTTGATGTTAAAAATGCTGTAAATTTAAAATCTTCATATGGTGGAACCTCTACGAAAAATATAAAAAAAATGATATCTAGAATTAAAAAGGATTTAAAATGATGCGTTTGTTATTTGTGATTATTGCTATTAGCTTATTTATTTCAGCTTGTGGTGTAAAAGATAAACCGGAATATCAATCTCAAGTTCATTATAATAAAAACATTCACAAATTTTAAAAAATGGATTTTATAAAACTTAGGAAAAATAATCTCTGTATTGAAAATATGTCAGCAATTAAACTTGCTAAAAAATATAAAACCCCATTCTATTGTTATTCTTTAAATCAACTAAAGAGTAATTTTTATGATTTTAGTAATACATTTAGATCAATAAAACCCTTAATATGTTTTTCTGTAAAATCAAACGCAAACTTATTTATTCTTAGAGAGCTGAGAAAGATGGGATCGGGAGCAGATGTTGTTTCTATTGGCGAGTTATTGAAAGCTACAAAAGCTGGAATTAGACCCAAAAAAATAGTTTTTTCTGGTGTTGGAAAGACTGAAGAAGAAATAAGAGTAGCTATAAAAAAAAGAGTTCTTCTGATTAATATGGAATCGGAAAGTGAAGCCAATCTTATTAACAAAACTTCTGGCAAAATGTCTAGGGTAACTTCTGTAGGAATAAGACTAAATCCGAATGTAATTGGCAAAACTAATAAAAAAATATCTACAGGTGGTAAAGATGATAAATTTGGCTTGAGTTATAAAGACTGCTTAATTTTGTGTAAAAAAATCAGCAAAATGAAAAATTTAAAATTAGATGGACTTAGTGTTCATATTGGAAGTCAAATAACTAATATTAAACCATTTAAAAAAGTTTTGACGATAATAAGTAAAATAATTAGCGAAACTAAAATTAAATTTAAATTTATTGACCTGGGTGGCGGAATGGGAATTGCTTACTCTAATAAAGAAAAGAAACTTGATATTACTCAATATGCAAAACTTGTTAAAAAATTTATTAAAGATACTAAAGTACAAATTATCTTTGAGCCAGGAAGATTCATTATTGGAGATAGTTCTGTTCTAATTACAAAAATTATTTATATTAAAAAAAGTAATAATAAAAATTTTATAATTTTAGATGCTGGAATGAATGATTTGATGAGACCAGCTTTATATAACGCTCAACACAAAATAATTCCTTTGAGAGTAAATAGAAAGCGAATTTTAGAAAATGTAGAATTTGTTGGTCCTGTTTGTGAAAGCTCAGACAAATTTTTAACCCAAAAAAGTTTTTATAAAGTCAAAGAAGGTGATTGTGTGGCCATAACTAACGTTGGTGCATACGGAATGTCTTTAGCTTCAAATTATAATACCAGACCAATAATTGCTGAAATTATGGTAAATAGCTCAAAACATAAATTAATTAAAAAAAGACAAAGCTTAGAAAATTTAATTAATAACTAACTTAAAATTTAATTAATATGGTGCTCATTAGATCGTTATTGTTTAATATTTTTTTATATACAGGAATAGTTTTTATTTTTCTGATAGCGTTACCAACATTGCTTTTACCATCAAGGTTTACTTTATTGTTTGGTAAATTCTTGGGCCATTATGTAATTTTTATTGTTAGATTTTTATTAAATACAAAAGTTGTGATTAAAGGAATTGAAAATATTCCTAAACATAAAAAATTTTTTGCAGCATCAGCACATCAATCAATGTTTGAAACTTTTGCCCTTCAAGCAATACTAGATTTTCCCGTTTTTATTTTAAAAAAAGAACTATTAAAAATTCCTTTATTTGGACTTTATTTAAAAAAAATTAAATCAATAGAAATAGTAAGAGATACTACAACAAAAGATAATCTTAATTTTTTTGAAAAAGTTGCAAATGTTGTTAAAGTTGAAAATAGACCTCTTTTAATATTTCCTCAAGGAACGAGGGTAAAAGCAGACGAAATAGTTCCATTTAAAAAAGGCGTTGGGAGAATATATGAAGCTTTAAATATTTCGTGCTTACCAATTGCTTTAAATTCTGGAAATGTTTGGCCAAAAAGTGGAATAATTAAATACCCTGGAAAAATAACAATATCGTTATTAGAGCCAATAAAGCCAGGTTTAAAAAGGGACGAATTTATTAAAAATATAGAAAATAAAATTTATGATGAAGTAAAAAAAATTTCCTAATTATTATTTTCTTCCAAAGTCAGGTTTTTTTACGTCTTGACCCGCTTCCACAATATCTTTTCTGATTTCTTTTGTTTTTTCAAAAATTTTTTCTAATTTTTTTCCATCTTCACTTTCGATAGCTTTTTTCAAATCTTCTAAATTTGCGATGAATTTATTGATCATTTTTGATGCATTATTTTTATTTTGTATAAAGATATCTCTCCACATAATAGGATTTGATGCTGCGATTCTTGTAAAATCCCTTAAACCACCCGCACTATATTTTATAATATTAGATTTTATACCATCTTGAGCATCAAGAGATGTACTTACAATGTTATATGCAATTAAATGTGGAAGATGGCTCGTAATAGATAAAATGTAATCATGTTGTTTTGCTTCCATAACATCTACCTTGCTTCCTATTTTTTCCCAAAAAGTTCGAAGTAAATTAATATCTTTTTCTTTTGCTTTTTTGCTTGGAGTTAAAATACACCATCTATTTTTAAATAATTCAGAAAATCCTGCTTCGGGTCCACTTTCTTCTGTTCCAGCAATTGGGTGGGATGGAATCCAAGAAACATTTTCTGGTATATTTTTTTCAACTAAATTAATTATATTTTCTTTGACTGATCCAACGTCGGTTAGTATTGCCCCACTTTTTAAAGAATCTTTAATTTTTAGAATTACCTCTTCATAACTGCTGAGAGGGGTAGCAATTACAATTAAATCAGAACCATCTACTATTTTTTTAGTATCTGAACTTGATTCTTCTACTATCTTTAATTCTATTACTTTTTTATTTAAATCTTTTGACCTATTGGAAGAAACTATTTTTTCTGCCAAATTACTTTTTTTGATAGCTCTTGCTAGTGAAGATCCAATCAAACCACATCCGATTATACATACTTTTTTAAACATTATTTACAAATTTCCTTAATGGATTTTATAAAAAGCTGATTTGCTTCTTCACTCCCAATAGTTAATCTTAGAGAGTTAGATATTTTGTATTGCTCCATTTTTCTTAAAATTAAGCGCTCTTTAGCTAATTTTTCAAAAACTTCATCTGCATTAATTTTTGTTTTATCAAAATTCATTAAAAAAAAGTTTGCCGTAGGCTTGTTTGCTTCAATTTTATTTTCTTCCAAAATAGTAAATATTTTTTTTTTCCATATTGTATTATGCTCAATTGCTCTTTTTGTCCATTCATCGTCTTTAATTGCTTCCTCACCTGCGGCAAGTGCCGCTCTATTAACATTAAAAGGAGGTTTAATTTGATACATCGCATCTATAATTTTTCTCGATGAATATCCCCAACCTAATCTTAAACCTGCAAGCCCATAAATTTTAGAAAATGTTCTTGTAATAAATACATTTGCTTTATCTTTGAAAAGATCTAAGCCAGAACTAAAATCTTCTTTGTTAATAAATTCAAAATAAGCATCATCAATAACTAAAAGTATATCACTTCTTAGTTTTTCTCTTAAGTTAAGCATTTCATTTCTTGTCAAATAAGTTCCTGTGGGATTGTTTGGATTTGCTATAAATACAATTTTTGTTTTGTCAGTAACTCTATTTAATATTTCGCTAACAGATGCTTTAAAGTTTCTTTCCTTAGCTAACAAAACTTTAGCTCCATGAAGAGCTGCATAAATTCTATGCATAATAAATCCAAATTCAGTAACAATCACTTCATCGCCCAATTCTAAAAATACTTTGCAAATAAAATCAAATATCTGGTCCGACCCTGCCCCACAAACAATTCTATCAGATTCGATTTTAAATTTTTTAGAAATAATATCTCTTAAAGAATTAGAATCAGATTCTGGATAATTAAAAATTTTATCTTTTTCTTTTTCGAATGCATTTATAGCTTTTGGACTTGCTCCTAAAGCAGACTCATTTGCGGATAATTTTATTGGATTATTAATTTTTTTGAATTTTGATAATCCACCAATATATCTTTCTATTCTTATATTTCTTGGCTTTGGTAGTGTCATAGTTTTATTAATATATAAATAATATTGCTAAATACTATATACAAACCTTTGTGGCAAAATAAATACAACCAAAATTGACAAAAGATCTACTTTTTAGTACAAAGAAAACAGCGCTGATTTAACTTAATTGCGAGCGCTTAAAAAAAACAGCTAAAAAAGGTTTTTGCCCGGCTTAGCTGGGCTTTTTTTTTGTTTATTATGAATGGTGATATAAAAAATATAAAAAAATTTATTATTAATCAATCGCTAGCGCTTGATTGTGGTGAAACAATTAAAGATTTTCCATTAGCTTACGAAACTTATGGAACTTTAAATAAAAATAAAAGTAATGCAATTCTTGCATTTCATGCTTTAACGGGTGACCAATTTGTTACAGGAATTAATCCAATCACTAAAAGAGAAGGGTGGTGGACATTTGCTGTAGGACCAGGAAAAGCAATTGATACAAACAAATACTTTGTAATCTGTGCTAATGTTTTAGGAGGTTGTATGGGCAGCTATGGTCCAACAGAAATTAATCCTGAAAACAATAAAGCATTTGGTACAACTTTTCCTGTCATAACTATAAAAGATATTGTAAAAGCTCAAAAATTTTTAATAGATCATTTGAGTATTAAAAAATTACTTGCCGTTGTAGGTGGATCAATGGGTGGAATGCAAGTATTGCAATTTGTTTCGTTATACCCAAACATGGCTTGTTCCGCCATACCCATAGCTTGTAGCGCAAGTCACTCAGCACAAAATATTGCTTTAAACGAATTAGGTCGCCAAGCAATTATGGCTGACCCCAATTGGAAAAAAGAAAATTCAACACCCGACAAAGGTTTGGCTGTAGCAAGAATGGCCGCACATATCACTTATCTTTCCAAACAAGGATTACAAGAAAAGTTTGGTAGAAAACTTCAAGACAAAGGAAGCTTAAAGTTTAGTTTTGATGCAGATTTTCAAATTGAAAGTTATTTGCGTTACCAGGGATCTACTTTTGTAGATAGATTTGATGCTAACAGCTACTTATATATTACTAGAGCAATGGATTATTTTGATTTAGAAAAACAATTTGAGGGAAATTTATCCTTAGCTTTTAAAGATACAAAATCAAAATTTTGTATAGTTTCATTTTCATCTGATTGGCTTTATCCTACAAGTGAAAATAAAGAAATAGTTATAGCTTTAAATGCTTGTGGTGCAAATGTTGCTTTTGTTGAAATTAACTCAGATAAAGGGCATGACTCTTTTTTATTAAATGTGCCACAATTTTTAAAGACACTAAGTGAATTTATTAACTCTACTTTTAATGAAATAAATAATGAAAAAAGAATTTAAAGTTATAGCCCAAATAATCCAAAATAATAAAAGAGTATTAGATGTTGGGTGTGGAGATGGAACTCTTATGGAATATCTTAAAAAAAATCAAAAAAATGATGTAAGAGGATTAGAACCAAAAAAAGATCTTGTGCAAAAATGTATTTCGAAGGGACTTCCTGTCATTGAGGGAGATGCTGAGAAAGAGTTAATTCAATTTCCAGAAAAATCATTTGATTATGTTGTGTTAAGTCAAACGCTTCAGGCATTTCTTTACCCTGAAGAAGTATTAAATCAATTACTCAGAATAGGAAAGCAAACAATTATTTCAATTCCTAATTTTGGTTATTGGAAAATACGACTACATCTTTTATTTAAAGGAACAATGCCAGTAACAAAAAACATACCTTATGATTGGTATAACACTCCAAATTTACATATGTGCACAATCCAAGACTTTGTTGATTTTTGTTATAATAAAAATATTAAAATTGATAAATCAATGTGTTTAACTGATGAAAAAATTTCTGAAATTACAAAAGGAAATATGAAGTATAAAAATATCTTTTCACAACTTGGTATATTTCTTATAGAATAAGAAATATGCAAATTACTCCTATATCTTGTTTAACAGACAATTATGCTTACATTATAAACGATAGTAAATCTAAAACAGTTGGCGTAGTGGATCCCTCTGAAGCTTCACCAATTATTTCTTTTTTAAATAAAAAAAAATTAAAATTAAATTATATTTTAAACACACATCATCACTTTGACCACATAGGGGGAAATACTGAGTTGAAAAAAATATATGATGCTAAGGTAGTTGGGTTTTTTGGAGATAAACATAGAATTCCGGGAATTGATGTAACTCTTAAAGATAATGAGAAATGGACCTTTGGCAATTCGTTAGTAAAAATATTACATATACCTGGACATACATTGGGCCATGTATGTTTTTTTTTTGAAAAAGAGAAAATAGTTTTTACTGGTGATACCTTGTTTTCTTTAGGATGTGGAAGAATTTTTGAAGGCAATCATAAACAAATGCTCTCATCGTTAAATAAAATAAAAAAACTTCCAAAAAATACAAACATTTATTGTGGTCATGAATACACTTATAAAAATGCAAAATTTTGCTTAAAGTATGATTCTAATAACAATAGTTTAAAAAAAAAATTTGCAATAATAAAAAAATTAAGATCGCAGAATCTACCAACGGTCCCCACTAGTTTAGAAGATGAATTAAATTCAAATATTTTCTTAAGATGTGATCAAAATGACCTAAAAATTAAATTAAACATGGAAAATCATGAAGATTACAAAGTTTTTAAGAAAGTTAGAGATTTAAAAGACAGTTTTTAGCTACTGTTATAACTTGACATGACAAGTTAGAAAGTTATATTGCGTCTATTTCCAAATATGAAATTAAAACTATGTCTTTCGCAATTATACAAACAGGTGGCAAACAATATAAGGTTTCAGCAAGTGAAATTCTTAAAATTGAGAGACTTGAAAATTCAGAAGGAAAAACTGTAGAGTTCAAAAACGTTTTGTTTTTGAACGATGATAAATCTAACGAAATTGGAAATCCAAATATTAAGGGTGCTAGAGTAGAAGCAACTGTTTTAAAAAATACAAAAAATAAAACCATTTTAGTTTTTAAAAAAAGAAGAAGAAAAAATTCAAGAAAAAAATATGGTCATAGACAACCAATCTCTCTTGTAAGAATAACAAAAATATTTTCTAAAGATGGAAAATTAATTGCAGAAGCTGGAACAAGAAAAGTTTTAACAAAAGAGTTGGTAAAAGGAGAGTCCGAAAGAAAAAAACAGGAAAAAAAAGCAAAAGTAACAGAATTAGAAAAAAAACTTAAAATAAAAAAATTGTCTAAAAAAACTAAAGAAAAAACAAAAAAAACTACTGAAAATATTGAAAAAAACAAAACTTTAACAACAAAAAAAAAGTGATAGTATTAAGTTAGGATATTAAATAATGGCAACGAAAAAAGCTGGTGGATCATCACGAAATGGAAGAGATAGCGCAGGTCGCCGTCTTGGTGTTAAAAAGTATGGCGGGCAAGCGGTTATACCAGGAAATATTATAGTAAGACAAAGAGGTACTAAAATACACCCAGGTCAGCACGTGGGAATGGGACGAGATCATTCTATATTTTCATTAATTAAGGGAAAAGTTCAGTTTAAAACTGCAAAATTAAAAAGAACATTTGTTTCAGTTATTCCCAGTTAATTCCCTAAAACTTTAAATCACTTTTACTATTGTTGAGTTATGAAATTTTTAGATCAAGCAAAAATATTTGTTAAAGCAGGCTATGGTGGGTCAGGATCTGCTAGCTTTCGAAGAGAAAAATTTGTTGAGTTTGGTGGACCTGACGGTGGTGATGGCGGAGATGGAGGTTCTATAATTTTAATAGCAGAAGAAAATCTAAATACGCTAATTGATTATAGGTATCAGCAACATTTTAAAGCTGAAAAAGGACAAAACGGCACTGGTAAAAAAAAAACTGGTAGAGCCGGAAAAGATTTAATTTTAAAAGTTCCAGTTGGAACACAAATTTTTGAAGAAGATAACAATACTTTAATTGAAGATTTAAAAACAGTTAGTCAAAAAATTACTTTAGCAAAAGGAGGAAGGAAAGGTTTAGGCAACGTAAGATTTAAAAGTTCTACAAATCGCGCTCCAAGAAAAAAAACAGAGGGCTCCGAGGGAGAAAGTTTTTGGATTTGGTTACAACTTAAAGTTATAGCTGATATTGGAATTATTGGTTTACCTAATGCGGGAAAATCAAGTTTGTTATCAGCATTAACTAAAGCAAAACCAAAAATTGCAAACTATCCGTTTACTACGCTGAATCCAAATCTTGGCGTAGCAACCTATAATGATAGAGAGGTAATCCTAGCAGACATACCTGGGCTTGTTGAGGGCGCTCATGAAGGAATAGGCCTAGGCGATAAATTTTTAAGACATATTGAAAGATGCAAAAGTTTAATTCATTTAATTGATATAACGGAGGAAAATTTATTAGATAATTATCTTCAAATAAGAAACGAACTATCAAAATATAATAAAAATCTTCTTAAAAAGAAAGAGATTATAATTTTTAATAAAATTGATATAATTAATAATGATGAAATTGATGAAAAAATTACTATTTTAAAAAAAAAAATAAAAAAAAAAATATAAAAAA